>Ga0307375_10004299_pt1 | contig 13634 bp, 15 predicted proteins | sample TR1MG_FD_202531 | JGI IMG/M metagenome (GOLD analysis project Ga0307375, IMG submission 202531) | Soil microbial communities from Risofladan, Vaasa, Finland - TR-1 | ecosystem: Environmental > Terrestrial > Soil > Coastal area > Acid sulfate soil | place: Finland: Risofladan, Vaasa | collected...
ATCGATCTGGTTCGAGCCCTCGTCATCATCGAAACCAAGAAACTCGCTGAAAAGAACCGAATCATTACTGAGTTTGAGGATGGGATCTCCGTCCTGAACGGACGGTATGGCCCGTACATCACCGACGGCAACAAGAACGCCAAGATTCCGAAGGATACAGATCCGAAAAGCCTGACCCGCCCGGAGTGTGTCGAGCTACTGGCGGCCGCGCCAGAGAAGAAGAAACCGGCGCGCGGAAAAACGGCAACGGCCAAGACGGCCACCAAGACAGCGAAAACGCCTGCGGCCAAAAAACCAGCCGCAAAAAAACCGGCTGTAAAAAAGCCAGCCACCAAATCCGCGGCAGCAAAAACAACGGCAAGTACGAAAAAAGCCGCGACAGCGGAGGGTGAAACAGCCGTGAAGAAACCTGCCCGTGCTCGGAAAACACCCGCCACGCCAGCAGCGCCTACAGAAGATCAGTAATCCGTAGGGTATATGACCACCGAGCACTCACCGACCTTTTGATTGCACCGCACCATGCCGTCACCGCATCAACTACGTCATGCACGCCAAATCATCCGCCAGGGTGGCCTCATCGCCTATCCCACGGAGGCGGTCTATGGCTTGGGTTGTGATCCGAGCAATGCCGAAGCCGTCCAGCGACTCCTGCAACTGAAGCAACGCGACTGGCGAAAGGGACTGATCCTGATCGCTGCGTCCCCCGATCAGCTTTTCCCCTGGGTCGATCTACCCGCCGCCGACTGGCAGAAACTGAACCAATACTGGCCGGGCCCGTTTACCTGGGTCGTCCCGGCCCGCGCAGAAACGCCCGACTGGATCACGGGCGGCCGACCGGACATCGCCGTCCGGGTCACGGCACATCCGATCGCGGCACAACTGGCCCGGAGCACGGGCATGGCACTGGTCTCGACGAGCGCCAACCCGGCACAGCGCCCAGCCGCCCGTTCGCCCCTAGTCGTTCGGCGTTACTTTGACGACAATCTCGACCTGATTGTGGCTGGCGCTGTCAATCTACGGGCCAACCCCACCCCCATACGACACTGGCCAGATGGCCAATGGCTCAGAACCTGACCCACCGTGGAGACCCCGATGATCGACATCACCCGCGTCCGCAACTATCTCATCGACCTGCAAGACCGTATTGTGGCGGGCCTGGAAGATCTCGAACCCAGCGCCCGTTTCCAACACGACGACTGGCAACGTCCGACGGGCGAAGCCCTTAATGGCATGGGGCGCGGCCGCATCCTCGAAGGCGGCGAAGTTTTCGAGCGGGCCGGGATCAACTTTTCGCACGTCACAGGCCAAAAACTGCCGCCGTCCGCCACGGCCCACCGACCGGATCTTGCCGGCGGCCGATTCGAGGCCATGGGCGTTTCCTTGGTGATTCATCCGCGCAACCCCTACGCGCCCACCTCACATGCCAACGTCCGCTTCTTCGAAGCACACAAGGAAGGGGTGCCTTCAGTCTGGTGGTTTGGCGGAGGATTCGATCTCACGCCCTACTACGGCTTCGATGAGGACGCCATCCACTGGCACGAACAAGCAAATACGGCGTGCCAACCCTTCGGAGCGGCGCTCTACCCGCGTTTCAAGCAATGGTGCGATGAGTATTTCTGGCTCAAGCATCGGCAGGAACCCCGCGGAATCGGCGGTGTGTTTTTCGATGACTACGGCGCAGAAGGCAGCATCGACTTCGAACAGGCATTCGGTCTGATGCGGTCCGTGGGTGATCACTATCTCCCGGCCTATGCCCCGATCGTCGCGCGCCGCAAGGACACGCCGTATGGCGAGCGCGAACGGGATTTTCAGCTATACCGACGGGGGCGCTATGTTGAGTTTAATCTGGTGTACGACCGGGGCACGCTGTTTGGCCTGCAATCCGGAGGACGGACGGAATCCATCCTGATGTCGATGCCACCGGAAGTTCGCTGGCGCTACGACTGGCACCCGGAACCCGGGAGCCCGGAAGCCGCCCTATATCGGGATTTTCTGCGGCCCCGAAACTGGCTCGGCGAATCGAAATAACCCATGGCGGCCGATCTGCCGCACAGGTTCAGATCACGGCCACAAGATCATGGAAACAAAAACGGCCCGCACATATCAGGCGGGCCGCTTCATTCTGATTAGTGGCTGACGAAACGACCTGCGGGCAGGTTAACGCGTTATCACCTCGATGGAGCGCGGCGACTCGATCGGCATCCGCCAATCCTGATAGCGGGTTTTGTCCCGCACCAGCCAGCCACGCGCGCGGATCGTTTTCCCGCGCCAGGCAAAGAAATCGACACCCGCGAATTGCGGCCAGGCCCGGCGAGCAATCTGCAGGGCCACGCGGCCTTCAAGATTGACCCAGACAGTGCGCGCGGACTTGTGCACGGAGAGAACCCGACCGCGGACGATTGCCGCCCCCTGAACGTCGGCGGGGATGCCCACTGCAGTATTAATACCCGGCGCGTACTCGGCGGAAGACCAGATACCGATCCGTTGTCGGGCGGCCGCGCGCTCTGTGAGCCCCAGGCAGTCGGCCAGATCGAGATTCGGCGGCATATACACCGCCATCGCCATACCCTGTGCGACGAGATTCGCCTGAATGGACTCGCCGTCCGGCAGATAGAGATAGGCCAACTTCCGACCGTATCGATCGCTCGACTCGCGGCCATACTGCACGAGAACCCGATTATGCGACCGGGCCAGCATTGCCCGAAGTGCCTGCCGGCTGGCCGTACCAAAGGGCTCGTCATCGGATGCGGGCTTGTCCCGGTAGGCATGGTGCGCCACTTCCGGCGCATCGATGCCGGCCAGCCTGATCCGATCGCCCGTGGTCAGACGGACCGTATCGCCGTCATCGACATAGGCCACGGTCGCCCGCTGTCCAGACTGATCCGCCGGACAGGCCACCAGCGACGCGACGGCCGCAGAGCCACCGAACAATTGGAGCAGGCCAGCCACAAAAAAGGCATTCAACCCATATCGGGTGAATGCCTTTCGATTGCCGAGCTTCAAAACGCTTGCGCCGAAACGCACGGTCTTATTTGCGGCCGTAGCGATTGCGGAATTTATCCACTTGCTTGGCGGTGCTGGAATCCATGCGCTTACCGGTATAAAACGGATGGCTACTGGAGGAAATTTCCACCTTGATCAGCGGGTATTCGTTGCCATCGGTCCATTTGATGGTTTCTTTGGCACGAATCGTTGATTTCGTCAGGATCGCGAAATCAGAGGCCAAATCTTGGAAGACGACGGGACGATAGTCGGGATGAATATCTGGTTTCATGTGCGATACCTTGGGTAATCGGTTCAATACGTTAGCTCAAAAATCATGTCCGTGCGTAGCGACACCAGCGAACATGACTCATGCCAAACGCGAAGTTTGGTTTTTAAGGGCGGGGATCATACCGCAAAGCAGAACGGCGAGCAACAGACCTCGTCCGGTCATCCCCCCGGACGAGGAGTTCGTGCCGCCACCCACACACTCACCCGAAAGACACCGGCCCGCTTCAGTACTCGGGCCAGGCTGTCCGTCGTGCTACCGGTCGTCATCACATCGTCCACAATCGCCACATGCGCGGGTAACGCACCCTCGACGGCAAAGGCGTCTTTAAGGCTCTTCCGCCGCGCCGCCGCATCCAGCTGGCTTTGGGGGGCATTCATCTTCACCCGCCGCACGGCGTCCCCACAAACCGACAAGCCAAAATGACGTCCCAGGCGATCCGCCATCAATCGGGCCTGGTTGAAGCCCCGCTCGCGCCGCCGGCGCGGATGGATCGGCATGGGCAAAAGTGCATCCGGCCAATCCTCCGGGAGCAGGGCCGCAGGCGACCGGGGGTAATGTTGCCCAATCGCGTCGATCATCGGTCGCAGCAAGGCGGCCATCACGGCAGTGTCGCGCTGAAACTTCAGACGGTGGATCAATGCACGGGCCGGCGCATCAAAATCAAGCCCGGTAACCGTGCGATCAAAGGAGCGCGGATGGCGCAGGCAATCGGCACAGATCATGTCCGGTTCGGGCACACGAATCGCGCAGACGGGGCAACGGCCATCGCGCGTCGACAAATCACCCCAAACAGCATCACACTGCGGGCACAGCCCATTGGATGACAGCGTCGGCATACGGCACAACAGGCACGGGGCCGGGATCAGCAATCGGGTTAGGTCGCTCAGAAAATTCATGCTACATTCATAAGCCTATGCTAATGAGGTAATTCTACAGATGTCCCATACCGCGCATGCCCTGAACGACGTAGACACGGCGCCCAAAATCGTCACGGCAGCCTCAGCGCGCCGCGCCGCCAAGTGGTTCAATTATGGCACCCTGGTCGCGATGGCAATCCCATTGCCACTAGCCATTTTCTGGACCGGGATGTCCATGTTGATTTACGCTCTGAACAAATTCCATCCCAACCCGAAAGTCGGTCACTACACACAAATGGCCGCCTATCGCTTTTATGGCGTTTCGGGTTTCGCGGTGGCCGTCGCCATTTTCTTCCCCCCGAAGATCATCTATTACCTGGTGATATGGGCGATTGCTGCGGCAATTCTGGTACCTTGGACACTCTATGACCTGCATCGGATCAACAAGGACACGTGGGAAGATACCATTGTCGAGCCCGACGTGCCGTTTGATGATGAATAACGGTTACCCATTGAAGCTGCCTTACTGAGAGAATTCACCTTGTCGACAGCCCCCTGGACCCGCGAGCAGACCCTCGCCCTATTCGATCTGCCGTTCAACGATCTGCTGTTCCAAGCGCATCAGACGCACCGGAATCATTTCGACCCGAATGCCGTTCAGGTCAGCACCCTGCTCTCGATCAAGACCGGCGCCTGCCCTGAGGATTGCTCGTATTGCTCACAGAGCTCGAAATACGATACCGGGTTGGAACGCGAGCGCCTGCTCCCGCTGGATGAAGTTCGCTCGGCCGCGCTGCGTGCGCGGGAAACGGGTGCCACACGGTTTTGCATGGGGGCCGCCTGGCGCAATCCCACAGATCGGCAACTCGAGAACGTGATCGAGATGGTTCATGTCGTCAAGGAAGTCGGGATGGAGGCCTGCCTGACCTTGGGCATGCTCACCCGCCCGCAGGCCGATCGACTCAAGACGGCGGGACTGGACTACTACAATCACAATATCGATACCTCCCCCGAGTACTACAGCAAAGTGATTTCAACCCGTCAGTTCCAGGATCGGCTCGATACCCTCGACCACGTCCGGGACAGCGGCATCAATGTCTGCTCCGGCGGCATTCTGGGCATGGGCGAATCCCGTGAGGACCGTGCATCCTTCCTGCTGAGCCTTGCCAACCTGCCGCGCGCACCCGAATCGGTGCCGCTGAACATGCTGGTACGTATCCCCGGCACCCCGATGGCCGACGTCCCGACACTTGATCCGATCGAATTCATCCGCACCGTCGCCGTCGCCCGAATCCTGATGCCGACCTCCCACGTCCGCCTGTCGGCAGGCCGCGAGGGCATGAGCGATGAAACCCAGGCCTGGTGTTTCTTCGCAGGCGCCAACAGCATTTTCTATGGCGACAAATTGCTCACCACGGAAAATGCCGATCAGAACCAGGACAAGGCGCTGTTTCACAAACTCGGCATCCACCCCCTGATCCCAGAAGGCTTCACCGAGGAAGCCGGCGGATGTCAGAGTGGCGGATGCGGCGCTGCACGGACCGAATCCCCCTCGGCACAAACTGCTTAGCTGCACGAATCGCATCATTAAAAAAGCGGCCTAGGGCCGCTTTTTTATTTACCCTCCCAGCCCGTTTTCACGGGAACGGACTCAATGATATATCTCTACACCATCCACGCCCGCTTCCGCCACGGCCGCCGCGCGGAATAATGCACGGCGCTTGTTGAGGGTTTCCTCCCACTCGTTGGCCGGAACGGAATCAGCCACGATGCCACCTCCCGCCTGGATATGAAGCTCGCCGTCCTTGAGCACGCCGGTGCGGATGGCAATCGCGGTATCCATATTGCCATTCCATGCCCAGTAGCCGACGGCGCCGGCGTAGACACCGCGTTTGACGGGCTCGATTTCATCGATGATTTCCAGCGCCCGGATTTTCGGCGCCCCGCTGACCGTACCCGCCGGGAAAGTGGCACGGAGCACGTCGATGGCGTTCAATCCGGCCTTGAGCTGACCGGTGACCTGCGACACGATGTGCATCACGTGGGAGTAGCGTTCGATGACCATGCGCTCTTCGAGCTTCACGGAACCAATTTCAGCCACGCGTCCGGTGTCGCTACGCCCCAGATCGATAAGCATGACGTGCTCGGCGATTTCTTTCGGATCGCTCAGCAGATCCTGCTCCAGCGCCAAGTCTTCCGCATGGGTCTTGCCGCGCGGGCGCGTACCGGCGATGGGACGCACGGTAATCTCGCCATCCTCCAGCCGCACGAGAATCTCGGGACTGGAACCGATGACCTGATGATCCCCGCAATCGATAAAGTACATATACGGCGAGGGATTGAGGCTGCGCAGGGCGCGATAGAGATCAATCGGCGGCGCATCATAAGCGATGGTCATCCGCTGACTGGGCACCACTTGCATGACGTCTCCTGCCGCAATGTATTCACGAATTTTCAGCACAGCGGCTTCATAGCCCTCGCGGGTGAAGCTGGCCTTAAAATCGTTTTCATCAATATGCCGCGGACGGGCCAACGGTGCGTAGCGCACCCGCTCCGAGCGCAGCCGCGCGGTCAGGGCGTCCAGATGGCGCGCCCCTTCTTCGAGCGCATCCGCTTGAGCGGGATCGACCAGCGTGACCAGCAAGAGCTGACTGGACAGGTTATCCACCACCACGACCTGCTCGGACACCATGAGCAGGATATCCGGATTCCCCAGCGGGTCGGGTTTGGGCGGACGTGCCGCCAGCCTGGGCTCGATGTACCGAATGGTTTCGAAACCGAAATAACCGACGAGTCCGCCATGAAAGCGGGGCATGTCCGATGGCTCAAAGACCCGATAACGCGCCTTGAATGCCTCGATCCAGGAAAGCGGATCGGCGACCTCTGCAGTTTCGACAACGGCATCGTCGCGTCGAACCTCGATCCGCTGACCATACACCCGCAACACGGTACGCGCAGCCAGGCCGATGATTGAATACCGCCCCCAGCGTTCGCCCCCGGTTACCGATTCGAAGAGATAGCTGTTCGGCGCTTCGGCCAGCTTGCGGTAGACCGACAGGGGCGTATCGTAATCGCCCGACACCGTGCGCGTCAGGGGCACCCGGTTGAAGCCGTCGGCAGCGAGTTGTGCGAGTTGTGCGACAGTGGGATGAAACGACATGAACTTTTCCTTGGGGCTAGCGTGCGATGGATCAATCGAATGAACGGGATCGGATCAATCCCGCCATCGAAATATCATCAAGCGCGACACAAACCTGCCCATGGTGATCCCTAGCCGATCAGGCCGGGGAATTCGGCCATCGAGTCGATCACCACATCCGGGTGATAGTTGCGAATATCCTCGCCATGGTTATAGCCATAGCTCATGCAGATAATCGAGAACCCGGCAGCGCGGGCAGCTTTCACATCGGAGATGGAGTCGCCGATCATGAGGGCATCGCGCGGGCGCACTCGGAACCAGCCGGCGGCATAACACAGCGGTGCCGGGTCCGGTTTTTTCAGGGGGAGTGTATCGCCGGATATCACGGTTTCGAACTGGGATAGCAGCCCGGTTTGCTCGAGCAGGGGCAAGGTGAAAGCCGCTGCCTTGTTCGTGACGCAGCCCATGGACAGCCCCAACCCGCGCACATGATCCAACCCGGCCTGTACACCGGGGAATACCCGCGAGTACTTGCCATTGGTTTCGGCATAGGCCACCTTGAAAATCTCGAAGGCACGTGTGAACAGCGCCGGATCGGCGCCCCCTGCCAAGGTGTTGGTCAGCGCGCGATCGACCAGCGGATCAATCCCGTTGCCCACCCAGTTGCGTACATCGGCCTCGGCACGCTCGGGAAAGCCGAGTTCCCGCTGCATCATGTTCACGGCGGCATGCAAATCCGGTACCGAATCGATCAGGGTGCCGTCCAGATCGAACAGCACCATTTTTGGAGTGAACTGCGCCATTAACGCCGAGCCTTCGCCAGTTCGGCGCGCATTTCACCCACGATCGTATCGTAGCGATTGGTATCCGCAGGATTGGCCTTGCCGAACAATGCAGAACCGGAGACGAAGGTGTCCACACCGGCTTCGGCGATTTCGCGAATGTTGGCCGGGCTCACGCCGCCATCAATTTCCAGACGGATATCCGTACGGCCCGATGCGTCGATGAGCTTGCGCACCTGACGGGCCTTGTCCAATACATAGGGAATGAATTTCTGCCCGCCGAAACCGGGATTGACGGACATCAGGAGGATCATGTCCACTTTTTCCAGGGCATATTCCAGCACGTCCAGCGGAGTCGCCGGATTGAACACCAGACCGGACTTGCAACCACAGTCACGGATCAGTTGCAGGCTGCGGTCGACGTGCTCGGAAGCTTCGGGGTGGAAAGTAATGTAGGTGGCGCCGGCCTTGGCGAAATCGGGAATGATGCGATCCACCGGCTTCACCATCAGATGCACGTCGATGGGCGCGGTAACGCCATGCTTGCGCAGAGCTTCACAGACCAGGGGGCCGATGGTCAGGTTGGGCACGTAGTGATTGTCCATCACATCGAAGTGAACCCAGTCCGCGCCTGAGGCGAGCACTTTGTCGACTTCATCGCCCAGCGCTGCGAAATTGGCGGACAGGATGCTTGGTGCAATTACGAAATCTGACATGGTGAATCCCCATAAAAAATCAAAAATAACAAAACGGAATATCGATGTGGGTCCGTTTGACCCGGCAAGCACTCATCCGAACCCGCGCCCGACGGGATAATCAGTCCGTCAGACCGAACGCGAACAGGCAACGCTTTTTCGGCGGCAAATAGTTACCAATGTACCCGAATCACAGCCAAAAATTAAGCCCAGCGCGCACTTGCCCGAATCCGTCAAGGGGATGTGCGGGGCGGCAGCGTATCGATCTCGGCGGCCTTGAGTCGTCTTTTGACTTCAGGCAGTTGGGCGCTCTTGATCGGCCCAATCTGGATACGATAATAGTTCTTGCCATTCACCTCTGCAGAACGCACTTCGGAGCTGAATCCCTGCATGGCGATTTCCGCCTTGCGTCGATCAGCCTCGGCCTGTGTGGCAAACGACCCTGCCTGGATCCAGTAATTGAGATCCTTGGCCGGCGCTTCGGTCTTGTCGGACCCGGCGGGTGCTGCGGGCTTCTCCGACGTTGCCGGCTTGGTCGGCGGCGCGGGAATCACCGGACTATTGCTCTGCTGGGGCAACAAGGTATAAAACTCGAAATCGGGTTTTACCGGTGGCTTTTGCTCCATCTTTTTGACGGATCGCGCATCGTGCTGCATCGAACCATACCCCGCCGGGTCATCCTTCTTCCAAAGTCGAGCGGCAATGAATACCAACAGAGCCGCCACCACCAGCAGCAGGACAACAATCCACTTGCCGGTTCCCGGCGGTGTGCTGCTACGGTGCCTGTTTGCAGGACTACGCTTGCTCTGTGCCATATATCGCGCTCTGGAAAGGAATAAAGAGGATCATCAGGCAAGGCTCACATTTCTTCCGGGGCACCGACGCCCAACAACACCAGACCATTGGCCAGCACCTGACGGGTCGCATCGATCAGGTTCAATCGCGCATCGCGCAAGGCCGTATCCTCCGCCAGCAGGAAAGCATGGGCATTGTAGTAGGCGTGAAAATCCTGTGCCAGATCACGCAGATAATGAACCAGCTGATGCGGTTCCAGCCCGACGGCTGCGCGCTCCACCGTACCCTCATATTGACTCAGGCGTTTGAACAGGGCCTGCTCGTGCGATTCGGTCAGACGCGCATAGGCGGAACGTCCGTTGATGGCATCGTGGACAAACCCCCGCAAGGGGAGTTGACGGAAGACGCTGCACACGCGGGCGTGAGCGTACTGAATGTAGTAGAGGGGATTGTCGTTGGACTGACTCTTGGCCAGATCCAGATCAAAATCCAGATGCTGGGCGGCAGCACGCATCACATAGAAGAAACGGGCCGCTTCGTTGCCGACTTCCTCGCGCAATTCGCGCAGGGTGACAAAACTGCCCGAACGCGTCGACATCTGCACCCGTTCGCCCCCCCGGTAAAGGATGGCAAACTGGACCAGCGACACATCGAGCCGATTTGCGTCATAACCCAACGCGGTCAGCGCCGCCTTGACCCGCGGGACATAACCATGATGATCCGCGCCCCAGATATCGATCACCCGATCAAATCCGCGGTCGAATTTCTCCATGTGATAGGCGATATCCGACGCGAAATAAGTCGTCTGGCCGTTGTCGCGCCGAACCACCCGATCCTTGTCATCGCCGAACTCGGTCGACCGGAACCACAAGGCGCCTTTCTGTTCGTAGACATGCCCGCTGGCCTGCAACCGTTCGATGGCTCGATCAATCAGGCCCCTATCTTCCAGCGATTGCTCGGAGTACCAGTCTTCATATTCCACACCAAACTCGGCAAGATCGGTACGGATATCACCCAAGATGGCCTTCAACCCGGCATCAAAGACGATGCGATACCGCGTATCACCCAACAAATCCCGAGCGCGGGCAATCAGTGCATCGATGTATTCATCCTTGTCGCCGCCCTGGGGCTCATCCAGTGGCAAACCCGCAAACAAATCTGACGTCGGTACGCTCAAGCTGTCGCCTTGCTCGGCTTTCAGCGCTGCGGCGATGTCAAAGATATAGCCTTCGGACTTGTATCCGTTCGCCGGGAAGGTCAGCGTCGCACCGACGCTCTCCAGATAGCGCAACCAGATACTGACGGCGAGAATGTGCATCTGCCGCCCGGCGTCGTTCACGTAATACTCGCGATGCACCTCGTAGCCGACCGCTGCCAGCAAATCCGCCACCACTGCACCATAAGCGGCGCCGCGGCCATGCCCGACATGCAGCGGGCCGGTCGGGTTGGCCGACACGAATTCGACCTGCACCTTCGCGCCAGCACCGATCCGTGAGCGGCCATAATCTTTCCCCGCGGCCAAGATCACATCAATGAGGGCAAAGGCTGCCTGGGCATCCACAAAGAAATTCAGAAAGCCTGGCCCGGCAATCTCAATGGCACGAATTCCGGTGCGATCCGTCATCGCCGCCAACAGTTGCTCCGCCGCCAGTCGCGGCGGCACCCCCATCGGCTTGGCAATCTGGAGGGCTAGATTGGTGGCAAAATCACCATGCGCCGCATCTTTGGGCACAGACAGGGCGGGCACAGCCTGAGCCGCTGGGTCCAGCACGCCTTGCGCCTTCAGGGTGTTCAGCGCCACCAATAACTGTTGTTCGATTCGGGCTTTCAATTCGGTATCCGTTTTTTTTAAGAACATTTCAAGTAACCAAGAACCGGGTAGTTTATCCCGCGGCCGGTTCAACACGCAAAACCCGGGCCGCAAAAAACACGATTATGTTGACCTTTATTACACGAAACCGACAATTCTGCGGCACCTGCCTGCTAAAGTATCGTGTAACACAACCAACCCGAGAGGCAGGAGAGCCTTTGACCATGACCGCGTTGCACGAAGACGATTTCCCTGAGCCCGTCGCCAAAGATCACGACCGCGTTGCACTCATTGCCGGTGCGGTACACACCATCCTTGGGGCGCTCGGCGAGGATGCCGACCGTGAAGGCCTGAAACAAACCCCGGAACGGGTTGCAAAAGCCCTGATCTACATGACTCAGGGCCTGAAGAGCCCGCTGAGCAGCGCCGTGGGTGACGCGCTTTTTGCCTCCCACAACGATGAGCTGGTCGTCGTCCGCAACATCGAGTTTTACAGCCTCTGCGAGCACCATATGCTCCCGATCATCGGCCATGTCGATATCGGATACATGCCCCAAGGCAAGGTTCTGGGCCTGTCCAAGCTCGCGCGCATTGTCGACCTCTATGCCCGCCGGCTGCAGATTCAGGAAAACATGACACAGCAGATCGCCGACGCCGTACAACAAGTCACCGGTGCTCGTGGCGTCGCCGTTCAAGTACGGGCTGCGCACATGTGTATGGCGATGCGCGGTGTCGAAAAAGTCGACTCTGAAACCATCACATCCATGATGCTAGGCGCCCTGCGCGACGATCCGCAAACCCGCAACGAATTCCTGCAACTGATTGCGCAAGGACGAAAATAGGATCTGCAGAGACGATGAGCGCGCAAGGCCCCGAAAAAGTTATTCTCATCACGGGCGTCGGCCGCCGGATCGGCGCCCATCTGGCGGCACACCTGATGAACCAGGGCCATCGGGTGATCGGCACGTATCGGAAGCACACACCCCAGCTCGCCACCTTGATCGATCAAGGCTTGATTGCAGTGCCTTGTGAGCTGACCGAGCCTGCGGCCGCCCAAAAGCTTGGGGCTGCTGTCATCGCTGCCGCATCCCGACTGGATGCCATCATCCACAATGCCTCGGTCTGGTATGACGACACCGAGTGCGCGCTTGATCCGGCCAAATCGGCCGAGTTGTATCACGTCCACGTCACGGCCCCCGTACAGATCACCGAAGAATTTCAGCGCATTCTGCCCGTCCGCGATCAGGCAGGCCGCGCATCCCGACTCGTCCTCTTCCTGTCCGATGCAGCGGCCCATGACGGCGAAGCGGACCATCTGCACTATCTCGCCTCCAAGGCCGCCGCCGAAAGTGCCGTCCGCTCCCTGGCCAAACGGCTTGCGCCCCACACGCGTGTCAACGCGATCGCCCCCGGACTGATCATGTTTCATCCAGAAGATGACGAAGGCCATCGGGCCCGGCGACTTCAGCAGAATCTACTACCCTTCGAGCCCGGCGCCCACGTCATCTGTCAGACGGTCGACTACCTGCTGGCCTGCCCCGCAATCAACGCAACAACCATCAAGGTGGATAACGGCCATCGGCCCTAGGAAGCGGCTGATTCACGCCGTCATAGCCATGACGGGGGTTAAGCAATGAGACGCAAGTCCTGGCGCGCACGAGAGCCGTCCGATATTTCCTAGCACCTAAGTGCACATGATCGACGGATTCTGAAAACAAAAAAGCCCGGGAAAACCCGGGCTTTTCAACAGACAACGGCGCCAGATATTACTTGGCCGGAGCCGCCATGGCGGGCTTCATGGCGTGATGTTTTTTCACAGCATGATGCTTCTTAACAGCATGATGTTTTTTAGCAACATGGTGTTTCACAGCGTGATGCTTCACGGCATGGTGCTTCACAGCGTGATGTTTCACAGCCGCACCAGCGGTATCGGCAGCCATGGCGACGCCAGAAACCATCATTGCACCAGCAACAACTGCACCAACAACCCATTTCATTGAACTAGCGTTCATAGTAAATAATTCCTTCGTGATTCATGATGTAAGCGAAAGGATAATACGCCGGGAAACAAACAAAAACCACAGCAATTATTCTGTTTAAAATCAAATATATAAACATATTTTTACGAACAAATTGCAAAAAAACAACACAATGTGCGCCTCTTTGACCATAACGACCGAATCAATGCGCTGTTCACCAGAATTTTTTCTCTTAACAACCGACTAGCGCCGTCGGAAACACACAACCGATGTATCGGAAAATCAGCGCTGTCACGTCCTCAC
>Ga0307375_10004300_pt1 | contig 13634 bp, 10 predicted proteins | sample TR1MG_FD_202531 | JGI IMG/M metagenome (GOLD analysis project Ga0307375, IMG submission 202531) | Soil microbial communities from Risofladan, Vaasa, Finland - TR-1 | ecosystem: Environmental > Terrestrial > Soil > Coastal area > Acid sulfate soil | place: Finland: Risofladan, Vaasa | collected...
GATCTTTTGTACGACGTTTGATGCGGTGTCGTAGACGGTGACGGTCTTGCCGGTGTCGGGGTTGGCAAGGCTGGTACGGCGGCCGAGGTTGTCTGACGGGAGCGCGGACGTCCCCGTCCGCATGCAGGCTGCAGGCCTGCGGTTTGCATCCGGCGCAACAATCACGCCATCCACTGCGGCCAGATACAAATGCACATGCCGCGCAAGGCGCGGCATGGTGTAGGTGTCAGCAGGATGGAGGGGGGCGGTGTTCAAGGGTATGGAGGGTTAATGGGGCGAGGAGTAAGGCCACAAAATTTATCATAATTATAAATTATTCAACAAACTAAACTACCACCTACTCAAGTAGGTGGGTTAGCGCAGCTTGGGTGCAGGTGACTAAAGTCATCAAACCGCACCAAGCTAAACGCGCATGAATCAAAACATTGAAGATCAAAGTCACCGGCTAAAGCCGGTGGTTTTAACCAAATGGATTGAAATAAAATTCTTGGCAAAATATTATCCATCCATCGATTCTGGGGAAAGACAAATGACAAGGCCTGACCCTTTTACTATTTTTCGGGTTGATGAATCACCAATAAGGTGGCATGGTCCAAGCATCCGCACTCCCTGCTTCGCTCCAGACGACATTCCAACTTTGAAGATTCCATGCAGAAGAGGTAGCATCACGTCCAAAATAATAAAATGAACCGGTCCTGTAGTTTTCCCATATTCCAGCCTTGTCGGTTTTGTACCTCTCAACAATAAATACCTTGGCCTCTTTTTCGGAATACGAAAAGACTCGCAGATATACCAATTCTCCTTCCCATGATGTTTTCCGATCAGCAACCTTAAACTGATCTCCGTAACGATACGTAAGATATTCAACACGACCATATGTGCCCACCAGTAGGGTAATCGCGATAAGCGGGCCAATGACTATCGCTTTGCCTAATTTTATAGTTAAATTGCCTCTCATTGCACTGGCGGCTGTAGTAACTTGCCGACTTCCTTTTCTCTTCCCTCAGAGGTTGCCGGAATACCATAGCTTTCGCTTGGCTTTGCGGTCGCCTCAGGACTGTGAGTCGCCCCTCTGTTGTATTCTGTTGCCAGAATTCCTCTGCGCCTGCGATTAGCATCATCACCTTTACCTAATTCGCTACCGCTAACTCCGGAATACCGGTTCGGCTGATTCTTGAGATCGCCAATAACTTTAGCTGCAATTCCAATATTCGACTCTGGATCCTTTAGTTTCTCCACTATCTCAGCCCGCTTAGACTTCGGATCAAGACCGAGTGCTTGAGCTGCGGTGGTTATCTGTATTTGTGCGAGGCCCATAGAGGGATTCAATCCAACCTTTTCTGAGATTGTGTCTGAGATATTCCCCAACGGTCGCATCGTCAACTGCTCTTGATAGATAACATCGCCAAGCAGCAATGGTGGAATACCGGCTTCGTTAGCTTTGCTGGTGATAGTCGCACGATAAGTAGTCAGGGCTCGAACGGCGTCCTTTTCGTCACGGCCGTCGGGATCAATCCACAACAATGGGTTCTGTAACGCATACCCGTATAGCGAGAGTTTTCTCGGGAGACGAGACAACTCTTGTGACGAACTAAGTAATCGACCCAATATCGGATCAGCCGACTGCCAAACACTCGTCCGCGGATCATAATACCGCGCCCCGAAGTAATACAACCCTGTCTCCTGGTCGTATTCCTTGCCGGTGAAGAGGTACGGTGTGCGCAGCGTGTTGCTATGTTCCTGTACCCAGGTCTCGCCAAACGGGAAGTATTCCATATGTTCGTACAGCTTGCCGTTGGCATCGGTCACATAGCCGGTGCTGCCCAGATGGTCCGGATGGTAGTAGTAGGTGAAGTCGCTCTGACCGTTGCCCGGTGGTGCGACAGGACCACCGATTGAGCCGCCGCCATCACCGGCATCCACAACGATATCGCCATTGGCATCGACGGTGTAGCCTTCTTTTGCCAGGTGTTTGTAGATGCCGTTTTTGTTGCCTTTACCGTTGGCGAGGGCGTTTTCCAGTCCTTTTTCGCTGTTGCCGGGGAGGTTGGTGGTGCCTTGGCCTTTCTGCTCACTGGCGCCATTGCCTCCTGCATTGTTGTCGTGAGCGTTGCTGTTCGCATTGGCATTGGCATTGGCATTGGATTTGTCGTTGCTGTTACCTTTGCCATGGTCTGCGGCCTGGGTGTTGTCGTTGCGGTGGGCATCGCCCTGGCCTGAGTTGGCAGATCCTTGACCGTTGTTCTGCTTGTCTTGGCCTTGGTTGCTCTTGTCCTTATCCTGGCCGTAGGCGTTGCCCTGCGATTTACCCTCTCCCCTGCCCTCTGCCGCGTTGCGGGCGAGGGAGTTGGTGTTGCCTGAACCTGAGGAAGGATTGCTGCCTGAACCCTGGATGCTGTTGCCTGGTGCGGTGCCCATCACGAGTTTGGTGACCAGTCTTGAGCTGCCGGCAAACAGGTGTTTGCTGACGATGCTGCGGTTCCTCACCACGTAGTACTGGTTGACGTAGACGGTCTCGCCCTGCTTTGTTTCCTTGATGACGCGCTGGCCTTTGTCATCGTAGATGTAGTTGCTGCGTTCGCCGTTGTCGTCTATTTCGGCGATGCGGTTGTCTTCGTCCCACAGGATGATGCGGCGGGTGCCGTTTTTGTCATCACGCCAGCCGAGCTGGTTGCCGTTGGCGTCGTAGCTGTAGCTGTGGTTGCCGATGTGGGTGGGGGCATGGGGTTGTTTTGCGCCGTAGGCATAGGCCCAGTCGTAGCTGGTGGCTTTTTGCCCGACGGGCTTGCTGCCTGCGCTGGTGACGGTGTCCAGCTGGACTTTGCTGGTGATGTTGTGAATGTCGCTGTAGCCCATGTCAAGGGTGTAGTCGCGGGTTTTATCCGGACTGTTCTGGAACTTGCCACGGGCTGCGGTCAGGCGGTACAGGTCGTCGTAGTCGAAGTGCTGGCTGGTGGGGCCGCCGAAGGGATCGCTCGCCGGGATCGCCACCTGGTTTTTAAGGTCGGTGATGTTGCCGACGTTGTCGTAGCTGTAGTTTAGGTTCTGGAACTTGCCTGCCAGTGTACCTTCCGAGGTGAGGTTTTTAAGCCGGCGGTTGTCGGGGCGGTAGCTGTAGTTGGTTTCAATGCCGTTGCCGAGCTTGAGGTAGGTGCGTTGCTCGAACTTGTCATACAGGAGGGATTGCAGGTATGCGGCATGCTCGCTCTTCTTGTCTCCGGCGAAGGTGGCGAGGTTGCCGCCTGCGTCATAGGCGTAGGTGATGGTCTCGGTGTCAGGCAGGGTCAGGGTGAGGATGCGGCCGAAGGTGTCGTATTCGTACTGGGTGGTGTAGACCTCGGGGCTGTTGGCACTGTTGCCCTGGGTGCGGCTGGCGATGGTGCGCGTTTCCTTGACGGTTTCGCCGAGTTTGCCGTATTCGCGTTCTTCATGGCCGCTAGCATCGGTGACCTTAGTGAGGCGGCCGATCTGGTTGAGGTTGTTGTGCAGGCTGGCGGCTCCGTATTCATAGCTGACGTCATTGCCCTTGTAGTCGGGGTAATGGATGGTTTTGAGGCGGTTGTAGTCGTAGTCGTAATTGACGGCACGGCCTTCTGCGGCAAGGTTGGCGGTGATCTTTTGTACGACGTTTGATGCGGTGTCGTAGACGGTGACGGTCTTGCCGGTGTCGGGGTTGGCAAGGCTGGTACGGCGGCCGAGGTTGTCTGACGGGAGCGCGGACGTCCCCGTCCGCATGCAGCCGGCAGGCCTGCGGTTTGCCACAGGGGCAACAATCACGCCATCCACTGCGGCCAGATACAAATGCACATGCCGCGCAGAGCGCGGCATGGTACAGGCGTCAGCAGGATGGAGGGGAACGGTGTTCAAGGGGATAGAGGGTTATTCGGGCGAATTATGAAAGTCTGAAATATTTAATATAATCAATACATTGAACTCTTGACCCATTTGTTCTATGTAAACACCAACAGAGAGAATGCGTTAATGCAAGACCTGACACCGTGATTTCCCGAGGTCGGCAACCGCATTTAGTTTACGAGGCTACATCTAGGTTCACTTGCGTTACGGCCTGCATCTTTGTCGTAAGAAACTCACGACCCTCGATTACTCGAACGCCGCTCCTTCGTGCTGCCAAGGCGTATGGACAATTCCTTGGACGGGACTTTAACCCGCTAGCTAAACTGCTGTTACTGCGAACGTCTGACCCCATCTATTGCGACAGAGAGAATGCGTTAATGCAAGACATGACACCGTTATTTTTCTAGACTATCCAGCCCAAAGAACTTATTGGACAAGAATAGAAGATCAACATCTGTCAAGGCAGATCTAATTTGTTTCTTTTTTTTACCGCAACTTAGTAAATAACCGCATTTTTTGGGCTTGTCTAACTCAATCAAACGAATGTTGTTCTTTTTTGCGTAATTCGCAATACCCGAAATTGAAGCTTCGATATCAGAATATATCTCAGGATTATCACAACCAGTATAGTAATAAATTAATTTCCCGTCGTTTGAAGCGAATGAGCCACACGATAAACACATCAAAGCAAGAAATATTATTCCAGATTGTAATGCAGGCATTTTTTGACCTTTCTATTTCAAGATTACGATGAAAAAAACACCGCAGAATTTTCAAAACTCCCAATTAACGCTAAATATTTTAACTATAGGAATGTGAAACAAGACTGCTTCGCACTCACAAAACCACATTGTTGCTTAGGAAAATACTACTTATTGTTGATTCGTAGTAGCGGGAACTCCACCAAAAGCCATTGGAGACTCTGGTACTGTGTTATTACTTGTATTTGGCTGTGTTTTTTCTAAATAGTCTGCCTTATTCACTTCGACTGCGTCTTTTAAACTCTTATAACCATGCTCTGTCGGGCTAGTCTCAAAATGTGGAACATCGTCACCTTGACTCTTCAATGGGTGAAGTCCATTTTTTTCTGCCAACACATTGAGTTTCTTTAGCTGATCAGGTGAAAGCGTTCCTACCCCATTGAGGTCAATAGCAAATCCGCCTTGATGGTTACTCAACCCTTTAGCCTTAGTGTTATCCGTCTTAATTTTTGACGAGTCCTCTAATCTAAATGCGTTATTCACTGACAATCCAAAGGTCTTATTTGCTGTGTCTGCAAATGCCTTCATATTTTTAGCTACGGAAGTATCTGAATAATACGTTCTGTTTTTTAGCACCGGGTCAGCTGAAGTTAACCCTTTCGCTTCAAAACTAGCTAGTTCATTCCCATCCGGATCAAGGTACTTGACTGGATTCTGTGCAGAATAACCATACAACCCAAGGTTAAACGAGTTAAAGATACCACCCATCCCCGCCAGATTCCCGTCCTTCTCTTTGTTTCCCTTAGGCAGATATTTATTCAATATGCCATCCGCACTCTGCCAAACACTCGTCCTAGGATCATAATACCTCGCCCCGAAGTAATACAACCCCGTCTCCTGATCATATTCCTTGCCGGTGAAGAGGTACGGTGTTCTCAGCGTATTGCTGTGCTCCTGTACCCAGGTCTCGCCAAACGGGAAGTATTCCATATGTTCGTACAGCTTGCCGTTGGCATCGGTCACATAGCCGGTGCTGCCCAGATGGTCCGGGTGGTAGTAGTAGGTGAAGTCGCTCTGGCCGTTGCTCGGTGGCGTGACAGGGCCGCCGATTGAGCCGCCGCCATCACCGGCATCAACAACGATATCGCCATTGGCATCGACGGTGTAGCCTTCTTTTGCAAGATGTTTGTAGATGCCGTTTTTGTTGCCTTTGCCGTTGGCGAGGGCGTTTTCCAGTCCTTTTTCGCTGTTGCCGGGGAGGTTGGTGGTGCCTTGGCCTTTCTGCTCACTGACGCCATTGTCTCCTGCATTGTTGGCGTTATTGCCGTTCGCATTGGCATTGGATTTATCCTTGCCATTACTGTTGCTGTTGCCATGCTCTGCGGCCTGGGTGTTGTCGTTGCGGTGGGCATCGCCCTGGCCTGAGTTGACCGATCCTTGGCCGTTGTTCTGCTTGTCTTGGCCTTGGTTGCTCTTGTCCTTATCCTGGGCTGCGCCCTGTGACTTGCCCTCTCCCCTGCCCTCTGCCGCGTTGCGGGCGAGGGAGTTGGTGTTGCCTGAACCTGAGGAAGGATTGCTGCCTGAACCCTGGATGCTGTTGCCCGGTGCGGTGCCCATCACGAGTTTGGTGACCATTCTTGAGCTGCCGGCAAACAGGTGTTTGCTGACGATGCTGCGGTTGCGCACCACGTAGTACTGGTTGACGTAGACGGTTTCGCCCTGCCTGGTTTCCTTGATGACGCGCTGGCCTTTGTCATCGTAGGTGTATTTGCTGCTGTGGCCGTTGTCGAGGATTTCCGCTATGCGGTTGTCTTCGTCCCACAGGATGATGCGGCGGGCGCCGGTTTTGTCGTCAGTCCAACTACGCTGGTTGCCGTTGAGGTCATAGCTGTAGCTGCGGCTGCCGATGTGGGTGGGGGCATGGGGCTGGTCGCCAGCGTAGGTGTAGGTGCCGTAGTCGTAGCTGGTGGCCTTTTGTGGAATGCGGCTACCGTCCGCGCTGGTGAGGGTGTCGGTCTGTTTTTTGCGGGTGATGTTGTGGATGTCGCTGTAGCCCATGTCGAGGGTGTAGTCGCGCACTGTGCCCGAGCTGGAGGTGAAGTTGCCTTTTGCCGAGGTCAGGCGGTACAGGTCGTCGTAGTCGAAGTGCTGGCTTGTCGGGCCGCCGAAGGCATCGATCGCCGGGATCGCCACCTGGTTTTTAAGGTCGGTGATGTTGCCGACGTTGTCGTAGCTGTAGTTGAGGTTCTGGAACTTGCCTGCCAGCGCACCTTCCGAGGTGAGGTTTTTAAGCCTGCGGTTGTCGGGGCGGTAGCTGTAGCGGGTTTCGATGCCGTTGCCGAGCTTGAGGTAGGTGCGTTGCTCGAATTTGTCGTACAGCAGGGACTGCAGGTATGCGGTGTGCTCGCCCTTCTTGTCGCCGGTAAAGCTGGCGAGGTTGCCGCCTGCGTCATAGGCGTAGGTGATGATCTCGGTGTCGGGCAGGGTCAGTGTCAGAATACGTCCGAAGGTGTCGTATTGGTACTGGGTGGCGTAGACCTCGGGGCTGTTGGCACTGTTGCCCTGGGTGCGGCTGGCGATGGTGCGGACTTCCTTGACGGTTTCGCCGAGTTTGCCGTATTGGCGCTCGTCCGTGCCGGAGGCATCGGTCACCTTGGTGATGCGGCCGATCTGGTTGAGGGTGTTGCGCAGGCTGGCCGCACCGTATTCGTAGCTGACGTCATTGCCGCGCGTGTCCGGGTAATGGATGGCTTTGAGGCGGTTGTAGTCGTAGTCGTAGGTCACGGCCTTGCCTGCCCTGAGCCTGTCGAAGGGCCGGAGGCGGCGAGGTTGGCGGTGATTTTCTGGGTCACGTTTGATGCGGTGTCGTAGACGGTGACGGTCTTGCCTGATGGGAGCGCGGACGTCCCCGTCCGCATGCAGGCGGCAAGCCTGCGGTTTTGATTGGCTGAAACGATATGGCCATCCACCGCAACCAAATACAAATGCCGCGCACGCTGCGGCATCTGCAAATCGTCTTCAAGGCGGGCTAATGCTGCACTCATATAAGCCGGGTTCGTTCTTCGTTGCAGCGCTGGCAGCGTTCGCTGTGCAGGAGTCTGCCCTGGCGCACATCGAAGCGCTGCCCGGCTACAGGCTTCCATTTGTGGAAGCCTGTCTGGCACAGGGTGACGCCCTTGGCGCGGATTTGCAGGCGGGCTTTGCGGTGGGTTTGCAGGTTGATGATGTTGTTCATCTTGAGCATTCTAACGCAGAATCAGGCAAGTCTGGTTCCATCGGTTTAACCTCCATCGAGGGGACAAGATAAGGCAAAGGATAAGACCTGACACCGTGATTTCCTTGACCCCGTGATTTCCTTTATTGTTTGGATTTATAATTTAAGTACGATTGTAGACCTGACCCCGTGATTCTGCGTGATTTTGCAATTCGCGGCGGGGTGTATTTAGTAATACTTTTTAGATATTCACGGGCTGATCAGAATTGCAAATTATTCAATAAAATCAAATACTTATGCACAAATAAAGAATCAATGGAGAGTAGCAGCAGTCCTCCCGGTGACCCGGTACAACTTGCCGCCCTCGCAGAACCGGACTTGGAGCGTTACACCATCCGGCTCCCAGCTTGAGTCATCCACAATGGTTCGGGGTATAAGTTGTGCTTGATACGTACTGGCGGCAGCCATGTTTTAAGCACCTCACCAAAGCGCGCCCAGTTCACACTCTTACGCTGACTGCGGCGGTTGAGCCACTTGAACAACATTCGGCTCACGCGGTAGACATACGTTTTCAGGCTGCGGCTGTTGCCACTGACGCCAAAGTACGCAATGTGTTCCTGCACGTGCCGCTTTGTATAATCCATCATGGCGCGACCGCCGCTCGTGCGCAGTTTGGCTAGTCGCACACCCACTTCTTTGAGCTTCCTGCTGATTCGGCTCCCCTGCGTCTTCCGTCCCACCATGAAGCGCTTGCTGCGGCTCTGTGTGACGTAGTGCGTGAAGCCCAAGAAATCAAAAGTGAGCGGGCGTCCCAAGCCTAACTTGGCGCATTGCCGCTTGGCATAACTGCCAAATCGCAACAGTGCGGTTTTGCTCGGCTCGACTTCTAGCGCAAATTCTGCCAGCCGTTCGATCAGCGCTTCCGAGAATCGCTTGGCATCTTCTTCGTGGGTGAAGCAGGCCACAAAGTCATCCGCGTAACGTATCAGTTTTGCCCGACCTCGACAGCTTCTGGCAAAGCGCTTTTCGAACCACATATCCAGTACATAGTGCAGGTAGATGTTGGCCAGCACAGGTGAGACCAGTCCACCTTGCGGTGTTCCGGCCTCGCTTGCATTTATCTGGCCTTCTTCCAGCACTCCGGCTTTGAGGAAGCGCCGTATCACCCACAGCAGCACGGGATCGGCGATTCGGTGAGCCAGAAATTTCATCAGCCAGTCATGGTCCACGTGGTCGAAGAAGCCTTTGATATCCGCTTCTACCAGCCATTGGGTTTGATCCAGCGTGATGACTTCGCCCAGCCGTTTAAGGGCTTGATGGGCGTTGCGTCCCGGGCGGAAGCCGTAGGAGCAATCTCTGAACTCGGGTTCCCAAATCGCTTGCAAGATGCCGGAAAGGCGCTCCTGCACAATGCGGTCTTCAAAGCAGGGTATGCCCAGCGGGCGCATTTTGCCATTGGCCTTGGGGATATAAGTTCGCCGGGCGGGGCGGGGGCGGTAGGCGCTCTGCCGCACTTGTTGGCTGAGCGCGGCAAGCCGTGCGTCCAAGTCCAGTGCGTAGTCTGCTTTGCGCACTCCGTCGATGCCGGTGGCTTTATTTCCTGGTTGGCTGTCAAAGCTGTCGCGCAGCCCCTCTGGGTCGCACAACAGCCCCATCAGCGCGGTATAGCGTGGCTGTGGGGCTTCTCGTGCCCATTGTGTGAAGTGAATAAGTTGTGTGGTCATGCGTATTCTCCGCTCGGTGTCGGGGCATGTTTCCCCTATTCACTATCTCAAACCGGCGCCCCTTCGCTCCCGCCGAATTACCAGCGTTCATCGCTACTATGGGCACCTCCGACTCCCCAACACCTCTGCCCTCTCCCTCGCTCTTTACACTTGTCGGAGGGTGCGCGTTCTTTTGCGCCGATGCTGGGGTCTCCTTGGTTACCGCTCAATCATTATGTCAGGCTCGATACGGTCTTAGATCCCGGGTGGTCAGACACGCCTTGCCTTTTCAACTCCGCGCCGTGTCTGCTATTGCCTGCTGGTGACTCGAAACCATCGGCCATTTCCAATACGGTCATTTCGGGACTGTAACCTTTACGGTCGGCTTTACCCGTTACCATTGCGCCTCGCCTGCTTTCTTGCCTACGCATCAAGCAACCCATTACTGGATTGCCTGCAAGGCTAGATACTTGGCCCGTGGCTGGCGGTTACCAAGGCGGGATTCACACCCGCTAGATTGTGCGACATTGCCAAGCCGCAACCGAGTCTGACCCCATCGATTTTGTTTGACCCCATCGATTTTGTTGATGCTGATTATTGTTCATTTTCACACTTAACTTCTATTCGAATAAATTTTTCAAAAACTCCTTCATTAGTTGCATTTCTTATCATCCATGGATCAAGAGTAATCTCGCCAAAGGTTAATTTCTTCGCCTCTGATTTAACATCCCAAAAAACTTTTCCTTGCTCATCTAGGTAAACACGATTTTCGATTAAAGCCAATTCATCTGATTTGTTCGACATATAAACAAATCGAAGGCGACCACTTTCATCGTAGAAATTCTCAGTAGTCAATAGATCATCATGTGCAATTCGCTGAGCAACTGTATATAGCCTGACGCGCTCACCTTTGTCAGTCGCAACCGCTATATATTCCAATGGATATGTACCACGACATGATCTAGGAAGCTTAGAGAATTCCTTTTGCTGGTACTTGAACTCGTTCTTTTTGAGTTTCGATTGAATTTCATTATATAGCCTTCTGATTTCCAAAATCTTGGGATGATGCTCCCAGTTCCTTTTCGTTAAATCCTGTATGGATATTTGCTCTGCGGATAGAACCGAGTTAAATGGAAGCAGGAAACCAACAAAACCTATAAAAACGATAAGAAATAACTTTATTGGCATTGTTGATACTCTCATTATATAACTCCTCTAGATTTCATTCTGGCAATACTGGAAATTATTTTCCCGCTCGATTTCAATCACTCGTTTTCGGTGGTTCCGGTTTAACACGATTGTTATTTTCAATATGTGCTGGGTCATGTGGATTTTTCCAATCAGCACCATTCCGAAAATCCTTACCTTTCTCTCCAGCCACAGCTTTGATTTGTTCAAATGACTCACTTTGATCCCGGAAATACTTCTCAGCACCCTTAGCTGTCCCCGGTGCCTCACCCCAAGCGTACTTTTTGTCTACTATATCTGCCGCGTCCGCGCCACGACCAAGATCGATATGCCGACTACTGTTTGGATTATTGAGTGAGGATTTTCCTCCGCTGATTTTAGTTTTTTCTTCATCAACACTCCGTATCGCAGTATGTATTTTTGGATTATGGCCTTTCAATTCTTGCAACATAATGACGCCCTTTACCAAAGGCTTCGCCTCTGGTGTCATTTCCTTCAATTTTGGATGTCTCTCATCTACACCTTTGCTGTATGAATCAGCTCCAGCCTTAAAGAGCATAAGCAGCAAGACAGGTGCCTTCTCGTTTCCGGGCGCATTCCCATCTGGATCCGTAAATTTCACTGGATTCTGGTGAGAGTAGGTATATAACCCAAGGTTGAACGAGTTATAGATGCCGCCCATCCCACGTTTACCATTAAGATAATCATTTAATACCCCATCAGCCGACTGCCAAACACTCGTCCGCGGATCATAATACCGCGCCCCGAAGTATTATAATCGGCCCGACGCGATTTTCTTGGGCACAAGCCCGCAAACCCAGACGCAGTGCGGCTTCCCGCGCATCACACACCAGCTCAAACCTGCTTAAAGAACAATTTTTTCCTAGACGCGCATTTTGGCCTGCGCGCACGCGCGAAGGCAAGCAGTTTTTTTCCTGTAGACGGGTTGGGGTTTGCTTTGGAGTTTTTTCTTTAGCCGCACCGCGAAGCGGCTCAAGTGGGGCGGCCTGCCGCCCCACGCATTGCGCCTAGCGCGGCGCGATGCCGATTTCGCGCAAGGCATCGCGTGCCCGCTCGCCCGCCTCGTACATGAGCTGAGCTTCTTCCTGATCCGCCGCCAACACGCGATAGTGGTCGATGCCGGCGCGCTTCAGAAACTGCGCCAGTGCCCAGGCTTGTTCTTCGGGTAGTTCGAGGATGAGTTTGCGTTTCATGATGTGATCTCCTTGTGTGTACAGCCCTCGACGTGAGCGCTGTTTGCGATGCCCGCACAGCGCCGCGCGCAGCCGGGTCAAGGGCGGCGCGTCTTTTGCGCCGTGCATTTCACCCTTGACGCGGCGAGCACGGTGCTACCCTCTGTAGCAAACAGCGGGAGCTTTCTTTTCTCGTTCAACGGAGTGCTGTTGATTTGCTTTTGCTTTAGCTGCGGGTTTGCTTTTGACTTTTTTTGAGTGTGGCCACCCCCGGCCCCTGCTCTGTCCAGCGGGCGCGGCAGGACACACTGCGCCGCACTGCCTGCGTGAACTCTGGTTGTTACGGGCCGGGGGTGGTAACACGAACGGGTGCGGGCATGCTTTTGCTTCACTTGCCCGCCAGGGGGATGGGGGGCGTTAGCGGGAAACCGCCCCCCACAACACCGCGCAGCGACCACACCACAGAAGAAACAAACGCGGTGGTGGCAAGGCCACGACCGCACAAGGCCGGGGGTGTGGGGGTAGCGTGCTGCCCCCACATAAAACAAACATGCCTTGCGTACCAATTAAACACGCCTTGCCGCGCAGCGACCTTGCAGCAAAAGGCGAAGGGGCGACACATCACCAGCCCCGTTTTGCTGCCCCTCACCGCAGGTGATGGACGTTGACCTGGTGGCGGTGTTTACCCGCAAGGGCGCAAGACATAACGGTCTCTTGTGCGATGCCGCGAGGGTTGCGGCGTCGGCCGCTGCGGTTTTGCACAAGACGCCGTTATGTTACACACCGCCACACAACAGACGCCAACGGCGACCACACCTTACGATGAACTTTCACACGAGCGCCACACTTTCCGCCACCCACTGCACCAGCGACGGCGCGGGGCTTGCGGGGTTTTGTGCAAGCGCCGTGACGGAGCGGTCATCAGTGTCCACGTTCAGCGGCGCGCTTCTGGCGCGTCCGCTGCAACGCTCTCCCCTGTCGTCCCTTCACGCTCGCCTTCCGCCGCCTCGGCCTTTTGGTTTTTCCGTCCTCTGGCCCCCGGATGCGTCGCGCCATGCACTTCGATCAGTTTGCCGATCGCCACATGGGTGTAGATCTGCGTGGTGGAGAGTTCGGCGTGTCCCAGCAGTACCTGGATGTAGCGGATGTCGCAGCCGTTCTCCAGCATGTGCGTGGCGCAGGCATGGCGCAGCGCGTGGCAGGCGCCGTGTTCGATGCCCGCCAATCTGAGGTAGCGCTGCACCAGGTCGGACAGGCGGTTGTTTTGATACGGCTCGCCGTAGTCGGTGAGGAACAGGGTCCAGTCGTCCAGCCGGGTCGCAAGTCTTGGGCGCACTTCGATCAGGTAGCGCGCTACCCAGTGCGCCGCACGCTCTCCCAGCGGGATGAAGCGGTCGCGCCGCCCCTTGCCCTGGCGGATCATGACGGTGCCGCGTTCGAGGTCGATTTCGGTGAGTTGCAGGCGCGCGGCTTCACTGCGGCGCATGCCGGTGCTGTACAGGAGTTCCAGCAGCGCGCGGTCGCGCACGCCGGTGAGGCCGCCCACGTCCGGCTGGGCTAATGTGTGTTCCACTTGCGCCACGCTCAGCAGCACCTTGGGCAGGTTGCGCGGGATACGCGGGGTGACCAGTTCGTGCGCCGGGTTGACCAGGATGGAGGGTGTAAAAATTTTTGTGTAAACGGTCATTTGGCAGGAAACTGCCTAACTTCAAAAAGGAGTGACCATGACCGCAACAAAGAAAGCACCATCGCCGGATTTAATCGACCAACTGCTGGCTGG
>Ga0307375_10004302_pt1 | contig 13632 bp, 9 predicted proteins | sample TR1MG_FD_202531 | JGI IMG/M metagenome (GOLD analysis project Ga0307375, IMG submission 202531) | Soil microbial communities from Risofladan, Vaasa, Finland - TR-1 | ecosystem: Environmental > Terrestrial > Soil > Coastal area > Acid sulfate soil | place: Finland: Risofladan, Vaasa | collected...
CCCGATAGGCGCCGTTGTAGATGCCCGCGCGCCAGTTGTTCAGGATATTTCCGCAGTAGAGCTCGATAAGATCATTATCCGAAAGTATCACCTTGAGTGTCTGCTGAAGACCGCTCAGTGAATCGGTTTCCAGCGTGCCGTCGCCGATCTCCGCGCCGTGGATGGCACCCCAGGCTTCGTGGCGTCCGACGCGCTCGATGAAGAGCTTCGGCACCGGGTAGAACGACAGCTCGGATGGTTTTGTTACCATCAGCTCGACTGCCCGCATCAGAAGATTGGTTGTGTAGACCGCAGCGAACAGATCATCGTGCAGAAAGACGTGGATACCTAACACTTCAGTGTCGCGGATGCTTTCGGCAAACTGTTGAGTCTCCTCCCACACGGTGTGAATCGTGTATTGGATCCGGCGTTCGTCGAGCTCGGCCCTCAGGATTTCCCATTGATCACGGTGGTCTCCCATGTTGACCAGCACGACGACACGATTTGCCTCGACTGCGGGATAACAAAAGCGGATTATCTCATAGAAACGCTGCCCCTGGGCTCCGGCTCCACCCATCGTCAGGAGAAGTCGTTTCGCCCTCCCATCCCGCAGACGTTTCAACCGGCGTGCACAGTCGGCTTCGATGTTGCTGACGATTTCGTGGTCGACAAAGTGCCCGGTGTATCTGACGGTATCCGGCGGCACCGGAACAAGAAGTCCCTGATCGCCCGCACCCATGTGGCGCAGCGTGCGATATCCGAGGTAGTTGGACGGCGTCTGTACAGCGAGAATACTTCCCTCGACCAGATGAAATGCGAGTGGAAAGTTGTCCGGAACGACCGTCACAAGCTTTTCCATCCCTGCAAGTACCGCTGCCTGTCCGGTCCAGGGATGCGTAGCCACAAACGGAATCGTGCGATCCAGATCACCGAAGATGGGGACATACAGCTTCGCCAGCTTCAAGTCCCGGGCACAGTAGTCAAGTTTCAGCGCAGCCTCCGCAGTCACCTTTTCCCACACAAAACGGTTGAAGAAGTGAAATCGTTGTGAGAGGCGGCTCGCGAATGAATACAGATTGTTGAGGTAGTCAATCGTGCGGGACGCGGCACTCTTTGGGAACCCCAGAAAATCGAGCAGATACGGCTCCTGGCCCATCGATCTGGCTGCGGACGCGATGGCAATGGCAATCCGGTAGTGACCAAAACCCATTCTGATCGTGCCGATTACCACGGCCGGATCCCCCGCTCCGGGAAGCTTTTCGTCGGCGACGCGCGCGGGGTCTTCTTCAACGATCTGTCGCATGCCGAAAACCTCCCATGCACCCGGCATGGGTCGACCGACGAGACGCGGCTTCCAGGCTGGATCATATCCAAATCTCGTCGCGTACGATCGAAACACGCGCTCTGCTTTGTCGACGACCTTTTTCGGGAGCGGGTTTCCAAATACCGAAAATACTTTTTGTTTCATACTATTGTATCTGCAAATCTCCTCGGATTCATGATATGAAATTCGGTTCCGGCGCGTCAGGTTGTGAGAACAGGGCGACTAGCGTAAGATGGAAACCAACGGCACCTTCTGAGCGACATGAGGTTCGCAGGCAATGAAAGAGTATTCGTTCCGTCTGGATATGGCAGTTCGGGACTATGAATGTGACATGCAGGCAATCGTAAACAATTCGGTCTACCAAAACTATCTCGAGCACGCGCGACACGAATTTCTGAAGAGTATAGGCGTGAGCTTCAAAGATTACACGGCGCGCGGGGTGAATCTGGTTGTGATCCGCGCGGAGATCGATTACCGGTTCCCACTCTCCAGCGGGGACCGCTTCTGGGTGGGCGTGAATCTGGTGCGAGAATCCCGCCTCAGAATTGCGTTCCTGCAGGACATCTACCGCGAGCCCGATAACCGGCTGATCGTGGAAGCGAAGGTAACCGGCACGGCACTGAACAGCCGAAACCGACCGGAACTTCCCGATAGCCTCGCGGAAATTCTCGAAAAACTTCAGGAATCGCCGCGCAACGAGGTGGTATCCGGGACGGTGGCCGGCGAGTCGCCCGCGGACAGGGACGTCGAATCGTGAGCGAGGCGCGCTTCCTGCCGGTCGATTCCGCAGATCTCACACAGCGGAAATGGGACCGCGTCGATTTCGTCTGCGTGACCGGGGACGCGTACGTCGACCATCCATCGTTTGGAATTGCGGTGATCTCGCGACTTGTCGAGTCGCTTGGGTTCCGCGTCGCAGTTCTTGCCCAGCCCGACTGGCGAAGCGCCGGTGAGTTCAAGCGTTTCGGACGTCCCCGCCTGGGGTTCCTCATCACTGCGGGCAATCTGGATTCGATGGTCAACGGATATACCGCCGCCCGAAAGCGTCGCTCGCGGGATACCTACTCGCCGGGTGGTGCAGCGCAGAGCCGTCCCGACCGTGCGAGCATCGTCTATGCGATCCGTGCTCGAGAGGCCTATAAGGGGGTCCCGATCATTCTCGGAGGCCTGGAAGCATCGTTGCGGCGTCTTGCGCACTACGACTACTGGGACAACGAGGTGCGGCGGTCGATCCTGCTGGACGCGAAAGCGGACCTGCTCGTCTACGGAATGGGAGAGACGCAAATCGAAGAAATCTGTCGGCGACTTCAGGCGGGGGAACCGGTCGACAGCCTGACGGATATTCCGGGCACCGCATATGCGGCCTCTTCTGCTCGTTCCGAGTCTAGGGATCGGTCGAACGGATCAGCTCTGTTGCTTCCATCGTTTGAAGAAATCTCGGCAAGTCCCCGTGCTTTTGCGGAGAGTTACCGGGTTCAATACGCAAACACCGATCCGATCCTCGGACGGCAACTTGCCGAACCTTACGGTTCCCCGGATCTGCGCAGATGGGTGGTCCAGAATCCACCGGCACGGCCGCTCTCTCAATCCGAATTCGACCGGGTATACGAGCTGCCCTATACTCGTGCGTGGCACCCGATCTATGACGGAGCGGGCGGAGTGCCGGCCCTCGAGGAGGTCAAGTTCAGCCTGACAAGTTCGCGGGGCTGCTTCGGCTCCTGCAGCTTCTGCGCGCTGAGCTTCCATCAGGGCCGGAACATCGTCGCCCGGAGCCATGCCTCCCTCGTCCACGAGGCCGAATTACTGATAGAGGATTCACAGTTCAAAGGGTACATCCACGACGTGGGGGGCCCAACAGCCAACTTTCGCTCGCCCGCCTGCGCCAGACAGGACACCAAAGGCGCCTGTTCGGATCGACAGTGCCTGGCTCCCGTTCCCTGTCGCAGCCTGCGGGTCGATCACGACGACTATCTGACGCTTCTGCGAAAACTCCGCGTACTGCCGGGTGTGAAGAAAGTCTTCGTCCGAAGCGGAATTCGGTTCGACTACCTGATGGCTGACGGTCACTCACGGTTCTTCGAAGAGCTGTGCGAGCACCACATTTCCGGACAGCTCAAGGTTGCGCCCGAGCACGTTTCCGACAGGGTGCTATTGGCGATGGGCAAGCCACGGCACGAGGTGTACGAGGCATTCGAACAGCGCTACACACAAATCAACCGGAAGCTCGGTAAGAAGCAGTACCTCGTCCCCTACTTCATCTCGGGCCATCCCGGCGCGGACCTCGCGTCGGCAATCGAACTGGCCGAGTACTTTCGCGACCGGCACTTCATTCCCGAACAGGTCCAGGATTTCTATCCCACACCCGGAACGCTTGCCACCTGCATGTTCTTTACCGGGCTCGACCCGCGCACCGGCAAGAGTATCCCGGTTGCGCGGTCACCCAGGGAAAAGGCGCTTCAGCGGGCACTGATGCAGTTTCGGGATCCGAAGAATCACAAACTTGTTCGGGAGGCGCTGAAGAGCGCAGGACGGGAAGATCTTGTCGGTTACGGCCGAAACTGCCTGGTCCGGCCCGACCGCGCGCCGAAGCCCTCGAAGAGAGCAGGAAAAAAGCGATGACCGTGCGGTATCAGCGTGTGCATCGATACCTTCCGAGTGGCATCACTCCCCGGGTGCCGCGGTCGTTTCATCTGTTTCGGTTTTGAACCGAAGGAGCTCCCGGTCGAGCGATTCTCCAAGCTCCCCGAGTCGTGCGGCGATTGCGAGAACGTTGCCTACAGCCTGGGAGATTTCCCTCATTCCGGCCGTTATTTCCTGCATGCCTCCATGGGCCTCGGCGGAAACCTGCCGTACCGTAATCATCGTACTTCGAATTGACGTGGAGCTCTCGTTGATGGTAGCGGAGCCCTGTTTAACCGCGTCCGAGACATTCTGAAGACCTACCATAGCCTGAAGGACCTGGTCTCCACCGCTGCGTATTTCGTCCATCGACGATGCGATCTCAGCCAGAGACGAGGAGAACTCGCGTACTTCGCGGTCAATAAGCCCGAATGCCTCGTTCATCGCGGACCCCGCGCTGCCGGCCTGAGAAATCAGCTCCACCATCTCGCGCAGTATTTTGTCGATCTCCTTCGACTGCCGAGCGGACGCCTCCGACAGCTTTCGGATCTCATCGGCGACGACGGAAAACCCGCGGCCGGCCGCGCCGGCGTGTGCAGCCTCGATGGCGGCATTCATCGCCAGAAGATTGGTCTGCGCCGATATGCCGCCGATAAGTCCGGTGATATTGCGAATACTGCCGACGCTGTCGTTGATTTTCTGCACGATGTCGAAGGCAGTCGCCGCCTTCTTTCCTCCGTCGTCCATCGTCTGCGAAAGCCTGTTCGCAGCCACACGTCGTTTTTTTGTGATCGATGCCACGTTCTCCAGGGACGCAATCATCTGCGTAACTGACGCGGTGGATTGCTCGACCATGGCCATCTGCTCCTGAATCTGCTCATCCAGAGAACCGATGTTCCCGGAGATCCGCTCTACCTCCTGCACCGCCTCCGCAACCTTTGTATCCAGCCCGGCTATTTGTTTTCCTATCGATTCGACATTCGAATTGATCTGCGTTGCGGACGACTCGGTCTGCTCGGTCGTTGCCAGAAGACTCTCCTTGAGCTGAACGTTGTCCCGCGACACACCCTGCAAATGCATGATTGTCTCTTTGAGCGAGTCGGAGAACTGATTGAGGTTCGCGGCAAGCGTCCCGATCTCGTCCCGGGTCTGCCCCGCGAATCGACCGGTGAGGTCCCCGCGGTTGATTGCAGTGATACCGGACTCTATCACGCTGATCGCCCGGGCAAGGCGTCCGGTGATGAAGAAGAAGATCGCAAATGTGACCCCGGTGAGCGCGATGATAATCGCTGCGGCTACGATACGGCTGCGATTTTCAATCGTCGTCACCTCATGATCTATCACTGAGAACTGCTCGTTGATGACGGCAGACGACGTATCGAGAGCAGAATCGAGGATCTGGATACGCAGAAGAAATTTCTCGATGTCCGACACAACCGGTGAATCAGTACCCTGTGCGCGGACTTTCGGATTCGTGATAATCGACGGAATGTCCAGGTTGTTCGTGAAGGTTTGAACGCTCTTCGCGTCCTGCAGAACCACATCTGTTGCAGACCAGAACTGGGAAGTGTTTATCGTAAGCAGCTTCTGAAGGTTCTGAATTGCGATCAGGGCCTGGCGGACCGAATTGTTAAGTGAGGGGAGTACTTTCAACTTCTGGACGCGTTCAAACGCGCTCTGGGTGTCCGAGGCGGCTTTCTTCAGAACCTCGATCTGATTCTCGAACCGGACGCGCACCAGACGGTTCAGCTGGAGCGATTCCTGCGTAAGAGCAGTGGCGAGGTCACCGAGATCCTGACGTTCGCCTCTGATGCCGGCTACGGGTGCCAGGACCGCAAAGTAGACACCAATCGACACGACAAAGGTGCCGATGAGAAGGATGATCAGTGAGAATAGCTTGGATCGGATACGCACGGCGGTATGCACTCCACAATTTCAATTTTACTGTCTGTTGTGACCGAGGCATGCCGCGAAGCGGCAGGGAGAAAGAAGTAACTTCCCTTGCGGACGGCAGTCGACCCTTCTTCACCGATGACCTCACCCGCCCCAGCAGTGACAACGAATACCGCCGGCCGTCGGGGGAGGGTGAACGACCCGCTCTGTACCGAATGACGGTAGACTGAGAAATCTGGTGTGTCGGCAGGCCCGACCAGGAGCTCACTGCAAAGCGTGGAATTCTCCGAAAGTATCTTTGGAGTCTTGCGCCCTTCATCGATTGCCCGCTTCCCGACCCGTTGCGTGAAGTCGAAGCAGGTCAGCGCGATGTCCGGTTCGAGCCCGATATACATTTCGTCGGCGTTCAGGTGATAGTCACCGCACCATGGCTCAGGCTGAATGGTGAAGTCGGTGGGTTCCTGCACTTCGAGGATGAGGCAACCCGCACCTATTGCGTGGGCAACCCCCGCGGGTATCAGGTAGACATCTCCCGGACGTGCGGGCAGCCGGTTCAGAAGCGAAGGCAGCGCTTCGCGATCTTCCTCCGCGCGATCCACCGCCTCCTTGAGCACCGCAAGCGTAACCCCCTCCTTGAGTCCGTAGTAAATTGACGCCCCCGGCCGGGTTGCGAGCACAACCCACATCTCCGTCTTTCCGTGGGGGCTGCCGAAATGACGTCGCGCGTAATCCTTCGTCGGATGAGCCTGTATCGGGAGGCGGATTGCACTGTCGAGAACCTTCACGAGGATCCCGAACTCAGCGCAGTCTCCCAAAAGGTCCTCCCGTCGGGATACCAGAACCTCGTCGAACCGCGTGCGAGTTCCCCTCAGGAGCGATACGCCTTCGTGATCGGAAGCTGATTCTCGATTGAGCGCGCGAACTGCGGATGCTATCCACTCTTCGGGCAGATCTCCATCTTCGGGTTCGTCGCCGAAAAACTCGTGGAAAAGCTTTCCGCCGGTGTAGACACGACGAACGCGGTTGCGTTCAAAAAAGAGCGGATGATCCATTCTGTTTGCCATGGTGATTTCCCCTGGTTCAGATCGTAACAGCGCCTCGGAAAATTGAGAAGGGGGCGGGACTGATTCCGATCCACCCCTGGTTTTATGCGTTTCTTTAATGATTTGCTGCGGTATACTTTCATCATGGGTCGTGTACGTTCAGCGCTTCGGCGCTACATGGTACTCGCGGTGGTACTCGCCATTTCCATTTCGCTCACCCTCGTTACTTTTGTGCTGGCGCGGGGTTGGGAGGCCAATCGCGCGCATTCGGCGTTTCGCGGTATTGCGAGCGACAGAGTCAACGCCATCAACGAGGGAATCAAGGATGAAATTCTCAAGCTCGACTATCTGCGGTCCTTCTACATTGCGAATTTCGGCAGCGCAAACGGCGCCGGCAGATTGTCGGTGGCCAGCACACCCGACCTGGTAGTGTTTGGAGCGGAATTCCGGTCGCTGGTTCGAGATGCCTACATGAACGACAGCGAAATAGATCTTCTTGCCTATGCCCCCCGTATTCTCGCCCTGAAGGCTACATCTTTGACCACACTGATGAGAGCCGATGGGGCACGTGATTTTCAGATTACCCAGAAGAACGGCGCCGCGGACATCACAAACGCTTCCGTGGACGCTTTCTACTACCCGGTCATCGCAGTCGAACCCGCATCGCGGTACCCCATGATGCTCGGGTTCGACATATGGTCGGATCAGGGGATTCGGCAAATGCTGCTCGAAAGCGCGGCAAACCTTCGTCCCGAGGCTGCCGCCCCGACTGCAATCCGCAACGGTACGGGAGAGATCAGCGTCATCTGGATGGGAGTACCCCTTGCGGGGCCTGCAAACGACACCTCCCCCGCCGGGTTCGCACTGTTGCGGCTGAGGATTGACCGGTTGGTGGAGAACGCACTGTCCGGGTTGAACCCGGCTGGAATCGATCTGTTCGTCTACGACGCGGCACTCAGCGGACCGGACGCGCTCATCTACACCCATCCTTCGCGAACACGCGAGCGGTCGATTCCGGTCACCTCCGCCGAGCCGCGGGAAGAGGTTCCCTACCAGTGGTCCACAACGATCAGAATCGGCCAACGGCAATGGCGGATCGAAGCGAGACCGGCGCCCGCCTTTATCCGCGCACACACTTACTGGCTCTCCTGGATCGTTCTGGGAGCAGGACTCTTCTCAACCGCTCTTCTTGCCGGATTCGTGCTCGGCAGCCTGAGGCGCGCCCAGCACGTGGAGGAGATCGTCGGCGAGCGAACATCGGAATTGTCCGAGGAAGTCGCTCGTCACCGGGCGACGGAAGAATCGCTTCAGATCGCGCATCATGACCTCACGGCCCGAATGGACACCATCCATCGGCGAACACGCGAGATCGAGTTGCTGAGCGAGATGGGCGATCTGCTTCAGACTTGCCGCAGCACGGTGGAAGCCTACGAGGTTGTAGTGAAGTACGCACAACAGCTCTTCCCGTCCGATCGAGGTGCGCTGTATACCTTTGATGAAACGCACAAACTACTCGATCGAGTTTCGACCTGGGGAGACTGGACGGATGATGCCGCGGATATCCTCCCGGACGAGTGCTGGGCCCTGCGACGGGGAAAGATGCACGTCGTCCAGTCCGACAACAGGAATCTTGTGTGCGATCACGTGAGAAAGGCGGAAGCGACCGGTTCGTACGTTTGCCTTCCTTTGATTGCGCTCGGCGAGACTATCAGTCTGCTGCATCTGCAGATGACCACGCCGGGGATCGACTTATCCTTCTCCTCGGAATCCCGAGAATATGATGATTCCCGGCAGCGGCTGGTGTCGGCAACCGGTGAACACGCCGCGATGGCGTTCGCGAACCTGAAGCTCCAGGAGACGCTGAGACAGCAGTCCATTCGTGATCCCCTCACCGGTCTGTTCAACCGGCGCTACATGGAAGAGTCCCTCGACCGGGAACTTCACCGTGCGCGCCGGACCGCAGGACGCCTCGGCGTCGTAATGATGGATATCGATCACTTCAAGAAGTTCAACGACACCTACGGGCACGAAGCCGGCGATCTTGTTCTTCGAGCCGTGGGAACCCAACTGCTGAAGTTCGTACGCGCAGAGGACATTCCCTGTCGATTTGGCGGAGAGGAGCTGGTGATGATCCTGCCGGGGGCCACCCTCGCGGACAGCGTGCAGAAAGCAGAAGCCTTCCGCCGTTCGATCGAAATGCTCCTCGTTGAATACGTCGGTCAGAAGCTGCCTGAAATCACGATCTCACTGGGCGTGGCCGCCTTTTCGACGGAGCTTGCGGACGGGACCGCGATCCTGGGAGCCGCTGATGCTGCGCTTTACCGGGCGAAGAAAGCGGGACGCAATCGAGTCGAGTCCAGCGGCGGCCAGGACACCGCGGACTCTGAGAGAAACGGTCGTTCGTCGTCAGCGACTCCGTGAACACCGAAGTCCCGCGCCGGAAGCTGACGCGGACGGACAAGTTCCTGATCGCACTGATTGTAACTGGATTCTGCGTCGGCACGTTCACGCACACGCGGGATCTGCTGCGTCTCGGTCTGTTCGGCTACTCGACGGTTCCCGTTCCTGTCAACGTCTACTGGACGATCCTCACTCTCGCAGATCCGGCGGCCGCACTGCTGCTGCTGTTCCGAACACGGGCGGGGCTGATTCTCGGCATCGCCATTATGGCAAGCGACATCGCGGTTAATAGTTTTGTGCTCATCGAGGAAAGGCTGCGCGGCGGCTCTCCGGATTTGCTCTACTTCGCCTTCCAGCTGCCATTCGCCATCCTGGTCGCCGGTTACAGCTTTCGGTACTTTGCTAGATGACAGCGAGGCGTGCAGTCCGCGCGGCGAGGTCGCGAATGGCTGTCCGCTCTTTTCCCTTGATGTAGGTTTCCAGGTCCGGGCCAAGTGGATCCGCCCACTTCGCCGGAACGCCGTTCATTATGCCGAGAACCGTCCCGACGAGACCGGCATTGCAATCGACGTCGAGCCCGGCGAACGCGAGGAGACGAAAGGATTCGGTCATATCAGCGCCGCCGTACCAGAGTGACAGAATGACCGCAGCGATGTTCGGGTATGCGTGAATCCAGTTGTAGCGCTCGAAGCGACGGTCGAGTAATCGCCACGCCGCGTCGGCGTCCGCAGCATCGCGAACAGCGGCGAAACACTCGTCGACGACAGCCGCGTATTCGCTCTCCCGCGGGACAAACCCCATTGCCTCGGTCAACAGCTCTCGGGGGTCGTCGTGAACAAACGCCAGAGCCGAGAGAGCTGCTGCGAACATCTCACCGTAGACGCCGTTGGCCGAGTGAGAGACCACGCCGTCGATGTGTCCGAGCCGGACCGCCTCCATCGGCCATCCAGGAGAAAGAAGACCACACACCATCCCCCGCATCTGAGCTCCAATCCAGTTAGAGTAGGGGTTGCGCCAGCTTCCTGAATCGGGCGGTAGTATGCCGTCGGCCAGGTTATGAAGGGCCACCCATTCAGCAGACCATCCGAAGGGAATCTGCCTGACCCATTCAAGCCCGAGCTCGCGTGAAGTAATGTCGCGACCGCGTCGTTCAAAGACATCCAGTAACGCGAGCTCGTAGACCACGTCGTCGTTTATTGTTTCCGGCTCTGTTATGTAGGAATCGATTCTTCCATACACTTTCGCTATCTGGTCGGTGTGATATCCTTCAATCGCCGTGCCGAATGCGCCGCCGGCCAGCTGGCCCGTCCAACCCGCGAGTATTCGTTCCCCGATATCGGCGTGTCGTTCGTAACGGCGATCGTCTCCGGCCGCGCCGATAGCGGCGCGGACCTCCGGCCAGGTTTCAGGATGATGGAAGTTCCAGTAGGGATGAGCACGGTCCGGCTTTGCGTCATGAATCGCATGCAGAAGTTCAGCAGTCACCGCGCGCAATTCCGCACTCGCCCCTTCCTGCGCAAGCTTCATTCCTACGGGCAGGAGCTCCTCGGCCGCGGATAGGTCGTAGCCTCTGTTGGCCATTGCCTGAACCATTTCGACATAAGGAATCTCCGGAGCCGCCGATCCGGGTACGTTCGCATGCCAGAACAATGCGACCAGATCATCCCCTGTCGGGAAAACTGTCTCGCTGTCGTACCAGTTGCTGTCGTGTGTTCTGCGATCGACGGGCACCGCAGACATCCGAAGCTCGCGATCGATCTCCCACGCGTGACGGTGAGCATCTTTCATAAAAACTTCCTTCCCCTGCCGCGCCGCGCGTAGAAGTAGAGCGCCACGAGCGTCGCAATGTAGGGCACCATTGACGTGAACTGAGGGGCGACTTTGTAGCCCTGCAGGAAGAGACCGAGCCCGTCGAAGAAGCCGAATACGAGCGAGATGACGGCGATACCGAGCGGGTTGCCGTCGACAAGGATGACGGCGGCAAGCGATATCCAGCCGCGGCCGGCCGTCATGTTTTCGGCGAAGAGAGTTACATACCCCAGCGAAAGGAAAGCACCGGCGAGCCCGCAGAGTACACCGCAGATAAGCAGCGCCTGCGACCGCATCCGGGCGGTCGGTACGCCGCTCGAATCGAGCGAGGCCGCGTTATATCCGGCAGCCCGCAGCCGGAGGCCGAATCGCGTCCGAAAGACGAGATAGCCGCAAAAAACCGTTGCAATAACTGCGATATACACAATGAGATTGCGCCCGGAAACGATTGGTCCCAGGACCGGAATACGATCGAGCAGTGGAATGTGGATCTCCGGAACCGGCATGATGCCTTTGTTCGTAAAGACACCTTTCACTTTGAAAATCTTGCGCAACAGATAGGTCGTCGTGCCCAGCGCAAAGAGGTTGAGCGCTATGCCCGTGACGAACTCGTCGGTCTTCAGCACCACCGAGAACAGGATGAAGATGACGGCAAGCACCACCGACCCTGCGACCGCGAAAAGGACTCCGAGTAGCCACGAATGAAAGAAGAACGAGCCAAGAACAGCGAAGAACGCGGCCATCAGCATCATTCCTTCCATGGCGATATTGAAAATCCCGGCGTAGAAGGTCATTGAACCGCCAAGCGCGGCGAGCAGGATGGGAGTGGCACCCGCTATCATCCCTGTGATCAATCCGATTACGATGTTCATGAGGCTCGCCCTCGCGCCTGCCTCCGGGCGGATATCCGGTCGAGCGCGACGTTGAGGTATTCCCGGGTCGCAACGATCACCAGCACCAGTACAGCCTGAAGCACCTGCGCGATCTCACTTGGAACGTTGGTGATCAATTCCATCCCGAGGGCCCCCGTCTGAATGGCCGCAATGAATACCCCGTAGATAAGAGTGCCGATAATGCTGTTGTTGGCCATGATCGCGATCATTATTCCGTCCCACGCGTAGTTCGCCCCAAGCCCTTTGATGAACCGGTGTGGCCCGCCCATCACTACCAGTCCGCCTGCAAGCCCCGCCAGAGCCCCGGTGACCAGCATGATCGCCCAGAAGTTACGGTTTATGTCGCAGCCACCCAACCGCGCGAAAAGGGAATTCTGCCCCGTCATTCGCCACTCGTATCCCGCTGTCCAGCGCTGAAAAACAAACCAGACCAATACAGCGGCCACTATCATGAGCAGGACGGTGGAGCTGAGCGAGCCAATGTCGGGAAGCCATCCCGAGCTTCCGATGGGCGGGGTCATCGGCGAGTAGGCCTTTCGATCCATGAACGGATACGCGATCGCCCAGGCGGTAAAAAAATCGGCTATCATGTTGAGCATAAGAGTTACGATGAACTCGCTCATGCCGAATAGCTGACGAAGGAGGGCCGCAACTCCGGACCAGAGCGCGCCTCCGGCAACCGCTGCAAGAACCAGGAAAGGGATCTGCAGTCCGGCCGGGAGCGGCACATAGATCCCAACGATCGTCGCCGCCAGCGCGCCGAAGAGCAGCTGGCCCGGTTGGCCGAGATTGACCGGTCCGGAGGCAAACGCCACCGAAGCCGACAAACCGGTCAGTATGAGCGGCACCGAGTTCTTCAGCGTGGTGGCAAGCGTCCCCGATCCGAAAAGCGAGAACTCGAAGAGGGCGCCGTAGGTCGAAATGGGATCGTAACCCTGGATCAGCATCAGCAATCCGCCGACCACAAGCGCGGCCAGCACTCCTGCGGCGCCGCTGAGTATGCGACGTCTCATACTTCGGCCGCTCCCTCAAGCATATATCGCCCCACCTCTTCGATTCCGGTCTGGTCGGTCGGGAGATCCGCAACGATCCGGCCGCGGTGCATGACGAGAATGCGATCAGCGACGAGAAAGAGTTCCTCCAGGTCGGCCGAAATCAGAAGCACCGCCCTATCCGCCTCACGCATCGCGAGTATTTCCTGGTGCACGTATTCTATCGACCCGACATCCAGACCGCGCGTAGGCTGATCCATCAGAAAGAACGTTGCCGGGAGAAGCATCTCCCGACCGAGAATCAACTTCTGCTGATTCCCGCCGGAGAGAGAGCGGAACTCGCTTCCGCGTGAGGCCATCTGAACCGAAAATCGCTTCTCGAGCCGGTCGACGAACTCACGCGCGAAACGGTAGTTCAGTACAATGTGTCGGAATCTGCTGAACTTCGGGTCGAGCCGATGATGTGTCATGATGGCATTATCGAGAATCGAGCCGGCGAGGCTTGAGCCCATCCTCCCCCGATCCTGGGAAACGAACGAAATGAGTTTCCGTCTATCGAGAATGGTCGCCGAGGTGATCTCGGTGCCCAGAACTGAGATCGAGCCCGAGTTGGGACGAAGCAGTCCCATCACCGCCTTTACCAGCTCGAACTGTCCATTTCCCTCCACCCCGGCTATCCC
>Ga0307375_10004304_pt1 | contig 13629 bp, 14 predicted proteins | sample TR1MG_FD_202531 | JGI IMG/M metagenome (GOLD analysis project Ga0307375, IMG submission 202531) | Soil microbial communities from Risofladan, Vaasa, Finland - TR-1 | ecosystem: Environmental > Terrestrial > Soil > Coastal area > Acid sulfate soil | place: Finland: Risofladan, Vaasa | collected...
AATGATGTTGGCGCCGTCGCGGGCGAATTGTTCGGCAATGCCCAGACCGATGCCACTGGTCGATCCGGTAATCAGTACGGTTTTCCCTGTGAACATGAAGTTCTCTCTTTGCAGATGAGTTTGGCGCAGGCACCGGGATGATTCCCGTCAAGCCATCAACAGTTGCACGCGATGGGTGACCCGCGGGTCAGTGTGGGATATTCACGATGCATCCCGGGGTTCGCAGCAGCTCCATTCCAATACGAAAAACGCTGCGATTCCGCAGCAGTTTGCGGTGAGCCTGACGAACGCTCGACTTGTCTGCGTCGGAGGCTATTCGCCGGTTGCAGATGCATGTTCCGCTGGCAATAGGAGACCGTGAATCCTGAAAAGGATTCATGACGCAACGACATGAATTTCTGAAGACAGCCTGCGCAGGGCAGTCGAATGCCACGCTATCAGCGGCTGCGACATGGCTGCGAAGCATCGACTGACCGTCCGCAATCGATGAAATCCTGCTCAGTCAGCCAGCAGGCTTCTTCCGATTGGTGCGCCGTGTCTGGTGTAGTGTTGAACACATGGCCATGCTCAGCGCACCCACCAGTAGAGCACGGCGCCGAACAGGGCACCGATTGGCAAGGTAACCACCCACGACAGCGCGATGGTGCCAACCACCTTGCGATTCACACCACTCCTCCCGCTGGCGCCGGCACCCGCCAGTGCGCCGACCGCGACGTGCGTGGTCGACACAGGAAGCCCGTTGAAACTGGCTGTGCTGACCAGCAGTGCAGTGGTCAGGCTGGCAGCCAGCGAGGCACCAAGATCCAGATTGGTGATCTTGTCGCTCATGGTGCGAGCCACCCTGCGGGCGCCGAGCAGACCGCCGAGCAGCATCGCGATAGCCACCGCCAGTACTGCCGTTTGGCTATCGAGCATGGCAATCGGCAGCAGCAGGGCGGCAATCTTCGGCGTGTCGTTGAGCCCGCGCGCAAACCCCACCGCGCCGGCAAACAGGAAGTGCAGCGTATCGACCACGCGGGAGTTGCTGAAGCGCGCCAGCGGACGCGCGCCGCTATCGCTGCACTCGGCCACGCTGCCGGTATGCAGCACCGCGGTGTCGCGCATCATCACGCCTTCCGGCGTCACGATCGCGGCTTGCTCGACGCACAGACAGTCGATGCGTTTCTGTTCCGCACGCGCGACCAGGCGGCGCAGCAGGGGTGCAATCAGGAAGGCGGGGATGATCGCAATCAACGGGCTGGCCAGCAGCGGTAGCAGGAAAGTCCTGCCCAACGATCCGAAATGCACACCCATGCCGACCGCGACCAGTCCGGCACCGCTCATCGCGCCGACCAGCGCATGCGTGGTCGAGATCGGCAGCCCCCGCCAGGATGCCAATGCGATGGTCAAGCCGGCGCCGCCCGCCACGGCCATGGCGAAGCTGGTCTGCGCGGCGATGTCGGCAGGCACCAGACCGGCACCGGTGAAAGCCTTGAGCAATGCCTGGGCGAGATAGACCGAGCCCAGCGATCCGGCCAGGGTGGTGACACTGGCCCAGCCAAGGCTGGTCCAGTAACCCGCGGTGCGGCTGCCGTACAACGTGGCCACTCCCTTGAAATTGTCGTTCGCGCCGTTGGTCGCGGCCAGCAACAACACAGTGATGAAAAGTACGATGGTCATGCACGGGTTCCAGTCAGCAAGGCACGGTCCAGGGTGATGTGCAGCCAATCATGCAGGATGCGTTGCGCCGGCACAGGATCAGGCAATGCCGCCAGCGCATGAGTCAGCGAAGGCAAGTCCGTGGCGTTATCGACGTCGGTCAACCTCGGCGCGTTGGCGACGCCGCCGAGAGGCGCCAGCAAGGTGCGCAATTCCGATGCGGTGTGCGCCTGCGAATAACGCACCGTGCACCAGACGGTTTTCGGGATCGGTGCCCGGCCGCCGAACAGCCAGAAACCGCCATCACTGGCTTCGCCGAGCACGAATGGCTTGTCCGTGTCATCGAGCACTGTCAATGCGGCCCGAAGCATCGCCGGCGTCAACTGGGGAGCATCGGCGCCGATCAGCAGCACCCGGCCATGGCGTGCCTGCAGCGTGGCATAGATGCGATCAAGCCGCTCACCCAAGCCGCCCTCGCCTTGCTCCAGTTGGGCAAAACCATGCCATGCAGCGGCAGCCACCGGACCATACTCGGCAATCGCCCAGTACGGTGTGAGTGCAGGCTGGCAACTGCGCACAACTTCCGCTGTGGCCGCCGCGGCCAGTCGATAAAAGCCGGTGGCGTCGGCCGTCCCCAGTGCCGCCGCCAGCCGCGTCTTCACAGGTGACAGTCCGGGGGTCTTGACGAAAATGGCCACTGCCGCCGTCATGTCCTTGCCCTGCGCCGCGCGCGCCATGCCGGCCAGGCCTGTGCCGTGGTTCGTCGCCAGTGCCTGAGCGTGGTGGTCAGCCAGCCCTGCTGTGCGTATTTGCGCGCGCTGGTTTCCAGCAACGCGGGTATGCGGCGCAGGGGCAGCGCGGCATGGTGCGCTGCCCACACCAGCAGATGATCCTCGCCGTAACGGGCCTCTTCATCGAATCCGTGCAGGGCCTCGAAACAGTGCCGCGGCAAGACCAGCCCCTGATCGCCGAACGGCAGCCCAAGCCAGCGTGAACGCAGGTTGGCACCCGCCGCGTTCAAGATGGTCCAGCGTGGCCCGTCCTTGCGAAAGGCCAACTGGAACCAGCCCAGCGCATCAATGCCTTCAGCCAGAAACCGTCGCAGTTCGCGCAGGCTGTCCGATCGCAGGCGCGAATCGGCGTGCAGGAACCACAGCCAGTGCCCGGTGGCCAGCCGGGCGCCGAGGTTGAGTTGTCGGGCACGCCCGGGCTTGCAGTGGCACTCCCGATAACGCAGACGCATCGGCCATGACGCCGGTGCCGGCCACGACTCGTCGTCGGCACGTACCACGATCACCTCACTGCCTGCCGGCAGTGAGGTCAGCTGCTGCAACAACCCCTGCCACTCGGTCTCTCCGGGCGCCAGCGGCACGATCACCGACAGCGAACGCGAGGCAACCAGATGACGATGGCTCATCAGCATCTCAGCAGCAGCTGGCTGAGGTGCTTGCCGATGTGGCCGGGGCGCAATCGAACAGACCAAAGTGCCGCTGCTTGTCGCCGTCGATACGGAAATGCGTTGCGTAGCGGCTGCCGGCCAGCATGTCGGCGCTGTTGCCGCAGACCCGCAACGGCTTGCCGCTCTCGAACAGGTGATGATCATCCAGGGCAAACCGGTGCGGATACGCCGGCATAGTGCCAAGGTAGGTCGCAACCTGGCCGTAGTCCTCGCAGCGATCCTCCAGCGCCAGCCTGAAAGCGCGCCAGGTGATCGACTCGAAACGGGCAAAACCGATCTTCTGCTCGATCGCTTCGTCGGTCAGTGCGATCGGGCTGCGCGCACACACCCGTGCGTCGGCCACCCCGAGTTCGCCCAGCAGGCGGCGAAAATCCTCCACGTACAGCGCGCCGGCCAGACATTCGCCGAGCAACACCGGATCGGCCAGCAACTCACGCGGCAACCGGCGGTCGCTGTAGACGTCGGAGAAATACAACTCGCCGCCGGGCTTGAGCACACGCATGATTTCGGCAAACGCGCGACGCTTGTCCGGTACCAGATTCAGCACGCAATTGGATACCACCACGTCGACCGACGCATCAGCGATGCCAATCGCGGCAAGATCGGCCAGATCGCCCAGATGAAACATGACATTGGAGCGGGCATGACCAAACGCCTGCGCATGAAAGTCTCGATGCCGCTCAGCCACCGACAATTGTTGCGCCGTCATGTCGACGCCGATGACATGGCCCCGTTCGCCGACAAGTTTCGACAACAGGTAGGCATCGCGACCACTGCCGCAGCCCAGATCCAGCACCGTCATGCCGTCCAGCGCCGGCGGCAGCGGCGAACCGCAGCCGTAGAAACGGTCGCTCACTTCCGGGTGCAACTGGGCCAGGATCGTGCGCAGGTGTTCAGGCATCGCATCGATGCTGCAGCATGCCGTGGTGCGCAGGTCATGGCTCGACTGCAAGGTTTCGCCGTAATAGCTGCGCACCGCCGATTGCTGTTCTTCAGCAGTGCTGTCGACTTCGTGTTCCAGGTCCATGTTCATGTCAGCGATCCTCCACAGGAACTGCCCGCGCCGGCGGTGCAGCCATAACAATGATTGGCGAACGCGATCGGTTCGCGCTCGATGTCTGCCAGCCTGGCAATATCCCACACGCTGCGTTGGCGACCGCCCGGCGACAGGTCCAGCGCCTGGTTGAAATCGCAGTCGTACAACAGGCCGTCCCAGCTCACCGACAGCAGATTGCGGCACATCACGCCCAGCGCAGCCTGCGGGTTGAACGCATCGAGCAGTGTGTGCATGTAGGTTTCGTAGCGGCCCTCACGTTCCAGCAGATGGAGGAAGCGCTTGATCGGCATGTTGGTGATGGTGAACAGACGGCTGAACACAATGCCGAAGTGCTCGGCCAGTTCGCGCCGGTAGGTCGTCTCCAGCGCCGATTGCGCCGGCGGCAAGCTGGCGCCCAGCGGGTTGTAGACCAGATCCAGTTCCAGCCCGGTATCCGCGTGGCCATAGCCGAGCGCATTGAGCTGATGCAAGGCACGCAGGCTGGGATCGAACACATGCTGGCCGCGCTGCTGTTCGACATTGGCCTTGCTGTAGCACGGCAGCGAGGCGACCACCTTGACGCCCTGCGCGGCCAGGAACCCGGCAGTGTCCTCCTGCCCCGGGCGAAACAGCACGGTCAGGTTGCAGCGGTCGATGACCGTCTTGCCCAGCGCCCGCGCTTCGCGCACCAGAGTGCGAAAATGCGGGTTGAGCTCGGGTGCGCCACCAGTAAGGTCCAGCGTATGCACGCCGGGAGCATCGGCCAGCAGTTCAAGAATGCGTTCGACGGTCGTCGCCTGCATGATTTCGGTGCGTTTTGGGCCGGCCTCGACGTGACAGTGCTGGCAGGCCAGGTCGCACAGCTTGCCGACATTGACCTGCAGGATTTCCAGCGGCGTACGCGGCAACGCCAACCCGTGCTCGCGCAGGGTGTGGGCAAACGATGGCGGCGCGGGAGAGAGAACTGCGTTCACAAAAAATCCAGGTGGTGCCCGCGATCACGGATCACTGGCACCATGCAGGCGTGGTCATCGGGGTGGACTCGGCAAAACCGAAATGAGGCTGAGGCCCAGACAGTCATGGCGTCACCATCGCGTCCACAAGGCGGTCGCAAGGCAGAAACTCGATGGCAACGGGTCCATAAGAGGCAGTGAATCGAAAAAAAGATTCATGTTTTCGCGACAGGCGTTCTGAAGGCAGATTGCTCAGCGAGTCTAGCAGCCGGCCGTACATTGGTCAGCTATGCTTCAGCGACTCCAACCTGACGCATGGGCATGATGAAGAAACCCGACAATCAACGCACTGCGCAGGCTTTTCAACGGTGCCGTTTCACGCATGAATGACCCTGCGCTTCGCCTCTGGCTGTTCCTTTCACTGCTGGCAGTGCTGGGCATTGCCGAGCGGTTCTGGCCGCGGCATGTCGCCGCACCCCGGCGCCGGCAACGCTGGCCGGTGAATCTCGGGCTGGGCCTGATCAATGCGTTGTGCCTGCGCCTGCTGTTGCCCTGGCTGGCGGTGGATGCGGCGGTATGGGCGCAGGCAGAAAATGTCGGGGCATTGCACCTGTTGCGGATTCCGCCGTGGCCGGCGGCGGTGATCGCCTTCGTCACCCTGGACCTGGTGATCTATGCGCAGCATCGCCTGATGCACCGGATCGGTGCGTTGTGGCGCCTGCACCGCGTGCACCATACCGACATGGCTCTCGATGTCAGCTCGGGAGTGCGCTTTCACCCAGTCGAAATCGTGTTGTCGATGGGGATCAAGATCGCGGTTATCCTGTTGCTCGGCGCCCTGCCGATCGCCGTATTGGCCTTCGAGATCGTGCTGAGCAGCTTCGCCATGCTCACCCATGCCAACCTCGACCTGCCGGTGCGTCTCGATCGCCGGTTGCGCTGGATCTTCGTAACCCCCGACATGCATCGCATCCACCACTCGGTATTGCCTGCCGAGCACGACAGCAACTTCGGCTTTCACGTTTCGTGGTGGGATCGCCTGTTCCGCAGCTATCGGGAGGTGCCCGCATCGCCGCAGTCCTCGATGAAACTGGGTCTCGAACGCTACCGCGCAGGTGATGAGCAGCGATTGCCGGCGCTGCTTCGCCAGCCACTGGATGCGCCCTGAACATGCGTCCGGGTTAAAATTGCCGGCCATACCCGGAAAGGACACTTCATGCTCGACACGCATGCGCGACGACTGGTTGAACCTGTCATCGGTGCCGTGGCCCGCACACTGCATCGGGCGGGGATGACAGCCAACGCGGTGACCGTGCTGGCGATGCTGATCGGCGTGCTTGCTGCACTGTGTGTAATGGAAGGCTGGCAATGGACGGGAGTCACCATGCTGTGGCTCTCCGGCCTGCTCGATGCCGCCGATGGCGCGCTGGCGCGGATGACGCGAATCAGCCCGTTCGGCGCCATCCTCGACATCACCTTCGATCGCGTGGTGGAGATCGCCATGATCGTGGCGCTGGCGTGGCGTTACCCTGAGGCACGCTTCATCCTGCTGGTCCTGGCCGGCACCATCGCCGTGGCGATGTCGCTGTTCCTGTCAATCGCCGCCGCCCTGCGCAATCAGTCGGCCAAATCGTTCCATTACGCACCGGGCCTTGGCGAGCGCACCGAAGCGTTCATCTGCCTGAGCCTGATGATTGTCGGGGCAGGCCACCTGGTAGCCTGGAGCTGGCTGTTCATCAGCGTGATTGCCTACACCATGGCCCAGCGCCTGCACCATGCGGCACAGATGCTGGCGCCGACCGACTGAGCCGTCTCAGCGGTATTCGGGATTCTCGAAGTCGAAACGGCAGCCGGCATCCCAGGCCTGGCGCTGGTTGCCGTGGGCGGGGATACCTCCCGCGGATTTCAGCATGCGCGCCAGGTGCATCAAGTTCCACGTCATGAAGGTGGTGTTGCGGTTGGTGAAATCATTCTCCGGTCCGCCGGAACCCGCATCCAGATAGGACGGACCGGGACCGGCCTCGCCCAGCCAGCAGGCGTCGGCCTGCGGCGGGATCACGTAGCCCAGGTGCTGCAGCGAATAGAGCACGTTCATGGCGCAATGCTTGGCGCCGTCCTCGTTGCCGGTGACCAGGCAGCCGCCCACGCGACCGTAGTACGCGTATTGCCCGGCATCGTTCAACAATCCCGACGCGGCATACAGGCGTTCGATCACGCGCGTGCAGACCGAGGACTTGTCACCCAGCCAGATCGGCGTACCAATGACCAGGATGTCCGCTGCCATCACCTTCTTCAGCAGCGCCGGCCAGTCGTCGTGCGCCGCGCCATGTTGGGTCATGTCCGGATACACGCCCGGCGCCAGGTCGAAATCGACCGGGCGGATCAGTTCGGTCTGCACGCCGTGCTGCTCCATGATCGCGCGTGCGATGCGGATCAGGCCTTCGGTATGCGACAACGCCGGCGAGGGCTTGAGCGTGCAGTTGAGGAACACGGCACGCAGTCCGCTGAAATCCAGGTCGATGGCGGCATCACCTTGGGTCGAATGGGTTGTCTCGGGCATGTTGCACTCCTTTCAATGGTATCGGGCCGCGCGAACACCTAGGTGTAGTGTTTCACGCCGATGGGTTCGGGCCAGGCCTTGCCGAACATTGCACGTTCAAACTCCATTGGCAGCGGATCGGGACGGCGACCGCACAGCCACCAGACCAGCTGATCGACAAAATGATCGAGATGACGGATCTGCTGCACGCCGTGTTCGACGATCGGATCGGAGGTGGCTGCCAGCAATTGACCACCATTCGTCGAGCTCTCCCAGCAAACGATCTCGCCGCTGCGGCTGCGCTGCAGGATGCGAGCTCCGGCAGGAATGCGTGTGTATACACCATGATGATGCCACCCCGCCTGCCGCGGGGTCAGGCCGACGAACAGCGGATGACTGAAATCGGTGTCGTTGACAGGCGGTTGCAGCGGATCGCGCGCCCACCAGTAATTGTCCAGCGGACGATCTTCCCACTGCCCGCCGATCCAGTCACCGGCATCGCCGAACACGGCCACGCGTCTACCCGTGGCCAGAAAGTCCATGATCGCATCACGATGCGCAGCGATCGCCGCATGATCGCTCTGGAACGGAATCAGCAGTGCGCGATACGGTGCCAGCTGCGCGGCAGACAGCTGACCGGTGTACAACAAATCGAAAAAATCCCGGTACTTGGGCGCCGTCGCCACGACGTATTGCGACCAGACACCGTTGAAAAGCATCGCGATCGGTGCGTGTGTCTGCTCAGGCATATTGAACCTCGCGGTGCCGGGCCACGGCGCGGATGATGTTGCGGAAAAGTCGTCGTGGTCCGTCATCGTCCGGCGCCGACGGGTCGCTCTGGCCCAGCGGGCCGCTGGCCGTGGCGATGATCAGCCCGGGTGTGGAACTGGTATCGGCCACCAGTGCCGCACGCTTCCATTGATCGGCCAGCACCACGCTTTGCGGCTGCGCAGTGATCAGCTCGCCGCACGCCCACCAGCCGCGGATACCGTGGGATTCGGTGCTCAGGCGCGCCGGGTCGACGCCCAGCATCAGGCCCATCGGATCATCGACGACGTGATAGTCCAACTCGCGATTGGGCCGCGTGTTTTCATGCACCCAGTATGTGCCCGGCAACCACGGCGTGAAGCAGCCGCAGAAACACAGCACCGCCGCGCCGCGATCCAGCACCGTCCGGATGGCGGCGCGCGCATCGTACAGGGCAACGTGGTTGCTGCCGTTGGGCACGATCACCACATCATCCCCGCTGAAATCCGGTCGCCAGTCGCCGGTAATCGATTCAAAGCGAAAATGCACCTCGGGCGAGCTCACAAAAAAGGAGTGCAGGCCATGAATCCCGTTGTCGACTACTGCCGCACGCAACATCGCGGAGCTCCTCATGAATCACCTGTCGGTACATCACACCGGGGAACCTGCACCTCACCCGAGGCAAATGCTTGCCAGAAAGCCGCCTCGCGATCGACCCCGCTGGCCGGATCGGCGCAGAAGGCCTTGCGATCAGCATAGGCATGCACGCGCCCGCCCCGCATCATCGCAAAGCTGTCGCCCATGCGCATCGACTCCTTCAGGTCATGAGTAACCAGCAGCGCAGTGATACCACGCCTGTGCGCCAGCTGCTTGAACAGGTCCTGCATGCTGGTGCGAGTGTCCGGATCCAGATTGCTGAACGGCTCGTCCAGCAACAGCAGCGCCGGCTCCACCACCAGGGCCCGACCAAAGGCAGCACGCTGGCGCTGCCCGCCCGACAAGGCATGTGCATGACGCCGCTCCATGCCGTCCAGCTCCAGTTGGACCAGCATTTCAGCCACACGCTCCCTGACCTGCCGCTCGGGCAGCCGGCGCAAGCGCAGGCCGAAGGCGATGTTCTCGAAAAGATCCAGGTGTGGAAACAGCAGCGGCTCCTGATTCAGGTAGACGATGCCGCGACGGTTCGGTGGCAGCAGATCGACCCGCCGCGCCCCCAGCCTCACCTCGCCGCGCTCGGGAGTGACCAGCCCGGCAATCGCACGCAGCAAGGTGGTCTTGCCGCAACCAGAGGCGCCGATCACAGCCATCGTGGTGTGTGCATCGACGACGATAGACACGTCGCGAAGGACGAATTGACCACCCAACTGAACGCCCAGGTGATCCACGCGCAGCGTCGGGCTGGAAGCATCACTCATCATCGTACGCCTCCAGACGCGTGACGATCGTGGCCGAAAGAAGTTGATGATTCAGCCCCAGTGCCAGCAACGGCGGCGTCAGCAGCAGCAGCGCGCAGGTCGCGGCAAGACGGATGTCGCCGGAGCTGAAATACTGGTACAGGGTCATGGTCAGGGTCGAAACCTGACCACTGCCGATCAGCAGCACCAGCGCGTAATCGAACCAGGAAATCAGGAACGTCTGGAACAGGCATACGCCGAGCAGTGGCCGTGCCAGTGGCATCAGCACGTGCAGCCACACCTGCCGGCGCCCCGCTCCCAGCGAACTGGCCAGCTCTTCCAGCGAGCGCGCCCGCTGGTTCCAGAAGCCACTGAGCAGGATCACGGCATAGGCATAGGCAAACACCAGCTGTGCCAGCATCACACCGAGCATGTGCCCGGCCAGATGCAACCGCAGAAACGCGTACAGCAGGCTCACGCCCAGCACCACCGGAGACACCGCGAACGGCAGATGCAGCAACGCCAGCAGGCGCCCCTTCCGTGCATGCCGCGCCAGACTGCGGCTGCTGGCGAAACCCAGCGTGGTGGCGACGACAGCCACGCCGACGCCCATGCCCAGCGAGCGCAACACCACCGTGCCCAGCCCGTTCGCATCGGCGAATAGATCCCGCCACTGCCGTACCTGCAGCTCGGCCGGCAGCAGCGCTGGCCAGGTCCAGTGCCGCGCCAGCGACAGCAGCACGAGCAGGACCAGCGGCAGGACCAGCATGCCGGACAGCATCCATGCCAGTACGCGTCGCATCACGAGGCACGCTCCCCGACTTCGCGCCGCCCCCGCCAGGCGAACAATGCCAGCAGCAGGCCCATCGCCAGACAGGCATACAGGCTGGCCAGCACATAGGCCTCGGGCCGGGTGCTGATGTCGAATTGCGAAAAGCGCCGCTGGATCAGCACCGACACCATCGACGGGTATTGTGCGCCGACCAGCAACGGCACCTCGAACGCCCCCATCAGCGCGATGAAATACACGCTCAATACCGGCATGCCTGCGCGCATCAGCACCGGCAGGCAAACCTGTCGCCAGGCCTGCCAGCGCGACGCACCAAGTGTACGCGCCACCTGCATCAGGTCGGCGACCCGTGCATTGCGCCCGAGACGATCGAGCAGCAACAGCAGGAACGGCGTCACCAGAGTCATGTGGGTCAGCACGATGCCAATACCCGATGGCGTGAACAGCAAGGTGGGAAAGTCGCCGGGTTGATCGATCCAGCCCAAGGTGTGGGCCAGCCGCGCCAGCAATCCGGCATTTCCGAGTACTTCCACGCTGAGCAGCGCCGCAACCAGCGGTGGCACTGCCAACGGCACGAACAACAGGCCTCGCAGTGCACCGCGCCGCAGGCGCGCCCCCAACGCGGCCTGCAATGCCAGCGCCAGCACCAGTGACGCAGCGAGGCTGGCAAGACCCATGGTCAAGCTGTAGGCAAGCGTGATCCAGGTCTGGCGGTCGTCCAGCACATCGTGCCAGTAACGCAACGTGAAACCGTGCGCGAGAAGCCCGATCAGGCCTGTACTGTAGAGCAGCATGAACACAAGCCCGGCCAGCACCGGACCAGCGGTCATCGTTGCCAGCAGGATGATCCACGGATCGGGTAGGCGCGATCTACTCATGCAAGATCCGCTCACGGAAATCACGGGTGAGTTCGATCATGACCTCCGGCGCCGGCTCCCTGCGCGCATAAGGCTGGATCGCACGGCGCGACGGCGCGTGCGTGCGCGTCCCGGCGTCGGCAAAACGCTGCCGCCACGGTGCCGGCAGTCGTGCCACATCGAGCACGGTACCATCGCCCCAGACTGCGGGATCGAGCTTTTTCAACTGGGCCTCGGGCGAGATCAGGAAATTGGCCACCACCATGGCGGCCGCCTTGTGCACCGAACGGTCGACGATGCCCACGTAATGGCTGTTCTGCAACGTCCCGGTATGCAATACGAAGGCCTTGGCGGTTTCGGGGAACAACCCGCTATCGACCCGGTTGTCGACCTCGCCATCGTTGAAACTCATGGTGAAGTCCACTTCGCCATTGGCAAACAGCTGGTGCAGTTGCGCCGTGCTGGCCGGAAAGGTCTCGCCGTGATGCCACAGGTCGGTGCGCACCGAATCGATCCAGGCGAACACCTTGTCGCGCAGGCGCCGGTAGGTCTTTGCATCGAACGGCCCCTGCAGATCACCTGGCCGATCGGCAAATGCGTACATCAACGACTTGAGGAAGCTCATGCCGGTGAAACCGGTATCGAACGTGAAGCGCCCCGGATGCGCATGGATCCATGCCGCCAGCGCCGCGGGGTCGGCCGGCGGGTCGGGTACCCGCGCGGTATCCGTGATCAGCAGCAACTGCACGTTGCCCCACGGCATTTCGTAGCCGTCCACCGGCTGCTGGAAGTCGTAGGCAATGAAGGGATTGTTCCAGTCGATGTAGTGCTGGTTGGGCAGCCTGGCGGTGAACGGGCCGTACAGCGCATGGATCTGGTGCAGTTGGTAGAACGTTTCGCCGTTGATCCACACCAGATCCAGCGCGCTATGCTGGCGACCGGCTTCAACCTCGGTCATGAGTGTGCTGACGATCATGCTGCCCTGCGCCGGCACCATCCGAAGCGTGATGCCATCTTCGCTCTTCACATGCGGCACCACGTAGTCGCGCATGTAGGCGTTGATCGCCGGATTGCCCTCCCACATCGCCATGGTGACGGTCTGGCCACGCGCGGCGGCCTGGATCTGCGACCAGTCCTGCGACCGCGGATCGGTCGGCGTCGATGATGGTGTGCGACCGCAGGCGGCGATCACGATCACCACCAACGCGCCCAGCGGCAGCAAGAGACGGCGCATGGTGCTCAGAAGCTCTGCCGCACGCTGAACATCACGTTGAACGGCAGCTCGGGGAAGACGTCGGTGGACCCGAAATAGCCGCCATCGAACACCGGTGCCCAGTTTTTCTGGTTGGTCAGGTTGTTCATCGCCAGGTGAACCTCCGTACCGGTCGTTTTCCATCGGTAATATACCGACGCATCGAGTGTGTATTGCGCGCGAATCCACACTGTCGCCAGGTAATCCAGCGGAAATGCATTGGTGTAGTTGCCCGACAGTGTGCCACCAAGGCCGTTCTCGAAGTTGTAACCCACCAGCGCCGAGGCGGTCACAGACGGCAGGCCCTGCACTCGTCGCGTGCTGGGCGGGAACGCGGCGAAGTTGGGGGCACCCACGCCCGTGCCGGCAACGATGTCAGGCCGCGAGTTGTTGAAGGCATCCAGCACCTGGACACTGTCCTGGAAGCTGGCCGAATGATCGTAACGGGCGTCGAGGTAGCTGAAGCCTGCGCTGGCGAACAGATGCCTGGCCTGATAGAACCACTGCGCGTCGAGTCCCTTGGTGTGGATGCCGGAGTTGCTGCCGTCGCGGTTGCGCAGGCTGCGGGTCTGGTCGAACAGCGATACATCGGCGTACCAGCGGCCCTGCGGCGGTGCCAGCTTGATGCCGATTTCATACAGCGTGCTGTCCGTGGCGAAACTGGCCGGATTGATCCGGTTGCCGGCGCCCAGCGGCGTGCCGCCGCCGATGGAGTTGGACGTCGACTGGCTGTAGCTGCCAGCAGCATAGAGTGCGATTGCGCCGGTCGGCTTCCAGGTCAGGGAGCCGTTGGCGGCCTTCAGAAAATGGTGCACGCTGTCGTGTGCCGCCAGTTGGCCCGGCGGCGGGATCGGGTCCTTGGCGGTGACGTAGTATTCGTCGCCGCGCACGCCGGCCATCACGCTCCACTGCGGCGTGAAACGAATCTCGTGCTGCAGGAACACGCCGCTCTGGTAGCTGTTCG
>Ga0307375_10004305_pt1 | contig 13628 bp, 12 predicted proteins | sample TR1MG_FD_202531 | JGI IMG/M metagenome (GOLD analysis project Ga0307375, IMG submission 202531) | Soil microbial communities from Risofladan, Vaasa, Finland - TR-1 | ecosystem: Environmental > Terrestrial > Soil > Coastal area > Acid sulfate soil | place: Finland: Risofladan, Vaasa | collected...
TTCCTCGAGAGACGGTGCGGTAGCACCCACGACGGGTATACCACCGTTGAGCTCCGACGCACCCTGAGACTTCAGATGGTTTTGGGTCATGGTAGACGCACTTCGGATTCGGACAAAACCGGGGAATAATCACAGGCATTCTCCACAAGGAACGGATACCTGCTACTACCGCCATTTCTCCCGGTTACTTCATTAAAAACTCCAGGGTTTGTTACACTACTCATCGAGCGCGAACAGGTGCTACTTCTGGATTGTCTGAGTGTGCAGTTTCCCGGCCGTTGCCGCGTCGAAGAGGTAGGAAATGATCGCTTCGGCGAACTCGGCGGCAGTACCGGGTCCGCGGCTGGTAATCACGTTATCTGAGAGTACGACGCGGTCCTCGCAGAAGTGCCCTGCTTCAACGTTCTGCTCGTAACCGGGATAACAGGTAAACTTGCGGTTTTCGAGTATCGTGGTCTTCCCGAGCACGACTCCCGGCGCGGCGCATATCGCGGCAACCAGGAGATCCGCGGCGTACGTCCGCTCGATGAGTTCCATGACGGTCGGGTTTTCGGAGAGATTCGCCGCACCGGGCATCCCTCCCGGAAGTACGACTGCGTCGTAGGCAAGATCGCTCGGGAGCTCGTCGATCACGATGTCGGTGTGAACACGTATGTTGTGATTGCCCGCGACTACCCGGTGACCAACTCCTACCATCAATACTTCGACTCCGGCGCGACGCAGAAAATCAACCGGCGTAATGCCTTCCACCTCTTCAAATCCCGGCGCAAAAAGTACCAGCGCTCGCCGAAGTCGCTCGTTCATACAGGCACCTCTGTCATAAAAGATGCGGCCGGTGCGCCACAAATTCAAGCGGATGCTTTCCCAATTCCCGCCAACTTGATACCATTGAAGCAGCGGACAGCAGGAGCGAGTCGACAGCGCATTGCAGTGATACAACAGGGCACATACCGATTTCATGGCAACTTCAAGACCCGGTGAAACGAACGACGCTCCGAAAAACCGAGCAGTCCGGTTCCCGTACCCGATCTTTCAGCGACTCTTCTCACCCCGCGATCACCTGCGGCCGCAGAGGTGGAACTGGTCCCTGTTCAACGAACAGCTCGACCGCGCGGTCCGCCGCACTTCCGCCGAACCGCTTGAAACCGAGCACGTGGGTGGACTCCGCCACTTCCTTCTGGACGGCTTCTTCAGCTCTTTCAGCGAGAACCTGGCAATCACCTTCGTGCCCATTTTCGCTCTCGCGTTCGGTGCGTCCAACTCTCAGATCGGTCTCTTGACAGCCCTCGCAAATCTGCTCGGTACGCTGTCGCTGTTCCCGGGCGCGGCACTGTCGGAACGTACGCGTAGCCGCAAGCGGGTGGTGCTCATCACCGCCGGCGGCGCCTCGCGAATCCTGTTCCTCCTCCTGACCGCGCTCCCGTTCTTCGTTCTTCCCGCGCAGGCGGCAATCTGGATAGTCATCATTGTGAACGCGGGCCGTACCTTCCTGAACAACTACGCGAACTCGCCTTGGACAGACATGGTGGCAGACCTCGTCCCGGATCACATGCGCGGCCGCTACTTCACCACGCGCGGACAGCTCATGGGAATCGCGGCGCTGCTCGCGGCGCCGATCGGTGGGTGGATGATTCAGACGCTCGTGGGCGGCCCTCACCACGGCTTTGCCGGATATCAGCTGGTTTTTTTCGCCGCCTTTGCCTTCGGTGCCGTCTCTACCTATGCCTTCTCACGCATACCGGAGGTGAACGCCGTTGGCCGGCCTCGAATACGCCACCGTCGCGGTGATCTGCGGCGGTCGGTTCGCGAAAACCCGCAGTTCGTCGCATTTCTGGCCGGCGCGCTGGTGTGGAACATCTCCATCCAGGTTGCCGGTCCGTTCTTCAACGTATATCTGGTGAGCGACCTGAAGGCGGGTGTCGAGGTCGTCGGTTATTCGGCCGGTGTCACCAGCCTCACCACCTTGCTCGGCCAGTATCTTTTCGGAAGATTGATCGTCTCGCGCGGCTCCTACTGGGTTCAGAAGGTGACCGGAATCCTCATCCCGATACTTCCAGCCCTGTGGATCGTCATCCGCGAGCCCTATCAGGTCTACTTCATTTCGGTTTTCAGCGGGATCCTCTGGGGCGGATACAATCTTTCGAACTTCAATCTCATGCTTGAATACAGTCCGGCGTCCCAGCGGCCGCGCGCAGTGGCGCTCTATCAGACCGTGGTATTTTCGAGCGCCGTGATCGGGCCGCTCATCGGCGGAATACTGATTGACATCTTTTCGTTCAATTTCTGCTTCGGCGTAAGCGCCGGAGGAAGAGTCATAGGTACGGCATTATTCCTGGCGCTGCTGCGCCGGGGGCGTTCGAGAAAACGACGTACGAATGCCGACGGCGGTCGTCCTCTCCCGAACTCGTGAGTTGTGACAATACAAAATCCCGCTGTCCGGGGATCCGACAGCGGATCCTGCTACGCGTTGGCCCAGAGTTCCTGACAGTACCGGAGCCCTTCCGGTCCGGAGTCCGGCGGCAGAGTGATTATGCCCTCATAGTCGATTTCCCGCAGGATGCGTATGAACGGACGATAGTCGTAACCGTCGCCCGGAAGCGGGCAGACGCGGGCTCCATCGGTGTGCATGGGATTTTCCATTTGTACATGTGCAATGAGATTGCCGAAACGTCGCAGACCGGCCTCGTCGAGGCCGATTTCTGAGAGCTCGCGCAGGCTTATGAGCGCGGCGACGTTCTCCTTCTTCACCATCTGGATAAAATCCGAGGTTTCTCCCATCGTATTCAGGAAATTGGTTCGCCGGGGCCCCAGGGGCTCAATGAGCAGTCGCATTTCGTATTGTCCGCAGGTATCACACAAAATCCAGAGAAACTGCAGCAGCTGCTCTTTGAGACCAATAACCTCCCCCTCCCAGGGGAGCACCCGTGCACGCCCGTCGCTCCAGATCAACTCCCGGCACCCAAGGCCGGAAGCCATGCGTATTCCTTTCTTGACGTGTTCGGTCCAGATGTAAAGGTTGAAACCCTTTTCCGTCACACGCACTTCGGGCGGCAACGGGACAGTGCAGACTTCGGCGCTGAGCCCGGTCGATTTGAGGGTCGACCGAATACCCTCAAAACCCTGTTCGTCCAGCTCGACAAAATCATTCGCGTTCAGCTGCACGGTCGTAAACCCGTCTCGTGCCGCCGATTCGAGCTCCGGCAACCGCGAGATCATTTTCGCCCATCGTACACTCAATTGCACCACTCCTGGGCCCTAAGCATTCGTCAAATTCACCAGGGCTTCAAGCGCCAGCAGGTAACTCTTCTTTCCGAAACCGGCAATTACGCCCACGCAAACGGGCGCGATCACCGATTGGTGACGAAACTCCTCGCGTGCATGGATGTTGGAAATGAAGACCTCAATGCAGGGCAGCAGCGTCGCACCTATCGCACTGCGCAGGCTGTAACTGTAGTGAGCCAGTGCTCCCGCGTTGATGATCACGCCGTCAAATTCGCCGGGCGCCTCCTGAAGCGAGTCGATCAACGAGCCCTCATTGTTGTACTGTCTGCATTCGACCGAGACGTCAAGCTCCTGCGCACGCCGCTTCAGTCCTTCATGGATATCCTGCAGGGAGCCCTGACCGTAGATCGAGGTCTTTCGCGTTCCGAGGAGGTTGAGATTCGGACCCGAGAGGACCATGAACTTGCGATTTCTCACGCCGGTACTCCTGCTTCCCGTCACACCAGCCACGGGTCGAGTCGTTCTTCCATCAGTGCTCGCAGCGCGATTACGTACCCATGAGACCCGAGGCCGCATATCTGCCCGATACAGACTGGTGCAATGAAGGAGGTGTGACGAAACCTTTCGCGCTTATAGATATTCGAAATGTGGACTTCGACCGTCGGAACTTCGGAGGCGGAGATGGCGTCGCGAAGTGCAACAGAGTAATGAGTGTAGGCGCCGGCATTCAGCAGAATGCCATCAGCCTTGCCTTTGCATTGTTGAATGCGAGTAACAAGCTCCCCTTCGCTGTTCGACTGGAAGAACTCGAGGCTGACGTTGAGCCTTGCAGCTTCGGCGGCAACTTCGAGATTGATATCCTCCATCGATTTTCCGCCGTAGATGCCAACTTCCCGTTTTCCGAGCATGTTGAGATTTGGCCCATGAATTACGACGACTCGTTTCGGCACGCGATTTTACCTCCGAATACGTCTGCAGTAGATAATAGCAAACTTCGTCAGATCGGTCAGGGGGTGCGCCGACACCCGCGGAATACCGACTCACGGCGCGTGTAAGTCTCCTAGAACACGAGCCGAATGGCGGCGGCGGCCGTAGCCGTTATGATTACTATCCTGTAGGGCTTTTCCGGAATGAGACGAACTACAAAAACGCCGATGATTGCGCCGGCGATAATCACCGGGGCCGCCGCGAGGTCGAGAAACACCGTATCGAGCGTAATGGTATGCCAGATGAAGATGTGAAACGGAAGCTTGATCAGGTTGACTATGAAGAAGAACCACGCACTCGTCCCGATGAAGGAGTTTTTCGGCAGCCGCATCGACAACAGGTAGAGTGCCATAATGGGGGCCGCCGCGTTCCCGACCATGGAGCTGAATCCACTCGCGAGGCCGAGCAGGCCGGCAATCCACCAGGTTTCCGGCACCTGGACAGATTTCCCGCGGACCTCCTGCCATACCATGATTGCAAGCCCCGCGATAATGATGATCGCCATCAGACGACGAAACTGAAGATCCGAGACGCTCTGCCCGATCAGTACCCCGAGCACAATTCCGGCAACTGTCCACGGCAGCAGCCTGACGATGTAGCGCCATTGGGCATGCTGATTGTAGTAGATCACGGCGAAGATATCGCCGACGATAAACATCAGCAGCACCACACCGGTGGATCCGCGTCCGCCGAACACCGCGGCAAATATGGGAATACTGATCAGGGATATACCGGAAAGCCCGGTCTTGTTCAGGCCGATGAGCAATGCGCACGCAGCAACAAGAACCGCGCTGCCGACCGACAAATGATAGGATGCAATTGCTGCAGACAACGCGTCAGATCCTTTGGTGAATTATGCTTCGCCCTTTAGCTTCTCGGGAGTTGCCTCCTCGAGCATCAGCTTAACCACGTTCTTGTAACCGATTGAACGAAACTTCTTGAAGAAGGCACAAAACGTACCGTACGCCTCTGGATTCTGCTCTTTCAGCCGTTTCAGTTCATTGTCGGCGGCACGCAATTCTTCGAGCGGGGCGGTTGCCGGCATAACTCGTTCCTCCCATGATCAATAACAGAAAAAGGCCTGCCGGGTCGAACGTAGAGTCCCAAACAGCGGTTTGGGAGCGACACGTTCACGGCAAGGCCCATTCTGCGAGGAAGTTGAGAAGCTTATGCTTCTGCCGTCGCAGCCGCTTTCTTCTTCGTGCGGGAGACTGTGGCCCGGCACTGCTTACAGATAGTAACCTTCTGCTCGCCAATCTGATGCTCGTACATAACTTTGATCCCGGTCCGTTTGCAGACTGGGCAGGTGCCTCGCGAATGGTTTACTGTCGTGCGAATTCCCGCTCCCCGATGGGCTTTAGACATGATATCTCCTAATTCGTATAGTTCCGTGTTTGTTGTATCGTTTCGTTCGACTATACCGGCCGGTACCCGGCCCGTCAAGGGGCCGGGAAGCTGCGCATTCGCATGAACTCCCGGCCACCTACCGGACCTTCTACCTGCTCTGCGGATTCGTGAGTATGAACTCGACTCGTCTGTCCTTCCAGCGATTCTGGAGATCACTGAACGGCACGATCGGGTTGCTGCCGCCGATGCCTTCGGTTGTCATCCGTTTCCTGTCGACTCCGAGGATTGCGAGTCCTTTCATCACCTCATAAGCGCGCGCTTTCGAAAGCGGGATCAGCGTTTCCCGCTGCTCTTCCGCTGCGAGTTTCGGATCGTACCAGAGGACCTGAACCGCGTTGCCCTGGATACGGATGTCATACTTGTCGTACCTGTTCAGAATCTTCGCGAGCCTGCGCAGCGTTTCGAGATTCTTCACCAGAAGCTGCTCGTCTACCAGGAAGATGTCCGACGTGTTGGGCCCGAAGTAGATGCTCGGGACGCGAATGCGGTAGGTGTTGCCCTCCTTGATGACGAGGATGTCCACCGCGACTGTTGCGCTCGACGTTCCGGTAACCGCGTAGTCGTCGACTACGGTCAGCACCGCCGAGTAGTCCAGGCCTGACTGCACCAGCTCGCCGTTACGCGCCTTACCATCCCAGGTGATTGACGGGGGTGGAGACCCGGCGCCGTCGAACTTGATGAAGCTATTGCCCATCGGATCCAGGATGTCGAGCGTCCAGGACTTGATCGGAGCGAGTGAATCCACCTTGTTCATCGAGATCGTCACCGAATCGTTGATACCGTCACCGTCGGGAGAGAACGGCACGGGACTTACGCTCACGTTCATCCTGGGCGGTGCAGTGTCGACAACGAATGACTTCTTCGAATCCGATTGCGCGACAAGCCCGTTATCGTAGGTTGCGGTGAAACGTGCATGATAGGTACCGTCGAGCACGAATCCCAGATCGGTCTTTCCGTCCCAGGTCACTTTTTCGGGTACCGCCGCGCCGCCTTTCACCGTGCGTGCGACACCCTTCTGGTCATTCACGAACTCGACCATCCAGGAGGAAAGCCCCTCTTTCTTGTTGACCGAAAGCGAGAATGTCAGCGTGTCCATGACTCCGTCGCCGTTCGGCGAGAATCCTGCCGCATCGGGTTCGATTCCGATCTGGCTCGCAAGAGTCTTCACCGTGATCGGCCCGGAGGTCGCCTTTTCGTCGTTACCGTTCTGGTAGGCAGCCTCGAGCTCGGCGGTGTAGGTACCGTCGGGAACCGGAGTTCCGACGTTTGATCGCCCGTCCCAGACCACGCTGTCAAAAGGCGTCTGCGAAGTGCGGGTGTAGACTCTCTGGCCGTTGCTGTCTGAGATCGTAAGCGCGAACCTGTCTATGAACTCCTTGGCCGTTGCATCGGTGTTGATGGTGACGTTCGCGCCGCCTGCCGGGCCGTTGCGGGTAAGAACGTCGTTAGCAAGGGACACTTTGACTGAAGTCGGGCCGGTAAGCTTACCGATCGTCACATGATTCGACTCGCCACGGTTTCCCGCGGCGTCGGTCCCGTAGACCCAGATTGTGGCCTTGCCGTCCGGCAGCTCTTTTCCCGATAGATCCTTACCGTTCCAGGTGAACGGAAAATCATTCCGGGTAACACCGGCCTGCGATGCCGACATCTGCATTCGTCCGAGCGGCGAATCGAACACACCGGTCCAGTCGACACTCCAATCGGCTTTGAGGTCGATTGTGGTTGTCGGGCCGTGCTGCCCGCCAAAGACCTGCGGATTTACCGTAATCGTTGCCTGCGGTGCCTTTGTATCTATGGTAATATCCAGCGGCTCGGACTGAGTAATATTTCCATTATCGTACGATCCGGAGAGAAGCGCGGTGTAGGTGCCGTCGGGAAGGAGCTGACCGTCGTTGTCCTTGCCGTCGAAGGTGACAGACTGCGGCGGGGTTCCCTGCCCGGTCCACGATCGAAGCACTCGATCCGGTTTTGCCGGGGCGGCTATGTCGATCTTCCATCCGGTGAGACCAACCGGATCGGACAGGTTGGGCATCAGATCGGTGGTGTCCTTCGACCCATCGCCGTTGGGCGAAAATGCCGGGTTACTGGCCGTCAGGCTCATCTTGCCGGCGACGGTTGAGACGGTGATTTTGAGTGGCGTGGACTGGGCCACGTTGCCTGCGCGGTCTTTTCCGAGAAGAGTGTAGGTATAGTCCCCGTCGGGCACGACGTTCCCCTGGTTGTCCTTTCCGTCCCAGCTGAATTCCTGCGGCGACTTGTCATCGTTGGGATTCTGCGCGGTTGGCTTCGCCGGATCGTATTGAACCGGATTGTCCCATGTAAACTCTCTGACGGTCTGGCCGGCGCTGTTCTTGAAAATCCCGTGCCACGAGACTTCCGGCGACCCTGACTGCTTTATAGGCACGGTGTCGCGGACGCCGTCGCCGTTGGGCGAAAACACCGCGTAGGGGGCGGAAACGGAATCGATAACCGGCGCTGTGTTATCGACTGTCACCGCAAACGGCGGAGACTTCGCGGTAGCGCCCGAGTCATCGGTAATTGTCAGCTGGTAGACGTAGTCTCCATCCGGGACCGGTTTTCCGCTGTTGTCGACGCCCGACCAGGTGAGGTCCTGGATCGTCTTCAACGGAATTTGCGGCTTTTCGCCGACGTTGAACAGGTTCCCGAAAAAGCCGCGGCTCTCCGTCACGGTATCGGACTTTGTCCAGACAATGTTTCCCTGCGTGTCGTATACGCTCAATGCATAGGCCTTGATGACCTTTCCCGAGCCGGGTACCACGTTGGATTGCATCCGCAACACGGTATTGTTTGACTGCGGATTGCTCGGCGCAATATAGACGCGCGGGCTCTTTGAAACCTCCAGTTGCGTCGGTTTCTCCTGGCCACCGCCTGCAAAAGCGTTAGCGGTCAGGAATCCAAAGAGAAGAAACGCGATAATCGCGCTCGCGAGACCCTTACGGTTCATAATCCCCCCAAAACAGGAAAGTCGAAGAGTCGCTATAGACCGCGTTCGGGCGTTCGACCCGCACGCAGGCCACCACTGAAATCATCACGATGTCGATTCTAGGTCGTGTATCCATACTAACATAGCACGAGAGGGCCGAAAATGGAAATGCGTACGGGAAAAAGTGACGAGTCCGCGGAGAGGGTTGAACCAGTCCGCCGAGGGCCTGAAGCGGCGAAGCCGAATCGGCGTACGGTCTATCGGAGGTGGAAAGTGTCGACAAAAATGCTCAACCTCGGGGAACTCCCGGCGGCCGAGAGACCGCGCGAAAAGCTCCGGGCCCATGGACCTCAGCATCTTTCCGATCACGAGCTTCTGGCGATTATGCTCGGTTCCGGGACGCGCGCCAAGAACGTCTATTCGCTGGCACGGGAGGTGCTTCCTGTGTTCGACCGACTTCAGGGAAGGGTCACCGCGGAAGAACTCCTTTCCATCTCGGGCCTCGGAAGTGCGAAGGCAGCGCTGCTTTCGGCCGCGATCGAGTTTTCACGCAGACAGCTCTGTCCGGAACGCCGCCGGATCGCGTTCCCGGCCGATGTGCTGCCGCTCGTGAGACACTTCGCCGACCGGAAACAGGAGCACTTCATTTCGCTGTCGTTGAACGGCGCGCACGAGGTATCGGCTGTTCGAGTAGTTTCAGTCGGACTGGTCAACAGAACTATCGTGCATCCCCGCGAGGTGTACGCCGACCCCGTGACCGACCGCGCCTCGGCGGTGATCGTCTGTCACAACCATCCATCGGGAAACGTGGATCCCAGCAGCGAGGATCGTGAGGTCACGAGGCGTCTCGCCGCCGCGGGCGAGACGCTCGGCATTCCTCTGCTCGACCACGTAGTGTTCAGCGAACGGGCCTACTACAGTTTCCTCGAACACGGGGAGATCGCTAACTGACGCCGAGCCTCTGCGCCGTGCGACGGAGCCGGAAGTGTCAGCCGATGATCGCCGCGATCAGGCGATTGACCAGATATCCTCCGACCACGAGCCAACCGAACATGGTAAGTGTCGCGAGAATCGGACCTGCACCCACGCCGCGAAACCGCTCGATTCGGGAGTCGATTCCGAGGGCCGCCATGGCAGTGGCAAGCAGAAACGTATCGACGAGGTTGATGCCCCCGACTACCGAATGGGGCAGCGCCACGAGCGAGTGAATTCCGGCGACGGCGATAAAAAGCACAGCAAACCAGGGAATGGTGATGACAGATTTCTTCCTGACTGCCGGCGCGTCATGGTGAATCGATTGCGCGTCGTCGCGAATCGACTGCGTGTCCGCCCAATTACTCCCGACGGCTACTCCGGCAGGCACTGCCGAACCGATGAGCTGCAGGGAAGCCTTTTCCCGCCGGGAGATAACGGCGCTCAGAATGAGCAGAAACGGAGCCAGCAGCATCACTCGGGTCAGCTTGACGATCACGGCGGTTTCGGCTACGCCGTGGCCGACGGCACCCCCGACAGCCACCACGTGGGCTACCTCATGCACAGTCGAGCCGGTGTAAATGCCAAAAACCTGAGGATTCATCCCGGCAATCTGGAATATGAGCGGATACAGGAACATCGCTATGGTGCCGAACACGACGACAGTACCCACCGCCACGGTAACCTTGTAGGGTTCCGCTTTCAGCACAGGCTCAGTCGCGAGTACCGCCGCCGCGCCGCAGATCGAGCTTCCGGCCGCGCACAGTATGGCGGTGTCGCGGTCCAGTCCAAAAAAGCGCCGACCTATCCAGGTCCCGAACACAAAGGTTGAGCTGAGCATGATGATATCCGCGAGCAACCCTGCGCCACCGACTCCCGCTATCTCCTGGAATGTTACCCGAAACCCGTAGAAGATGATTGCGAATCGGAGAATTCGTTTCTGCGCAAACGCGATTCCCTGGTGCACCGATCCGGGGAGCCGATTCACGCCAAGATTGCCGACTATCATTCCCACGACAATCGCTATCACAAGCGGTGAAAACCCGAGCGCTTTTACTGCGGGAATTCGGGCAATCGCGTAACCTGCGGCCGCCACGAGGGCCGCCAGCAGGACACCGGAAATAGTCCCGACGAGCTGCTTTCCATCTTTCATCGTGTACCTCTGTTGTGGATCTTCGTCCTTGTCATAATACTGACATAAATCAATAAGTAAAGTATAATATTCTTATTAGTTTCATGAGTTTTGCTTATGAATATAACACTTCGTCAACTCGAAATCTTCGCGGCGATCGCTCTCCACGGGCACGTCGGAAAAGCGGCGGAAACTCTCGGCATTTCGCAGTCGGCCGCGAGCATGGCACTGTCTGACTTCGAAAAGGTCCTCGGTGAACTGCTGTTCGACCGGGTGTCACGAAGTCTGTTGCTGAACGAAAGGGGGCGGGTTCTGCTTCCCCGGGCGATTGCGGTACTCGAGCAAGTTCGTGCGATCGAGGAGGAGACTAAAGGCGGAGCCGGCAGCGGCCGGATCAGAGTAGGCGCGAGCACAACCATCGGCAACTACCTCCTGCCCGGAATCCTCGGCTCCTTTGCAGTGGCTGAACCGGGAATTGCGGTGAGTCTCGAAGTTGCCAACACGTCGGAAATCGCGGCCCGTCTGGCCGCGCATGCGATCGACGTCGCTCTGGTCGAGGGACCGGTCAACGGAAGCGAAATTGTCGCCACTTTCTGGCGCAAGGATGAGCTTGTGCCCTTTGCCGGACCGCGCATGGCTGCGCCGAGCGCGGACACGATGGAATGGATCATGCGGGAACCGGGCTCGGGAACGCGGGAAGTTTTCGAACGAGCTATGGCGGATGCAGCGCTTCCGGTTCGGGTCAGGATGGAGCTCGGCCACACTGAGGCAATAAAAAAGGCGGTCGAAGCCGGTCTGGGGTTCGGGTGCCTTTCCCGCCTCGCCGTCGAACGAGAGCTCGCTCTCGGGTACCTCGTCCCGTTCTCGATGCCGGGAACTGATTTTCACCGCGACCTGTCGATCCTGCTTCTGAGAAACAAATACCTCACGGCCCCGCTTTCGCGCTTTCTCGCGTTTTGCAGAAACCCGGATCAGTAGGCAAGCGTCGATGCGAGCCACCTTTCAGCGGTTGCCATGTCGATGCCTTTGCGTTTCGCGTAGTCGGCAACCTGATCTCGCCCGACCTTGCCGACCGAGAAATACTTCGATTCGGCCAGCGCGAAATAATAGCCGGACACACTTGCTGCAGGTACCATCATGAAGCTTTCGGTGAGGGTAATCCCGGCCTCTGCGGTTGCATCGAGCAGATCGAAGATGACTTTCTTGTCCGTATGGTCCGGGCAGGGCGGATAACCGGGGGCAGGACGAATCCCTGAGTACTTGATCTTGAGAAGATCGTCCCGGCTGAGCCTCTCCTCGGGGGCGTATCCCCACAGATCTTTGCGCACCTTCTCGTGCAGACACTCGGCGAATGCTTCGGCGAGCCTGTCTGCGATGATCTTAGCCAGGATCGCCGAGTAGTCGTCATTCTGCCGTTCGTAATCGGCGACGATCTCGCGCAATCCGACGCCGGCAGTTACGGCGAACCCGCCGATGTGGTCGGGTATCTCTGTCGTCCTTGGTGCGATGTAGTCGGAAAGCGACAGGTAATAGGGAATGGTTTCCTTCCGACGCTGCTGGCGCAGAGTTTGGATCGTGGCCCGGAGATTGTTTCTGCTCCCGTCGGTGTAGATTTCAATGTTGTCGTCCGCGGTGGAATTGGCCGGCCAGATGCCGACGACCCCGCTCGCGTGGAGCCGGCGACCGGACACGATCCTGTCGAGCATTTCCTGGGCGTCGGCGAAGAGCTTTTTTGCCTCGTTCCCCACCACCGGATCATCGAGAATCGCCGGATATTTCCCGTTCATCTCCCACGCTACGAAGAAATAGGTCCAGTCGATGTAGGTGGCGATTTCGTCCAGCGGATAGTCGACCCACGCCCTGTTGCCGATGATTCGCGGCTCAGGCGGGACAATGTGGTCCCAGCCCGGATCAAAGCGCAGCTTGCGTGCTTCCTCTATCGGCAGCAGTTCCGCCTGATCCATTTTTTCATCGCGGCGGCGACGTTCGAGCGCCTGGTCTTCGCGCACCTCGGCCGCAAAGGCGTCGCGATTTTCGACGCTGAGCAGCTTTCCTACCACGCCGACGGCAAGCGAGGCATCTTTGACGTGGACTACCGGCCCTCCGTAGACAGGAGCAACCTTCACCGCGGTGTGGATTCGCGAAGTTGTCGCTCCGCCGATGAGCAGCGGCAATTCCATCTGCTGCTTTTCCATCTCTGAGGCAACGTATGCCATCTCTTCCAGGGACGGCGTAATGAGACCGGAGAGACCTATGATGTCCGCATTTTCTCTGCGCGCCGCCTCGAGGATGTCGTGACACGGAACCATCACACCGAGATCGACGACGTCATAGTTGTTGCACTGCAGGACTACCCCGACGATGTTCTTCCCGATGTCGTGAACGTCGCCTTTGACGGTAGCAAGCAGCACTTTCCCTTTCGCGCCCGCCTGGGGTGCGCGTCGAACGACAGTTTCAGGTTCGACGTCGGTGCCCGAGTGAGGTTTCGGTGCAGGCGGGGCGGCTTCGGCTGCCGCTGCAGCCTCGGCAGCGGCAACACCCTTCTCCGCCTCTACGTAGGGAAGCAGGTAGGCGACAGCCTGTTTCATCACCCGTGCGCTTTTGACTACCTGCGGCAGAAACATCTTTCCCGAACCGAAAAGTCCGCCCACGATGTTCATTCCATCCATCAGCGGCCCTTCGATCACGTTAAGCGCGCGAGGAAGCGCACGACGAGCCTCTTCCACATCGGTCTCAATGTAGCTCGTGATGCCTTTCACCAGCGCATGCGAGAGCCTGTCGCCTACCGGCGCCTCACGCCACGAAAGGTCCTCCTGGCGCTCCCGTCCTCCGCTCTCTACCCGCTGCGCGAGATCCAGTAGCCGGTCTGTGGAGTCGTCCTTCCGATCGAGGATCACATCCTCGACCGCTTCGAGGAGCTCGGGTTCGATATCATCATAGACCGCGAGCTGTCCCGCGTTGACA
>Ga0307375_10004307_pt1 | contig 13612 bp, 7 predicted proteins | sample TR1MG_FD_202531 | JGI IMG/M metagenome (GOLD analysis project Ga0307375, IMG submission 202531) | Soil microbial communities from Risofladan, Vaasa, Finland - TR-1 | ecosystem: Environmental > Terrestrial > Soil > Coastal area > Acid sulfate soil | place: Finland: Risofladan, Vaasa | collected...
CGATCGGCCCGGCCTGCAGGCGCAGGTCGTCGAGAAACGGATTCGCTTCCAGCCGGCCGAGCAGCGCGTGCACGAATCCGGCCAGCGCTTCCTCGTACTCGGCGTTGACGTTGACCCAGCTCGTGTAACGTTTGGCTTCGCGCGCGGCCTTCAGCATATAGCTCTCGATGCGCTCGCGGTAGGCCTCGAGCCCGGTGGTATCCAGTGTCTCGTTCGGGAAGGTGCCGAGCAGCGTCTGGTACAGCAGGTACTCGTCGTTGCGCGAGGGCGCAGCGGCGCCGTCGAGCGTACGCCGCTGGCCGGCGTTCATGCGGCTCCAGCGGCGCAGAGCCAGGCGCCAGGCGGCGGGCATTTCCGAGATCACGTCGATGCGGCAGCGCACGTCCTCGGCACGCTTGTTGTCGTGGGTCGAAGTGGCGAGCATGGTATGCGGCCAGCGCAGTGCGCGGTCGGCGCTCGCGCCGTGAAACGCCGACACTGTCATGCCGAACATGTCCGGGTCGCCGCCGACCTCGTTCAGCGAAACCAGGCGGTTGAAATTGTAGAACGAGGTGTCCTCGACGCCCTTGGCCGCGACCGGTGAGGTGAACTGCTGGAACTTCATCGCGAAAGCGCGGTAGTGCTCCTTCAGTGCCGGCGGCGCGTCCCCCGGCGGACTGACGAGCAACACCATACGCAGGAAGTCGAAAGCGCTCGCGTCGGCCGCGCGGATCCGCTTGCGCGCATGGGCGATCGCCCAGTCGATATAGCGCCGGTCCTGCGGCGTGAGGCCGTCGGCGACGTAAGTGCGATAGACGGGAAAGTAGGCCGCAGTCTCCGCGATCGCGCGGCGCAGCGTATTGAACGTATAGTCGCGCGTGCGCCGGTCGGCGCGCGCGATGCGCAACAGCTCGGTTGCGAGCACGGTCAGCTCCGAGGCGAGCGCGCCACGCGTGATGTCGCGCTTGCCGCGATAGGCGATTTCGTCGAAGTCGACGCTTTCTCCGGTGAACGTGCGCCAGACGCGGCCAAGCTTGGCGCGCGCCTGGCGGTCGACGAACAGGGCGTTCACCACCGTGGCGAAGCGGTAGCCGGTGGTGCCGTGCACCGCCCAGGTGGTAGGGACGTGTTCGTGGCGCGCGGTGATTTTCTCCACCACCACGTACAAGGGCCGCGCGGGCCGCCCGTCCGGCTCATCTGCCGGCGCATCCAGACCGGCGAGGCGCGCGTAGTGTTCCTGCAGCCGGCGGAAATACTGTGCCGGATCGTACAGGCCGTCGGAGTGGTCGATGCGCAGGCCATCCACCTTGCCCTCGGCGGCGAGCCCGAGCACGAAAGCATGTGTCGCGTTGAACACCGCCTCGTTTTCCATGCGCAGCGCGGCGAGATCGTTGATGTCGAAAAAGCGCCTATAGTTGATCTCGTCCGAGGCCACGCGCCAGAACGCGAGCCGGTAGGCCTGCGCTTCGAGCAGTGCGTCCAGGGCATCGAAGCTCGCGCGCTGCCCGGGCGTGCCGTTGAGGGCGTGCACCGCGTGCCCGATCGCCTCGGCGATTGCCGGATGCGCGCGCACAAGCTGCGCCAGGCGCCGCTTGTGCAGCTCCTTGTCGCGGTTGCGTTCGGCGGTCTTTTCCGCTGCGATTTCGTTGCGCGAGGGTAGATGCGCGAACGCGGCGGCCAGACTCGCGGCCTCGGCCACAGCGTCTTCGGCCACCTGCATGCCCTCCAGCGAGCGCAGCGCGCGCTCGAGTACGCGCGGGTAGTCGCGCGGATCGAGCGGCAGGCGGTTTTCATAATAGAACACGCTGAACGAGCCGCGCTCGGCCTCGAACGCGAGCCGCAATTCGCCGGCCTCGAGGACCACGCCGTACTGATCGCCCAGCACCGGGACCAACACCCGGTTCACCAGTTCCGGGTTGACCGGCTGCCAGTCGATGTCGAAAAATTCGCCGAACGCCGACGCCGGGCCGTTCTCGAGCACGTCCATCCACCAGGCATTGTCCGCGCCCATGACGCCCATGTGGTTCGGCACCATGTCGAGGATCTGCCCCATGCCATGCTGGCGCAGCTCCCCGCACAGGCGCTCGAAGCCTTGCGCACCGCCGAGCTCCGGATTGAACGCGTTGTGGTCGACGATGTCGTAGCCATGCGTGCTGTCGGGCCGCGCGCGCAGGTAGGGCGAACAATAGACATGGCTCACGCCCAGCGCGTCCAGATACGGCACCAAACGGGCCGCGTCGGCGAAATCGAATTCCCGGTTGAGTTGCAGGCGGTAGGTCGCGCGCGGAACCCGCGCACCGGCCAGCGCGCGGCGGACACGCCTAGGCTGCGCCAGCGGCCGCAAGGCCGCGAGTGCGCGCGCCAGCCCGGTGAAGCGCTCGTCCTCGGGCCAGCGCTCCAGCGCCAAGGACAGTTTGCGGCGCCAGTTCGGATATTCGTTGGTGGTGCCGGGAACGTTCACCTGCTCGCGCGCACCGAGGACATCCTCCAGCTGCACCACCAGCACGCGCGCCGGACTGCGTGCGAGATAGGTCTGCAGCTGGCGCAGCAATGCATTCGTCATCTCCGGCAGCGACGCGGGATCCACGCTCGCGCCTTCGGGCAGCAGCCCGCTGCGCTCCAGCGCGAGCAGCAGGCGCGCGCGGTCCTGCGCGCGCCCCATGACCTGCGCCCGGTGCGCTTCTTCGGTCGGAAACAGTCCGAGCTCCCGGCGCAAGGCGAGGTCGCGCCCCTCCCAGTAGGCTGCGAGCGTGGGCAGATCGTGGGTCGCGGCCGTGACCAGCGCGTCGGCCGGATATTCGTCCGGGGGCTTGAACTCGCCCGATTGCGTACGCTCGAAGAACAGCACCCGGTAGGAAAGAATGCCGACGCGATTGAGCGTGGCGCGGACTTCGTCGGGCACCGTGCCGAGATCTTCGCCGATCACCATGCAGCGGTTGCGATGGCTCTCCAGCGCGACGATGCCGACCAGGTCTTCGAACGGATAGTGCACATAGGCGCCGTCGCGCGGCTCGCCGCCCTGCGGCACCCAGAACAGGCGCGCCAGCGCCATCACGTGGTCGATGCGCAGCGCGCCCGAGTGGCGCATATTGGCGCGCAGCGTGGCGATGAACGGCGCATAGGCCGCCGCGCGCAGGCGCTCGGGAACCAGCGGCGGCAGTCCCCAGTCCTGCCCGCGCTGGTTGAAATCGTCGGGCGGAGCGCCCACGCTGGCCGCGATGGCGTACAGGCCCTGGTTCGACCAGGCCTCGGCGCCGCCGCGGTCGACGGAAACCGCGAGGTCCTGATACAAGCCTACGCCCAGACCCAGTTCCATCGAGCGCCTGCCGACGGCTTCGAGCTGCAGCTCGGCCTGCCATTGCAGGTATTCATAGAACTCGACGCGCTCGGCGTGGGATTCGGCGAAACGCGCGACTTCTGGCGCGGCGGGATCGCGGTACGCTTGCGGCCAGACCGGCCAGCCCCAGACCTGCGCGTCCTCGCGGTGAAACCGCTCCTGCAGCGCCTCGAACAGGGCCTGCCGCCTGAGCACCGTGGAATAAACCGCCTGGTAGGCGCGGAATGCCTGCGCGCGCTGCGTGCCCTTGGCAAGATGGGCGCTGCGGAAATGCGCGAAACAGCGCTCGAGCATGAGCAGCTTGACTTCGGCGACACCGGCGTAATCCACCAGATCGGTGTCGCGCAGCGCCTTCAGGCGCGCCTGGAACTCGGCTGCCCGCACCAGCGTGTTTACCTCCTCGCACTCGGCGAAATCGCTTACGGCCTCGACGTCCAGGTAGAGCACGTTGACAAAGCAGCGCGAGGACGGGCTGTAGGGGCTCGCGTGTTCCGGGTTGTGGGGGAACAAGGCGTGCAGGGGATTGACCCCTATGACACCCGCACCGCGCGCGCCCCATTGCGCGAGCAAGGTCCCGAGATCGGTGAAATCGCCCATGCCCCAGTTGCACGCTGAGCGCACGGCATAGAGCTGCACCGCCGCGCCCCAGACGCGGCCCTCATTCTCCACGGCCTCCGGGCGGAAACACCGGTCGGGCACGACAATGAAACTCGCTTCGCCCAGCACTACGCCGTCCTGCAGGATGGCGAGGCGATGGTAGCCGCAGGACGCGGCGACGGGCAGCGTAAAATCACGCCCGACGAAGCGCTCGCCGTCCAGCTCCGCCGATTCGGCAACGTCGATCGATGCCGGGTGGAACACGCCTTCGCGACGCCCGCCATTCTCCTCGGTAAGGCGCCAGGTCAGCGGCGAATTCGCCTGCACCGCTGTGAGGTTCAGCCGCAGCTTCCACGGCGCAGCCTCCTCGCGCACCACGATCGCCGGCGGCAGCACCGCGCGCCAGCGCTCCGACTCGGCCGTGCGGATCGCGTCTTCGACTTCCTGCGGCGTCCCCGCGCGTACCCCCAGCGCGGCGAGCAGCGTGCGCAGGCTCGCGTCGGGAACCTCGTGGCGCTGGCCCCAGATATCGTAGTAATCGGGCGCGATCTCATGCAGCCGCCCCAGTCGCTCCAGAGCTTCGTGCGCGTTCATGCTTGCTCCATGGCATAGGCTAGCGACCACGGCGGCAGGATGCACTTAGCGGCCGCGTCGGCGGTGAATTCATGGCTGCGGTAGATTGCGTCGCCCGGCGGCAGCGTCACCGACACGCTCGCTTTTGCGGCGAAATTCGCGAGCAGGTGCAGGCGCGAGCCTTCGCCCAGGGTCCATTGCACGCGCAGCACGCCGGCGTCTTCGACGCGGAAATCACCGCCCGTGCGCATGCCCGCGAGCCGCGGCACGATCACCCGGCGGCGCAGCGCAAGCAGTTCGCGGTGCAGCGCGAGCCACTCGCTGTGCGGCGGGCGGCCGATCTCGTCCCAGCGCAGCTTCGACGCGGCGAAGGTCTGCGGATCGTTCGGGTCTGGAATCGCCGCCTGCGCCGCCGGGTCGCTGAAGCGCGCGAAGCGCGCAAATTCCTGGCGCCGCCCGCGCGTCACCGCCGCGGCGAGCTCCGGACCGAAATCGCAGAAGAATTGGAACGGCGTGCTCGCCGCGAACTCTTCGCCCATAAACAGCAGCGGGGGCGATGGCGCCAGCAGCACGCAGGCCGTCGCGGCACGCAGCGCCTGCGGCTCGGCGATGGCGCACAAGCGCTCGCCCAGCGCGCGGTTGCCGACCTGGTCATGGGTCTGCAGGAAGGAAATGAACGCAGCCGGAGGCAGATGCGCGCTTGGGTCTCCGCGCACGGCGCCATCGCGGTGCGGCGAGGCCTCGCCCTGGTAGCCGAAGCCCTGTGCCAGCGAGCGCCCGAGATACCACAGCGGTCTTGCCGCATAGTCCTCGTAATAGCCGTCGCGCTCGCCTGTGGTCAGTATATGGAAAGCGTGATGGATGTCGTCGTTCCATTGCGCGCTCGCCTCGAGCGGCCGGCACGCCGCATCGCGCTCGAGATAGCACGCCTGGTTGCGGTCGTTCTCGAGCACCAGATGGACCTGCCGCGCGCGCCCCGGGCCTTGCCGCAGCGCGCGCGCGATCTCGCTGACGATGTCCGGATCCGAATCGTCGGCAATCGCGTGCACAGCGTCCAGGCGCAAGCCGTCGAAGCGGTATTCCTCCACCCAGTACAGTGCGTTGTGGATGAAGAAGTCGCGCACCGTGCGCGCGCCCTCGGCGTCGAAATTGATCGCCGCGCCCCAAGGGGTGTGGTGGCGCGCATTGAAGAACAGCGGCGCATAGCTGTGCAGGTAATTCCCCTCCGGTCCGAAATGGTTGTAGACGACATCGAGCAGCACCATCAGCCCGCGCAGATGCGCCTCGTCGACGAGTCGCTTGAGATCCTCCGGGGTGCCGTAGGAGGCGTCCGGCGCAAACGGCAGCACGCCGTCGTAGCCCCAGTTGCGCCGTCCGGGAAAGTCGGCCACCGGCATGATCTCCAGAGCCGTGACGCCGAGGCCGGCGAGGTAGTCCAGTCGCCCCATCGCCGCCGCAAAAGTGCCTTCGGGCGTGAACGCGCCGATGTGCAGCTCGTAGACGACCGCCTCTTCCCAGGCGCGGCCGGTCCACGCGTCGTGGCGCCAGTCGTACGCGAGCGGATCGATCACCATGCTCGCGCCGTGAACATCGTCCGGATTGAAACGCGACGCCGGGTCGGGCAGGCGCGCGTCGCCGCTGCGATACGCATAGCGCGTTCCCGCGGGCGCATGCGCCACGTGCGCCTCGAACCAGCCTGCGTCGAGCGCGGTCATCGCCATGACCGACGCGACCCCGCCGGATGTGGTCTCGAGATCCATGCGCGCGGCGCCCGGCGCCCACAGGCGGAAGCGCGTGCTGCCGTCGTGCTGCAGCTGCGCGCCAAAGGGCATTGCGTGGCGGTGCTTCATTTCGGCCTTTCCCTTTTCGCCTGTTTCTCCGGTTTGCCTTGTCCGAAGCGCTCCTCGAGCGCGGCAAGCTGCTCGCGCTGCGCGATCACGATCACCTCGTCGCCCGCACGCAGCGCCGTATCCGGGTCCGGCAGGAGGAACTTGGCGTCGCGGTATGCGCAGACGATGCGCGCGCCGCTCGGCAATCCGATATCGGCGACCGGCGCCGCGTCGGCCTGCTGCACCACGAACGAGAATACGCGCGCCTCGCCGCGAATCATGGCCGAAACCTCGAGCGGATCGTGCCCCTCGAACATGTCGGCGAGAAAGCGCCCGATGGTCCGCGACGGAATGATGGTGCTGCGCAGGCCCAGCTCCAGGCAGATGTGCTCGAGCTCGGGGTCGTCGATCTTGGTCACGACGCTGCCGAAGCCGAGCGAGCGTCCGACCAGGCTCGCGATGATGTTCGCCTGGTCCGAGCCGGTGAGGCAGAAAAGGAAGTCGGTGTGTTCGGGATCGGCCTCGCGCAGCACGCCCGGCCTGGCGCCGTCCCCGTGCAAAAAGCCGCAGTCGAGCCCTGGCGTGAGCGCGTCGATTACCGCCTTGTCGCGCTCGATGATCACGACCTCGTGCCCACGCTTGACCAGCAGCCGCGCGCTCATCACCGAAAGCGAACTGGCGCCGACGAATACGGCTCTCATGATTCCGAAGTCCTCCGCGCAAACCAGGTTGCAGGATAAAACAGGATCAACATCGCCACCAGCTCGACCCGGCCGAGCAGCATGTCCGCCGCGAGCACGCCCTTGAGCCCGGCAGGCAGCGCGGGCGAGCTGATTCCGGTCGACAGGCCTACGGTCCCCAGCGCCGAGACCACCTCGAACAGCGCATCCATGGGCGCATAGCCGGCCGCAAGAAACGGCAGCCATGAAGCGAGCGCCACGACCAGGAACAGCAGCACGAACAGCAACGCCCGCAGCGCGTCTTCGGATTCGACCTTGCGTCCGCCCAGGTGCAGCTCGGCCACGGCGCGGCTGGGCATGCTGAGCCGGCGCAGCAGCAGCTGCAGCAGTCGCAGCACCAGGACCGCGCGCAGCAGCTTGATGCCGCCCGCGGTGGAACCGACGGCGCCGCCCACGGTCATCGCGACTATGAGCACCAGCTTGGAGGCTGAATCCAGTGTGGCGACGGGGATCGGCGCAAATCCCGTCGTCGTTTGCGCGGACACCGTCAGCAGCGCCAGGCCGGGAAGCGCCGTGGCGGCGCCCGCCCCGTCGCGCGCGAATGCGATGGCGGCGAGAGCGGCGAAACCGGCGATGAGCGCCGCGCCGAGCGCGCGCAACTCCGGGTCGGACGCGACGCGCCGCCAATCACGCCGGGCCAAGGCGAAATACAGCGGCAGAGAGATCGCGCCGAACAGGCCGATCGCCACGATCGCGGCGCGAGCGGGCCCGCTCGCGATCGCAGCCACGCTCACGCTATGCGGCGCGAAGCCGCCGGTCGAAATCGCGGCGAGCGCGTAGTTCACCGCCTCGGCCGCGCTCAGGCCCAGTCCCGCCAGAATGGCAATCGCGAGCAGCGTGAGCACCATGTAGACGACGCCGACGCGCCGCGCGAACGCGCGCGTTGTGGTCGCAAGATGCTCGCCCGCCTCTGCCGGGTCGACCAGATGGCGCGCCGCGACGTCGTTCCCCAGCAGCAGCGCGACCGACAGCACCACGATGCCGAAGCCGCCGAACCACTGCAGCCAGGCGCGGCCGAACAACAGGGTGCGCGGCAGGCGCTCGACGTCGACGATGGTCGACAGGCCGGTAGTGGTGATTCCCGACACGGCTTCGAACAGCGCATCCTCGATGCGCATGCCGCCCGCCAGCATCGGGAAGCACATGGCAAGGCTGCCGAGCAGGTAGGCCGCCGCGGACACCACGAGTGCCTCGTTCACCTGAATGTGCGCCGGCTCGGTCCTGCGCGCACACGGCCAGCCGAACGCCGTGAGCGCGATGGCCACGGCCAGGTAACGCAGGGCGACGCCGGGCTCGCGAAAATACAGGCCTGCGAGCGCCGGCACCAGAGCCAGCGCGGCGAGCACCAGCGCGAGCTCGCCCAGGTACTTGAGCACCACCGGGATTCGCACCGCATAGGTGAGCGTCGCGATCGATGCCGGTGCCGCCATGCTCAGCCCTCCGGGGAATTCGTGTCCGCGGTGCGGGGCGCAATACCAAGCCCGCGACGCACACCGGGCAGCACGGCGCGCATCATCCCTTCAGCTGCCGCAGCAGCGCGAGCGAGCGGCCCTGAAGCTCGTACGCCGCGCCGGCATCGAAGGTCCCGTCGATTGCCAGCCCCTCCTCGAATGCGGTGTCGAGCTGCGCGCGCCAGCGGCCGCCGGCGTAATCGGGCAGCGTGAACGGGATCGCTTCGTGATGCGCGTTGAACAGTACCAGGAAGTTGTGGTCGCGCACCGGCCGGCCGCGTTCGTCCGTTTCGGTAAGCGCCTCGCCCGCCAAATACACGCCGAGGCAACGCGCGAAGTGCTGGCTCCACTCGTCGTCGGTCATCTCGCCGCCCTCCGGCCGCAGCCAGACGATGTCCTTGATGCCCCGGCCGCGCAAGGGGTGTCCTTTGTAGAAATCGCGCCGCCGGAACACCGGATGCGCCCGGCGCAGCGCGATGACCCGCTGCGTAAACGCGAGCAACTTGCGCTTGTCCTCGTCCAGCGCCCAGTCGATCCACGAGACCTCGTTGTCCTGGCAGTAGGCGTTGTTGTTGCCGCCCTGGCTGCGGTCGAGTTCGTCTCCGGCGAGCAGCATCGGCACGCCCTGCGACAGCAACAGCGTGGCGAGCAGATTGCGCTGCTGGCGCGCGCGCAGCGCGCGCACTGCCGGATCGTCCGTGGGGCCTTCCACGCCGCAGTTCCACGACAGGTTGTTGTCATGGCCGTCTCGGCCGTCCTCCTGGTTCGCCTCGTTGTGCTTGTCGTTGTAGGAAACTACGTCCTTCAGGGTGAAGCCGTCGTGCGCGCTGACAAAATTGATGCTGGCGTGCGGGCGGCGGCCGCCGTGCCCGTACAGATCGCTCGAACCGGTGATGCGCTGGGCGAATTCGCCGATGAGGCCGCCGTCGCCTTTCCAGTAGGCGCGCATGGTGTCCCGGTATTTGTCGTTCCACTCGGACCAGCCGACGGGGAAGTTGCCCACCTGGTATCCACCTTCGCCCAGATCCCAGGGCTCGGCGATGAGCTTGACCTCGTTGAGCACCGGATCCTGACGCAGGATGTCGAAGAACGCGCCCAGCCGATCCACCGCGTGCAGCTCGCGCGCGAGCGCCGAGGCGAGATCGAAGCGGAAGCCGTCCACATGCATCTCGGTGACCCAGTAGCGCAGCGAATCCATGATCAGCTGCAGCACGCGCGGATGCACCATGTTCAGCGTGTTGCCGCAGCCGGTGTAATCCGCATAGTAGCGCCGGTTCTCCGGCGACAGGCGGTAGTAGGAGGCGTTGTCGATGCCGCGAAACGACAGCGTCGGGCCGAGGTGACTGCCTTCGGCGGTGTGGTTGTAGACCACGTCGAGAATGACTTCCAGTCCGGCGGAGTGGAGGGTCTTCACCATGGTCTTGAATTCGGCCACCTTGCCCGAGGCCGAATAGTGCCGCTCGGGCGCAAAATAGCCGATGGTGTTGTAGCCCCAGTAGTTGGTCAGGCCGCGCTCCACCAGGTAGCGGTCGTCGACGAAGGCGTGCACCGGCATCAGTTCGAGCGTGGTGACGCCGAGGCGCTTGAGGTAATCGATCGAGGGCGCGCTGGAAAGTCCCGCATAGGTGCCACGCATCGGCGGCGGAATCTCCGCATTGCGCATGGTGAATCCGCGCACGTGCGTCTCGTAGATGATCATGTCGTTCCAGGGCACGCGCGGGCGCCGGTCTTCGCCCCAGGTGAATGCCGGGTCCGTTACCTTGCATTTGGGCATGCCGCGCGCGCTGTCGCGGCGGTCGAACGACAGGTCTTCGCGCTTGCCGCCTACGGTGTAGCCGAACAGGGCATCGCTCCAGTGCACCTGGCCGTCGATGTTGCGCGCATACGGATCGAGCAACAGCTTGTTCGGGTTGAAGCGGTGTCCTTCCTCGGGCTTGTACGGACCGTGGACGCGATAGCCGTAGAGCATACCCGGGCGCGCCTCCGGCAGATAGCAATGCCAGACCAGGTCGGTCTGCTCGCGCAGTTCAATGCGCTGCAGCTCGCGCCGGCCCTCGTCGTCGAAAACGCACAACTCGACCTTGTGCGCATGCTCGGAAAACAGCGCGAAGTTGACGCCTTCGCCGTCCCAGATGGCCCCGCGCGGATACGGACGGCCGGGCCATACGGCGGTAATCGGGTTCATGCTCTATGCCTCGTGGAGGATGCGCTTTCGCAATTGACGTGCCATGGAGTGGATGGGCGCGCTGTCGCGCGCGCCGGGCATTTTTGGAGTGTCTGGGGAGTATTATAAGGGTAGTCATGGAGCGGCGTAGATGCGCGTGCGCGCTCGCCCTCGCCAGGGGCCTGCCGCTGGTGGCGGTGCAGCTGCTGTGGCTCAACCTCGTCACCAACGGCATCCAGGACGTCGCGCTCGCGTTCGGCACGTTCCACCTGGCGCTGGCGCAAGGCCGCACGCTGGACGAAGCGCGCAACGCCACGCTGTTGCTGATGGTGCTGTTCGAAAACGTGCAGGCGTTCAACAGCCGCTCCGAAACGCTTTCCGTATTCCGCCACAGCACGCTGCGTAACCGCCTGCTGCTGTTCGGCACGGTCGCGGCGCAGCTCATCCACGTCGCCGCCATGTTCACCCCGGGCGTGCAGGGGGTGCTGTCGGTGCAACCGGTGTCGCCCCTGCTGTGGCTGCAGCTGCCCGGCCTGGCGCTGGTGCTGCTCGCGGCGATGGAGGCGCACAAGGCGCTGCTGCGCCGGCGGTAGGCGCTCGGAAATCGGGCTTATCGCAGCCGTTTATGATCTGCATCAGGTCGCGAAACGGGACTTGACCGATGCTGGTTGGGCGGTGCCGTAGGCCGGCATGAATTCGGCGATGACACGAACCCGATGACGCAAATGAGCGCATGGACGACCTGGCTGGGAATCGCTTTGTGCATCGCGCAGGCGGGGGTCTTCTCCGGCCTCAAGCTCGCGGCGTTCAGCCCGAGCCGCTTGCGCCTGGAAGCCGCCGCGAAGACAGGCGACGAGCACGCGAACACCCCGCTGGTGACCATACTCTGGGGCAACGTGGCGACCACCGTGCGATCCGAATGGCCGGGCGACGTGGATGAGCTGCGCCGCGACCGTGCCGAACAGCAGCAGGCGATTGCGCAGCGCCAGAGGTCATTGCAATGAGCGACTGGGCGTCAGCTAGCGGCCTGCTCGGCGGCATCGGCCTGTTCCTGCTCGGCATGGGGCTGATGACGGACGGCTTCAGGCTCGCCGCCGGTCCGGCGCTGGAGCGGATCCTTGCGCGTTCCACCAAGACGCGCTTGCGCGGGCTGGCTTCGGGCATGCTGGTGACGGCCGTGGTGCAGTCTTCCAGTGCCGTGACGGTGGCCGCGATCGGCTTTGTCAATGCCGGTTTGCTCACACTGGGGCAGTCCATGTGGGTGCTGTTCGGCGCCAACGTCGGCACCACCATGACCGGCTGGCTCGTTGCGCTGGTCGGGCTGAAGTTCAAGATCGAGATGCTGGCGCTGCCGCTGATCGGCGTCGGCATGGCGCTGCGCCTGAGCGGAGAGGGAAACCGGCGCGGTGCCCTGGGCCAGGCGCTGGCGGGCTTCGGCGTGCTGTTCCTGGGTATAGACATGCTCAAAAACGCATTTTCCGGGCTGTCGGCAGATTTCACGTTGCCGCAAGGAAGCGGCATCCAGGACACGCTGATGCAGGTGCTGATAGGCATCGCGCTTACCGTGTTGATGCAATCCTCCAGCGCCTCCCTGACTATCGTGCTTACCGCTGCGCAAGGCGGACTGCTTACCGCCCAAGGCGCCGCCGCTGCCGTTATCGGCGCCAATATCGGCACCACGGTAACCGCACTGATCGCCGCCATCGGCGCCACGCCCAACGCCAAACGGGCCGCCACTGCCCATATCCTGTTCAATGTCCTGACCGGCGCCGTTGCTCTGGCGCTGCTGCCCTGGTTGGTGGCGGCCATCGGCGCGGCAGGCGATGCACTGGAACTCGGCTCGGCGCCGGCCGCCAAGCTGGCCCTGTTCCACACCGCCTTCAACCTGCTCGGCGTGGTATTGATCTGGCCCATCGCCGACCCCATGCTGCGCTTTCTCGAAAGACGTTTCCGCGCCGCCGAAGAAGATGAAGCCCGGCCGCACTATCTGGACAGCAATGTCGCTGCCGTACCGGCTCTGGCACTGAGCGCCTTGGAGCAGGAAGTGCGGCGCATGGGCGCCATCGCCCTGCGCATGATGCGCGAACTCATGGCTGCTGCCGACCACGTCAAACTGGCGCGGGATCAACAAATCGTGGCTCGGTTGAACCATGCCGTAGCAGACTTCATTTCGCGAGTGAACCAGGCCGGCATGTCACAAGGCAACGCCCGGCGCCTGCCAGAAATACTGCGCGTGGCGCGCTATTACGAGGCCGTAGCGGAACTGGCCATGGAGGCCGCCGCAGCGGCACGCGAAACACCCTTGCCGGGCCTGATCGAAGCAGGCGGCAGCTTTATCGATCAGATAGAGCGGCTGCTGTCCCGCGTCGACCCGACGGGAAATCTGGAGCGGGCAGCCGATACGGAAACCGGCTTGCAGAGCCTGGAACTGGACTATCAGGCATTGAAGGCGGAACTCCTGGAGGCCGGCGCCTTGGGCCGCCTGCCCGTGGCGGATATGGATGCCCGCTTGCGCGCCGCGAGCGCCATCCACCGCGCGGCGCAGCAGTCTGTAAAGGCGGCGCGTCTGCTCGGCGCAGAAGCGTCCGCGAACGCAGCGGTACAGCGGTCCGCATGAACCAAGGCGCAGGGGCGAAAGAACGCTTACAAATCCCTTGCAAGATTCATTCCGCAACTGCCCGATTCACGGCAGCGCGCGTCGCATCCACCAGCCGCTGCGCCGCTCCCGGCCCGCTTCAAGCGTATTCAAATCCATTGGCCGTCATTTCACCAGTTGTTTGCGGATTTCCAGCAATTCGCGCCGGTGCTCGACGCCGGGCTTGGGGTAGGCCAGGCGCAGGCCTTTGAGCGTGTCGACCACGATCTTGGCAATAATCAGGCGTGCGTTCTCCTTGTCGTCCGCGGGAACGGCGTGCCAGGGCGCGCAGCGCGTGCTGGTTGCG
>Ga0307375_10004308_pt1 | contig 13612 bp, 14 predicted proteins | sample TR1MG_FD_202531 | JGI IMG/M metagenome (GOLD analysis project Ga0307375, IMG submission 202531) | Soil microbial communities from Risofladan, Vaasa, Finland - TR-1 | ecosystem: Environmental > Terrestrial > Soil > Coastal area > Acid sulfate soil | place: Finland: Risofladan, Vaasa | collected...
AGGAATGTAACCGCGCCTGGAGCTGCCAACGATAGCGAGCCGACGGGGTAGAGAGAGGAGAGAAATGGAGAGACCAGAGAGAGAAGGAGACCAGAGGCTGACCGTCCTGGTCGTTTCGCCGTCGGTGGTCATTCCTGCGCATACCTGTCCGTCATGAAGGTCGCTTTTGTTGTGTTTGTGCTCGCTCTCATTGCTGTCCCTGCTCTTTGCTGGCGTTTTCGCGAGTGGGGCAACTCAGGTTGCTCTGGTTCGACTCTGCCGACCAGCCACGCCTACAAGAACAAGCTGGGCCAATGCCAACCCCTGTGGAACTCTACTAGCGTGTACTTCGTCATGACTTCGGATTGCGATACCCACAAGACGACCTCCATCCTCACCTTCTCTGACGCCGGTTGCACCACTTTGACTGGCGCCGGTGCCATGGCCCTTGGTCCCAACCGTGGTGCCCAAGTCGCTGATCCCGATTTCTGGTACGTCTCCAATGGCTGCCAGGGTAACCGCGCTGCTGGAGAGTCCTGGAACATTGACTGCAAGGAGGTATTGTAAGCGCCTCTTCTCCCCGAGTCTCCTCCGACGCTTGATGTCCCAATGATGAATAAACCTCGTATTTCGAAAGTATCATCCAAAAACTCTGTATTTCAGGCTGGTGACTGCATTGGCTCGGCAAACGAGGGCTGCGGGAGAGGGCTCTATTTTGGGAGAAGGGCCTGTTGTTGTTCGAGGTTGGTCTCGATCGCGGCACTTGGCCCACGTTCTACGCATTGTGTTGCTCGCGCGTGCCCATCCGACTCCCAAATACAGTTGAATACCCTCTGTACTGCAGTTCGCGAGCATTTCCGATGCTCTCAACAGCTCACGAAGGTCGAAACGACCTGTTGACTGAGGCGAATGGCGGTCCGCCACGCCTCGCTGCCACACGCGGCACGGTCTTTGCTGAGGTCGTTTTTAGAGGCGCCCAAACGCCTGGCCCTTGACCTGCCCATCATTCCTTTGCTAACCCTCTCTCTCAGAATGAAGTTGGCTCTTGCAATTCTCTTGTTGGCTTTGATCGCTGCACCCACTTTGGCTTTCCGCGTGCGCGTGTGGAACCAAAACTCGAAGTGCTCGGGCGGCGAGAGTTCCTCCATGGTCTACTCTAACAACAAGAACATCTGCCAGCCCAGCCAAACTAACGGCAACTGGCTCAAGGTTACTTCTGCCTGTCAGAATGGCCAGTCTGTCTCCTACCAGCAGTACACGGACGGAAACTGCAACGTAGCCGTCGCTGGTGTGGGACCTGTGGACTCCCCGGTGGTCAATGGCGGTGCTTGCATTGCCTATGCTGTTAGTGATCAATCGTCCATGAAGGTGGATTGCAGCTCTGCGGCCGCCATCGTGCCTGGTATCGCTGTTCTCCTCGCCCTCTTGGCTCTGCTCCTCCTCTAACTCGACCGAGTCGTTTCCCGCATTCCTGTCGCTCGGATCACCTTGTTGCCGCTTGTCAATCATAAACAAACGAACATACGGATATGAAATGCACTCATATTTCCTGTCTCTGCATCATGAAAGGGGGAAACCTGTTCGAATCCAATTTTGCCTATTATGATGGGCCCGCAACGGCCTTCAGGCGGGCTGCCGCCATTCTTCCTTCCTCCTGAGACCTCCTCTACTGTGGCTCCTTGGCATGAATTTGTGTCTATTGCTCTATATAAGATCGTTTTTTGAAGTTGAATCGCTCCTGCCAGCCTGAGGCAGGGATCAGTGCCGCTTTTCACATTGTAGCCTACAATGCGTGCCTCCTTGTAGAGTCTTTTAGTGAACGCAACAGCCAGAATAACGTAGAACAACATCAGTGGGACGATTGAAGAGAGGCTAGAGGCGCCGCTCGTTGGCGGTAGAGGCCACAAAACTGTAGTTGGCACAGACTCCGAGTTGATCTTGCACTGGGTACGCGGAGGGGAAGTAAGTATACTGAGCGTTTAAGAAGGTGTATTGGCCAGCGGTGCCAGTGAAGGGCCAATGAGGAGATGTTATAGGTGTACTTAGAAGCCCACACGGATGTTCGCGCAGGAGGCCGAGCAGTTCACAAAGTCACGCTGACAGAGCTTGCTAGCACTCATCATTGGGTTATATAGATCAATGCGCAATTGCAATTGATGTTGGGAACGTTCACAGTGACGATGTGAGGCGAAGTCGTTGTGGGCGAGTGCGGCGCTTGATCCTGCAGGATGTGATCCAACAGAGTGTGCATATCCATGTCCGTTCCCAATGCGATTTGAATTGACCATGGGGATCCGGGGTGGTACATAGCCTCTGCGAGCACAATGGTGTTCATACCGGGGGCAAAAGTGAGTTGAGCGATGTGGTCTGCGTCGGGCGTTGGAGAGACAAATCATGCTCACAAAGGTGATGGATCATGGATCATAAGGGCAAAAACGAAAGTACATTGTATGAACAGGCGTGTTTTGTACTGAAACTGCTGCGTTACGTGCCGAAGTTGCGGAGATAGAGTCGTCTGAAACATCCAGCAGCCATTTCTCGAGTTTGGGAACGCGTTGCAGGTCAAGTGTGTTGGCCAAAGTTGTTTAAATCACGAGTTTCAAACACATTCGAGGGATGGATTGTCCGAATCAGCAGGATACAGGGAAATGGATGAGCCGCGTGTGTTCATCCATTCATCCCTGTTCTCAGAAGCATTCACCGGATATTGCGGGTCCAATTGCGACATTGAGGGGAAGAGTTCACAGAAGCGCTGCGAAGGTTAGTTCACGACCTCAGCGGCGGGCAAAACAGGGACGGCAACTTCCTCGACCTCAGCGAAGTCCTCCAGATCGTAGATGACGCGCAACAACAGTGAGCAGCTTGGACATCGAACGGTATCTTCTCCAGCCATCAAATCAGCCTAGTGGAATAGAACAGGAAGTTAGTCAGGGCCAAAATGGGGAGGGAATGATGACGCAACACAAAACTTCATCCACGTACAGTGGAGATGGAAAACTTGTCTCCACATGGGCAAGGATAGGTGTAAACATCGTTTTCCTCGTCATATTGAAAGTCTTCGATCTCAACCTCGTCATAGAAAGCGGCCATTGTGAAGAGTTGTGCGCTCTGAGAAGTTTACGCGAATTCGAGCTTATTCGGCACCAGGCAACCAAGAGAAACCGGAATAGGGTCCACCAGATGAGAACTCACGAAATTCCAAAGGAGTGGGTGAGAAGTCACTCCAAGGCGAGTCCAAGGGGAAGTGGTGAACTTGGGTCCACCGAGAGCCAGCCCAGGCTTTTCGGGGGGTTAAGAGGAGCTGCATACGTTTCCCGGGGCTTTTCGGGGGTCATCGCAGGTCTGCCACAGCTGCTTCGTTTTCTCACCTTCATCTTCTCCCTTCTTCCGACAACATCCCAATATTGCACAATAAGAGCTGTCCTACACAGTTCTTGCTCTGTAGGGGACCATGTCAGTGGTCGGATTGGGCACAGACATCGTCTTCATCCCAAGGGTGAACAGACTCTACAAGATCCACGGTGACAAGTTTCTTAAGTACGTCTTCTTGATGTCCACAGTGCTTTCTTTCCAACACTCTGCACGCGATCCCCATTCTGATCGGAGTGTTCTGACAACCTGGTCTGCTTTGTTGGTCGTCAACTGCCGGTCTCCTTCGTGACTCAATGATCGTCCTGTTGATTGTCTAGGAAATTTTTGCATGAAGAGGAGATCAAACAGTTCGAATCGATAGCAGTGACCTCAAAACGAGGGACGTTCTTGGCATCTCGTTGGGCGGCGAAGGAGGCGGCGTACAAGGCCTTTTCCAAGTGGCGCATCCCCTTTCCTGACCTGAAAGTCTCCAAAACAGAACGAGGAACCCCGATTCTAGTATTTGAAGGAATGGCAAGGCAAATATCGTCTGAGATGGATCTTGGAGAGCCTCTCCTCTCGATCAGCCACGATACCGACTACGCCACTGCCACTGTCATCCTGCAGCGCCGAACTCCATCCTTATGAAGACACCGTGTGTATAGGTTGATACTAAAGATGTAGATAAAACGAATGAACCCATACTGAAGACACACGAGGGGTGGAGAGGATTGGGCTTAGCAAACGGCGATGTTTCAGTGTTTATTAACTTTCAAACATGGCCAATTGCCAAGATGCTTACATCTAAGTCGCCTATCTTCATGATCACCGCCGATAGAGTCCGAGATGTCGAGTGGAAGGCGCATCCTGAATATCCCCATCCCCATATCGAGCAGACTTGCCTGAGATGGTTAGAGAGGACTTCCTTTCATAGCTACGGGCTTACTTTCAAAGGGGATATCGGAATACAAGAGTCAGTAGAGATAGCATGGTTGGCAAAGAGGCTACAAGTGGGCGGTAGGCTAAAACACCGTTCATACTTAAGGGCAGCACTGAGTGGATGGGCAATGGGTTCTAACACGATTATGACTCATGTGTTTCCAATTGATAATGCCGTCGAACTGAATCGGGGCCACCACAAGTCACCAAGCCCACAAGGTCCGTCGAGCCAAAACGACCCAATGGTATGCAGGCAAGGCAAAATGTGGGTGGAAACAGATCTAAGGATCGTGTACTTGAGGAAAAGGAGGAAGGATCTTGGCCAAAGGCACCACACATACCGAGCAAGATGGTTCTCCGAAGTTCAAGTCGCTCAGAGCTATTCCGATACCTCCAATAGCCCACGGATTGCCAGAAAACGGATTGGGGATGTGTACTACACACTCACCTCACGTTCATTGTTGTGCAAACACCGTCACGCATCGACTGAAACCGGCAATGGATACGGCCATGAAGTTTGCAGAAGTTTGCAGCAGATTTCAGCGAATTCCACGTGTGCACGTGTGTGTACATCGTCCGTCCTTCTGATTGCATTTGGTCCTCTTTGCCAGTAGCAGCGGAAGTCTAGGTGCGTACCCATCATCCTCATTGGTAGCTTGCATATTCCTCTTCCTCTTCCCCCTGTGCAATTTGCGATACTCGGACGTAATTGGCACCAAAACAGTCTGGCTGCATTGGACTCGGATCCGTTGCTTCTTTGCGAATCGTCTGTGCACACTTGAGCCATCGCATGGTGTCTTTCTGTTCCTCTTATCCTGCTTTATCGTTTTGTCTCCGAATTCTGCCACTGGCGCTTTACTGGGATCCAGAAGTTTGCGTAGAAATTTGGAACTTCCAATTCCGTCCTTCTCTGTTTCTGACGCCTTTGATCTGAATCATTCTATTGGTGTTTTTGATGCTCGTAGGTCCTTACAAACGATGCTTGGCCAATTCCGTAACTATCTCGCATCCCGAGCCTCGAAGGCAGCGGTACGTCTTTCTGTTCCGGTTTCCAGGCTTCACTGCCCCACTTTGCAGAAGCGATGCTTGTTGTGTTCCTCTTGCTTTGTGCTGTACTTTGTATCTCTGAGGTGTTTCCTATGTCTCCACGTTTGCCTGTGCATCTCGAGTCTGACGCGCCTCCTTCTGCTTTGTGTGTTTGTGTATGTGTGAACTTGCCGCGTCCCTTTCGTTGGTGTTTGTGGTGCTGTTGTCCTTCCTCTTGTCCGGCTGTGTTCTCTTCTGTTGTGCGTATGTTTTTGTTGGTTTTCAGGCCGTTATGGTGGAGAAGTCTGTGGCTCCGACTGGTTTCTTCTTTGGAGCGACTGCAGTGTTCGCCGCAGCTGGAATTGCTGGTTTGGGAGTCCCTAGTGTGTCTAGTTTGATTCCCACAGCGTATGCGAGTGAGGGTTTGTTGGCGCCGTCGTATCCGTGGTCTCACGTGAAGCCGTGGCAGTCGTACGATCGCTCCGCGATTCGTCGTGGTTTCCAGGTGTATCAACAGGTGTGCGCGTCTTGCCACTCTTTGAATTTCTTGTCCTACCGTAACCTTGTGAACGTTGCGTATACTGAGGAGGAGGTGAAGGCGATGGCAGCGGATGTGGACTTTGAAGATGGACCGAACGACAAGGGCGAGATGTTTGAGCGCCCCGGCACGTTGACTGATCACATTCCTCGTCCGTACCCCAACGAACAGGCGGCCCGCGCAGCCAACTCTGGCGCATTCCCCACCGACCTGTCGCTCATCGTCAAGGGAAGACCTGGAGCAGAGGACTACCTCTTCGCGCTCCTGACCGGTTACAAGGATGCTCCTGTGGGCGTGGACGTCAAGGAGGGCATGTCCTACAACCCCTACTTCTACGGCTCGCAAATCGCCATGCCTCAACAGCTCCACGAGGGATCCGTAGAGTACGACGACGGCACCGAGGCCACCATCTCACAAATGGCCAAGGACGTCACCGTCTTCCTCGCATGGGCCGCTGAACCCCACCAAGACGAGCACAAAAAGTTCGGTCTCAAAGCGCTCTTCACGCTCGGTCTCACCGCATCGCTCATGCTCTACTGGAAGCGCCTCAAGTGGTCCGTCATCAAGAACCGTATCACCGCCATCAAGAAGTAAGCCCCTCCACAGCACTCTCACATCCTCGTGCAACACCACAGCACCTCCTTCTAGATACACCACGGAAACCCTGTGCAAACACACAACCACACACGCTCACCATCAAGAGAGTACTACAGGGCCCTCACACAAACAACTTCGAAACGGAAATCCGCCTCTTCGTCCTCCTCCGCTCTCTCGTTTGCTACTCCACAGCCTCTCCCTGCTTCATTGTGAAATGAATATACATAACTGATTCAATTTGACGCACAGAGCGTACCCTCAATCACTAAGGGGGGGGCAGTTCGGACGGATGAGCTGAGACTCGTCAGCCGGAGTTCGGAAGGACCACGTGTGCAGTGTACGCGTGCATGTCACAGCCGCCCCCGACAAGATTCTCTGTTTGGCGCGTTCCTTGTGTAGGTGGACCTAAGCGAGGAGATCAAAAGGTACATTGAAGTCTAGACTACAGGCTTGAGCGCGTCCGGTTGTACGTAAGGTAGGACCTAACTCGCGTGTTCGCGAGGAGAGTGGGTGAAGAAGTGGGTGTGCGTTTAAGCGTGGATTCCCTTGGCGAGGTCCTCGAGGGCATGGGCGAGGTTGGCGGATTCGAACTTGATGAGGGAAGGTGTGGCCTCGGCGGAGAAGTCGGTGGTCCATGACACGAGCGTCTGGTTGGTGGCAGTGATGCGGAAGCACTTGATGGTGGAGACCTGTCCTGAGGTTTCGGCAATAGGCTCAGTGGCAACCAAATCCCAAATGGCAGTGTGAGATAGGTCGGAGAGCTCGCGCAAACGCTGAGAACGCCATTGGCCAGCCCAGTGAATCGTGCGCAACGCGCCGACAGTCGTGTTCGTCGCTCCTTCCTCCAAATCAACCTTTTGCACACCAGACAAGAGCTTAGGCCACTCACCAAACTGACGCAACACCTTCCAAACCGCATCGATCGACATGGGGATCACAAGAGAAGCAGAAGCAGTAGTAGCCATATTGATGAGTTCTGAAGGAACAAAGAGGTCTTTCAAAGAGATATACGAGTCCTATCCAGCGAACACACCCACACAGAAGGGATGCACGGGGAGAAGAGAATTTCACCATATTATGTCAGTCTCGAGCCTCGCCAAATAGGAAAAAAGGAAGGGCCACGAAACAGCCAAAATCCACGACAGCTGCAAGAGCCGCAGAGCTGTGGCCAAAGCCAGCAGGCTTGCACCACAGCCTCACACCCCCATCTCACTTGTTAAAACCAATGCCTTTCTACTCTTTTGCCATTGAAGAGGGGCGGAGATACCAATAGAAAGCTAGACGGAGTAGAGCAACGCGGAAAGGGCACCAAACAAGTTCTAGGTGGCCAAAGACTGCCCAGGCAGCGAGTCCTCGCCTCTCGCGGTGCTCGTTGTATCTTCAGCTGCATAACGAGTGCCAATTTGCGCAGAAAATTGTTCCATAAGAGGGTCAACGTGACTGTGGGAGTGCAAGATCAACGTACTCGAGAGAAACTGGTGGGTGTGGGGCGAGACTCCTTTGGGAGAGCACGTGAGAGAGAGGAGAGAAACGGTGCTGAGCCAACCTTCTGAAGAGGCTTGCCAACAGCCATTTTGGCTTATAGTCCTGTTTGGTCCACTTGGGCGTCTTGTTCAAGATTGTTGCCTCTTAGACGTTTTTGACTCGTTTTGGAGCCAAGGCAAGGCGGAGGGTGTCGTCTGGCTGAGGGCAAGTTGACCGTACACTACTTCGGTGCTTCCTCTTCTGTATTGGGTCTGTGTGGGCGTTAGTGTCGTGTTTCGCGTAGACGCCATTGCTTGGAGTGTTGGGTGTATGTGCACGGCGCATTGTCTCCTTCTCAGATAACATAGGAGCGTAGATTTGTCGAACCGCTTCTTGTCTCTGCTTTCGGGTTCGCATCGCCTCTCCGTTTGTGAACTCTACCCCACCTCCCCTCTTTGCTCGATCGTTTCACATCATACTACAAGTACGTTTGCCTCTACACACTGTTATAAGCCTCAGTGACACGAACCTTTGCGAATGCCACAAGATCCTGCACTTTCGGCTCCCCTTTGACTTGGACTCTCGTGTAACCGCCTCCACACATCTCACTGAGCGACGTTCAACACTATTGTCTCTCGTACTACTGGCTCTTGGTTGCGCTCCAACTCGGTTTGGTAGGCACATATCCCTAGCCGCTCAAAATGCCGTTTCTTTCCTCCTGTGTGACGATACTGACCCCTAGCTCTTGTTGATCTGTATCTCTCAGCACAATGTCAAAGAAGGATACCCACGAGAGCACTAAAGGGTCCGGTTCTTCCTCAAAAGCGTACGTTTCAAATTTCATGCCACAAGTACCTCTTTCTGCTGTAATGAGACTTCCTACTGGCTCGACATTCATCAATCACCCACTACCAATACTCCGCATACTGTTTGCCGGCAAATCTCGACCATCATCGGAATTGGCGTGCTTTGAGAGGTGCCACAGCAAGCTCATACGTTCGCCATCATGCTGCCCCTTTCCTCTACGTTCTACCTCGGGATTTCCCCTTTCAACGCCTGCGAATCATCCATAAGCATCAATTCCAAGGAGCTGTGACGAGTCAGTTCGACCCTGATAGGACGAAAAGGGAGGAAAACAGGCGCCAAAGGCTGGAGCGGAGAGACCCAATCACGGAGAGAGTGGAGAGAAACGAGAGGCCAAACGGAGCGAACGGGGTTTGTCGGCGCACCCGCGCTCCTCCGCCGCCGAAAAGCTTTCTCAGGCTGCACGCGCCTCCTGCTCAACTCATCCAACGCTCACTTCCCCATCGTTGCATCTTAACCATCACATTGATCACATCATGACACCCTTTTCCCAATATGAACTTGAACTAACGCCAAATGATGCTCTCCTTGTCTCTGCTCTCCAATTCTCCTATGTTTTGGGTCAATTCCTATATATACCTCCCGATACGCATCCTTGGCCGTTGCCGAATACATGATCATAGTCGACTGAGAAAGTCAGAGAGTTCCAACGATGTGTACTCTCGCTCGAAGATGACGTCCAAGAGCTCATTGCCCGAAATGGGCTCAGCCGCCCCATCACCTGCGCCTCTCGAAAGGGCTCCTATCGTCGCCCCGCCACCTCCTGTTGAAGTCAAGTCATCGAAGAAGAAAAAGTCGTCAAAAGACAAGGATAAGTCGCCTGGAGGAGGTGGTGGAAATGCAGTGGTCTTCGATTCCGGTTCTTCTGAGTTTCCTGTGGTCGAAACGCCTATCCCTGAGAAGCTAAAGAGCAGTGGTGGAAGTAATAGCAGCAGTAGCAAGAAGAGTCAAGCACGTGCCGAGTACAGCAGCAAACGAGGCATATCTGCAGTCTCCCCATTCCGCCATTCTGTCGAGATATCGCACGAAGAGATGGAAACGATTATGTCTGGAACTGGCGAATATGGCGGTGGCTCTAGTACAACATCTCATAGTGGTAAGGAAAAGCGTCATCTTTCGAACAAGTCTTCCTCTTCATCTGGTACGACAAAGGATGTCCCATCTCACCATTCAGAAGATGCTCCGAAGGATAAGGAGAACGGAAAGGATGCCATCTCAACAAAGGAGCACAAGCGAGGGAGTAAGGACATCTCGAAAGAAGTTCCTGCTCTGTCCCTGAATCATAGTCCTGTGAAGATGAGGAGCAGTGTTACCATCTCAGAAGATACTCGTGTTATTGGAACCTCGACTGCTGGTCCCCAAAGTCCTGGTCGTTCGTCGCCATCGAAAAAACCCCTCCGAGGCAGTCCCCGTACTACTTCATCCTCATCGCTTGTTACAACTTCATCTGGAACCTCATCTCATGGATCTCAGCCCCCAACAACGTCCTCTTCGTCTGCGAACCCCAACTCATCGAAGAGTTCCTCCGCTCAATCGCCTTCCGTGTCTCACGTCCATACTGGCTCAACATCCTCAAATCCTGTCAATTCAGGTCAATTTGCTACTGATACTCCACCATTGCCGCCTTCAGATTTCCCTATGCGCAAGAAGAGCCACAAGTCCATCCAACATTCGCCGCCACCTCAGCACACGTCCTTGTTCGCTCATGTATCCTCCTCACCGGTACCGAGTCGTGCAAATCAGTATGAGTCCGGTTCCTCTGAGTTGCCTGAACTGGAACGACCGCCGATTGTGCCTGTCGATGGACTCTATTCACTGCCCAGAGCCTCGTCCGTGCCCGCCGATTCCGCCAGTAACAATGCTTCTCATGCCCTATCTTCGGCATCTTCATCTTCTTTAGCAACACCAACAGCAACATCGGCGTCACATGCCGCTAGTGCCAACTTGCCATCCCCGATCGTAACTCGCATTGGTCACGGAGCGTCCATGTCCACTCCAACGTCCCCCATCTTGGCCCCTTTGCCGTCTCCTACTGATCCTCCCACTTCCACATCTGCTCTCGCTTCTTCTTCGCACAAAAAGATGAGACATGGCAACAAGAACCAGCCACAGCACGTCACACCGATTGGTCGCCATTCCAAGTCACCGTCCTCTTCTGCAACACTCGATTCTCCTCTCGTCTTCACGTCTCTTGGCATCGCTACAGCAAAGTCTTCGAAATTGAACAACAGCAGCGGAGGCAGCAGTAGTGGCAATAGTCGTTCTGCAAGAGAGCGAGGAGATAGAAACTCGGTGGCTGTGGATCGTTCCGAACTGTTGAAACTGAGTCGACGCGTCGGAGGAGCTGGATTAGGAGTCACAGGGCCAGCAGGAGATCTGAGCGTTGGCAGCAGCAATCGAGTCAATAGAACAGTGGCATTAGACTTCTTCCCAGAGGTGGACAGCTCCGATAGCATCTCGCGTGGCTTTTCAACGAGTGGCTCCCTCTCGTCGCCTGGTTCCTTGTCTCCTTCTTCGTCGACTTCCTCTTTAGACGATGGTGTGTTAATGTCGAGTAGTAGCGGCACAGGTAGTAGTCATCACATCCGACACAGCGGTTCTTCAACGGCCCTCTCTTCCGCATCCTCCTCTGCTGCGACCTCGGCAGCTGTTGTGGCACCAACCGCTTCTTCTTCTTCTGGAAAGTCTTCAAAGCGAGTGCCCTCGAGTGGATGGAGCGCTTCGAAATCTTCAACGTTGAGACGAGTTGGCGCAGAGGGAGAGGTCACACATCACGCCACCAACGAGGGTCATCACCGCAACCATCACCAACATCACGACGGAGGAGGTTCTAAGTCAGGAAGGTCATCAGGAGCAGGAGGTGTAGGAGGTGTAGGAGGAGGAATGGTCTCTGGAGGCTCTGCTCCGGATTTGGTCGTTGAGGAGACGTATCGCACCCATCGCATCTCACCTACCTCTGGTTACCAAATCGATACCGTTCGTGAGGAACCTTCACATGTTGCGACGACAGCCAATGAACTTGCCTATGAGAAGTGGATTCTTGACACGTTCCACGCTGGACCTGACGCAACGTCCGATACTTCGATCTTCCATTATGTGCCCATCTCTCATCTGCCTATCGACGACCTTCAATTCCTCACCATCAAGTACGATTACACGCCTGATGGCAAGGAGCTCGCAAGCATCAAGGTGCTCATCACGTACGAGGACCGCGATTCTCGCATCGTCATCTCCAGTGCTCAACTACGTCAATCTGCCAAGTCTCTACTCAAGGGATCTTCAAAGAGGAACGTCTCTGTTCGAAAACTGCTGCAATACGTCGATCCGCGCTTACACAAGAGCAATGTGAAGAAGATCAAAGCAAATTCGCTCATTCTTGACGGTCTTCTCACCTTGGCAAGGCTCCGATTACAATACTGCCACGCTGATAAGCTGTTCAAAGTCGGAGTCATGTATTGGGCAGGCGATAAGAGCGATGAGGCAACGCTCGCGAGTCAAGGTGGAACGCCTGCTTTCAACGACTTTGTCAACTTGCTTGGAGACACTATTCAATTGGAAGGATGGAATCGTTTTGCTGGTGGCTTGGATACTACTGCACGAGGGATGGATGGCAAATCTTCTGTATTCACCAATTGGAAGGGCAACGAGCTCATGTTCCACGTCGCACCTCTCATGCAATGCTCTGCTCATCAGAAGAGAGTTCATATTGGAAACGATACTCTCGTCATTGTATTTGTGGATAGCAAGAAGCCCTTCAAGGCGGAGTACGTGCACTCGAAGTTCAACCAAGTCTTCATCGTCGTCTCTGTGGAAACTGATGAATCCGCCATCGCAAAGGCCTCCATGAATGCCCACAACATGCAACTCATTAGTGGACAATCGTTGAAGCCGGCGCCCTTGGCCCTTGCGGCGCTCAATGCCGCCAACAACTCGAGCCACAACAATCAAGCTCATGGCAATTCATCCACTTCTTCTGGCTCTGCATTGAGTCCAGTCCACACATCACCGACGGCGAACTCAGCGTCCTCGAAGAAGAGGCGTGCGTCCCCAATATCCTCTCCGACGACGACAAATGCGCCTTCCGGTGCTGGAGCTACAGCTCTCGCGTCTGGCGAAGGCCGAACCGATCGCAAATCCCCAGTATCGCCGATTCCAACAATGACGTTGACCTCTGCTTCGAATAACAACAACACCACGTCCGGAACTTCTGCTCGTCGCGGCTCAGTGGGTTCAGCCAGCTCGCCTCGAGGTACATCGCATTCGATATTGGGTAGTGTTGCAGGATCTGGATCGACAGGAGGCACAGCGGAGAGGTCTCCAAGTGGCAGTTTCAACAGTGGAGGCAGCAGCGGCGGAGTCTCTGCACCTGCTCGTCCTTCTCTCCTCGATATGGACCCCCTGGTTGAAGAGGACGATGATTACATTGACCATCACGATTCGCACGAGGATTCTGATTCTGGAGCACAGGGTGATGACGAGTCTCCGGTGAAGAGGAGTCTGCTGCTTCACGGTGTGGGGGCCTCATCGTTCAGCATGTCGCACAGTGACGATGCACCTCTCTCTCTCTCTCATTCTCAACCTCAATCTCACCCTCTTCACCACCACCACCATCATCACCGACACCGTGGCAGTCTTGATGAAGATCACAGCCTCGGTCCGAATCACGAAACAACAGACACACTGATCCTCTCAGAGTTCTCACAGCAGCCACACCAACCACAACAACCACAACAACATGGAATCGCGGAGAGAGCATCGTCATCGTCATCATTGCCCTCAAACACTGCGCTCCTCCCTCTTCAGGGCACTTCTGTTACTCCTGATGCTGCTGGTTATTCTTCTACTTCTTCTATT
>Ga0307375_10004309_pt1 | contig 13609 bp, 29 predicted proteins | sample TR1MG_FD_202531 | JGI IMG/M metagenome (GOLD analysis project Ga0307375, IMG submission 202531) | Soil microbial communities from Risofladan, Vaasa, Finland - TR-1 | ecosystem: Environmental > Terrestrial > Soil > Coastal area > Acid sulfate soil | place: Finland: Risofladan, Vaasa | collected...
GATTTAACAGTTAACATTAAAAGTATAGATTTGGAAGACGTAAAGAAATGAGTGATGAAGAAAAATTAGAAATAATAAGTAAATTTTCGAGTGGATTATTAAATAATATGAAAGACATTCCAGAAGAATTTGCTAAAGTTATAAACGAAGATTTTTGGAAGATAATTGGGAAATAATAATATGGAATATAAAATTAAAGAACCAATGATATGTTTAATATGTAAAAATATTCTTGAGAAAGATACAATAATTAAATTTCACAAACAATTAAGTAAAAATAGAATTGTAATACAAGAAAATCATTGTTTTCATAAAATTAAATATTCTACATTTCGGAGATGTTGTGAAGAATTATAAATGAAGATTTTTGGGAAATATTATGATTTTGCTGTTGTAGGTTTTAAGAAAAACATTGAATTTGCTATAAAATTTTTTCTGGGATTTTTTCCGACAGTAAAATAAATAATTTTTATTTTGACTTTCTTGTTTTATTTTAGTATATTTTTAGTGTTAAATTAACCGGGAAAATTAAATGGAAGAGTTGTTAAAATTAAATGAAAAAGCATGGGAACATGAAGTCGACGAAGAAATTGAAAGACGAAACAAGTATTTACATGCTCTTAATACTTTGATTATCTGTAATGAGTTTGTTACTGGAAAACGAAAATACAAGTATTTAAAAAATAAAGAGGAACTGCTAATTATGTGATGATAGAGATAGAGAATAAAATGGGCGGCGGGACTGCATGGGGGTGGTCACCGGTTTTGCAATCCGGAAAGCAGCAGAGTTCAATTCTCTGGCTGTCCACAAATGGCGTATCGGAATGGTTGTCCAGCGCGGGTTCATATCCTGTTGCCCTAACAGTTCAAATCTGTTATACGTCACTATATATTGGACAGTAGCTTAATATGGTAGAGCGCGAAAATATGTTTTTTCGTTCTTTGACCGATTCGTCGGTACGCTGTAAAAAACGTTATCACATCATAAGTGCGAGGTTGTAGGTTCGAATCCTACCTGTCCATCAAATTTTTTGGGGATGTAGTTCAATTGGTTAGAGCGCTACCCTGTCAAGGTAGAAGTTGCGAGTTCAAGTCTCGTCATTCCCGCCAATAAAAAATAAAATAAAACTTGACACGTATTAGTTTATTTTGTATATTATGGTATAATAAAAAAGGAACAGGAAAATGATTAATAAAGAGCAGTATGAAAATCTTATTTCTGGTCAATCCATTAAGTATGGATTTTATAATGTTAGATTTATTGGAAAAGATGTTGATGCAAAGCATGTTATTTTAGAGGATAAGTTCGGTAATAGAAAAAGAATTTATAAACATTTGTTTTTGATATATGCAGAAATAATATAAAAAAGGGAATGTTGTAATGTCGAAAAAAATTGAATTGACAAAAATTTGCGGAAAATTTACGAAAAAGAATCGAGACGAAAAGAGAAAATTTTTATCCATGAAGGATATGGCAGAATTAAAAAAGAGTGAAGCCGAAGCAAATGCTAAATGTAAAAGAGAAAATACAAGTAAAAATAAAATACGGATTTTTCATTGTAGTTGTAGTCCTGATTGTAAAGGTTTTATAGTAGAACAGGAAAATCCTAATTTTCCTTTAATATCTAATTATGATAGATAGTTAAAAAAATATGGAAAGGAAGAAGTTTGACAATTAGGAAATATGGGGTATATGGCTAAGCTAAGTCGTGTTTTGGATATAAGCCAATTAAAGGTCTGTTATCTTTTTTGGTACTGGTGCGGGTTCGAATCCCAATGCTCCACTTACTTAAGTTCTTTGATAATTAGGAAATTAGTTTGTTTTTCCACAGTTTTGTTTTACAAATCAAAATTGTGCACACCTGTACCTACCAATTGCTTGTTGGTAGGTGCGGGACTTGGGAGCGCTCCAGAGATGGCGATCTGGGACAGGCTGTAACTCTGTTGCTTAACGGCTGAGTAGGTTCGAATCCTTCCGCTTTCACAATAAATCAAAATTTGGGTCTGTAGCAAATTATTGGTCTTGCAACTGCCTTTTAAGCAGTATAAATGTTGGTTCGATTCCAGTCAGACTCACTAAATATACGGCCGGATTCACTGGTGTGAGGCTTTTAGAAAGATATGTTTCGGTATCGTCGACTGGAACACAATCCCTAAGAAGTATGGAGTATGATTACTGACGACGAATCGGTTTTCATACTTGTTGGTTTAATTCCAACTCCGGCCAGCCTTTTTATTGGCCTGTGGTGTAATTGGTAACACACCAGACCTTGGATCTGGTATTGTGGGTTCAAATCCTACCAAGCTAGCCACGTTAGTAGGCGTTCACGAGCGAACGCATGTCCATACAGGTCTTACAAATATAGCGCTCACTATTGTAAGATTTGTGACCTTAATAGACACACAATGTATGGTGGTTCTCAGGGCAGTGGAATACTGCCTGACATGAAGTTTTAATGCTGTATGTTTTGAGGTCAGAAAAATTACTGAAAGTTACCATACCCTGGCTTCAGTCGTCCTCAAAACTAAGAGTAGATAGTTCTACAATTCATCCAAGAGTAAAGGGTTGTGAGGATGACAGCATTAAATTATATTCACCTGTAGTTTAATTGGTAGAACTCCCGGCTGTTACCCGGAAGATATAGGTTCGAATCCTATCGGGTGAGCAACATATTCCAGCGTAGCTCAATTGGCAGAGCAACCGGCTGTTTGAAACATCTGAGGATGTTCCGAAGTAACCGGTTGGTTAAAGGTTCAAATCCTTTCGCTGGAGCTTGTGGGCTATAGAGTTAAGGCCGAATTCTATAAAACACGGCGAATAAATCTGAGTAGAAGATAATAAGGCCATTATTTTGTGAAAGGTGAGATTCGTTTTCTTCATCGTCTAGTGGAAGGACATCAGCGAATCGCTGAAAACATAGGTTCAACTCCTATTGAAGAAGCAAAACAAGATGGTAGACGAGAGATTAACATACAGGTGTGGTGAGGTTGACCTGAGCTTTGGTTTAGTCCGCCGAGGCAAGAGACCGTCGAGGGTAAGATTCAGGAAGGTACACAGTCTCCTGATAAGTCCCCTAAACCGTTCTCTATTGGAGGTTAGCGCTTCTTAACAATAGGGAAGTAAAATATCGGAAAATGGTTGCCCGTTTATTATCTTGTTTAATTCAGAAAGAATTGTTAGAAATTGGCTAACTACTAACCGATATCATCCAACTAATTTTGAGGTTGAAAAAAGTTTCAGAAAAAATTATTTGAACCTTTATATCAACTATTATCTGAATCAACAGTAGATACAGTTATTATAATGGCACTCAAAGATATGATATATAGTATTAAATTATTACATAAGTTTATATTAAATTCTGAAGTTATAGATTAAAATAATCTTCTTTGTCTGATATGGTGTTGATTTTTCTTTTTTATTATATTTATATAAAAGGAGAAAAATGAATAATTTTATATGTGAAAAATGCGGAACATCGTTTAAATCTCGAAAGAAAAAAGTAAGGTTTTGTTCTAATAGTTGTCGAGCAAACGCTCTTAATCACGCAAATCATTTTTTGAGAGAGGACGGAAAACCTTATAATTATAGAGATGATGTAATTAGAAATTGTAAAGTTTGTGGAAAAAAATTACATCATCAAAACAAAACAGGGCATTGTAGAAAACATTATATAACTGATGAATATAGGAAAGAGTTGAGTAAAAGAGCAATTAAAGCAGGAATTGGAGGATATAAACCTGGTTCTGGGAGAAGTAAAGGTCAATGGTATGAATCTCCAATTGCTGGTAGGGTTTATTTGGATAGTAGTTATGAAGTACGATATGCTAAATATCTTGATGAAAATAAAATACAATGGAAAAAAAATACAAAAAAATTTCCATATGTTTTTGAAGACAAAAATTTAAATTATATTCCTGATTTTTATTTAATAGAATCAGATGAATATATAGAAACAAAAGGATATAAAACTGATAAAGATGAAGCAAAATGGAAATATTTTTCATATAAATTAAAAATATTGTTTAATAATAATTTAAAGGAATTAGAAGAAATGGTCGCATAGTTTAGTGGTAAAGCATTCGGCTGATATCCGAAAGATTCATGGTTCGATTCCATGTGCGACTACTAAAATTGAAGGTAAAATATGAATAAAGCACGAATTTATTGGGAAAATGATTTAATTTCTTCCGAGAAATGGTTTGAATTTTATAAAGAAATGTCAGATGAATGTAAAAAAATTGTAGATGCTGCTGAAGGGGATTGTGTAGGAATAGGAAGGAATGAAGAATTCGGATGGTTTATTGGTGGAAGTGGTCAAGGACCTGAACTTCTTTGGACTGAAAAAAACATAGATTTGGATTTATGATTTATATTGAAACTAAAAACAAAAATAAAACTATTATTTGGTTATTTTCGTTAGTTTGGCGAAAACGTTTATATTGTACTTTTGAAGAAGATTATGCTAGAGTAATACAAGTAACTGGATGGAGAAGTGCATTAATAGAAAAACCAATATCTAAACATCGTGAAAGGTGGTCATTTATATTTTGGTGGTACGAATAAAAAATATGTCAAGGAATTATATGCCCACGTAGTCGAGGAGGTCTTCTAAACCTTTAGTCGTAGTTGGAGCTGAAAAGGTGGGTTCGAGTCCCACAGTGGGTACTCATTTGTTAAACAGGAGATGGAATGTTTTTAAGATTTATTAAAGGATTTTTTAAAGATAGACGACTTCAAAAAGAATTGGATCAAGAAATTAAATTTTTACAAGAAAGGTCTGGTATTGTAATTGATGATAGTGAAGGTGAAACTGATCCATTTGAAATTGCAAAACGTTCTAAACTTAAGTTTAAAACATATGAAGAATTTTTGGAGTTTCGTGACAATAGATAAATAGTAGATAGGGACGATGGCCGAGTGGACGAAGGCACCAGTTCTACAAACTGGTATTACCGTAGGTTCGAATCCTACTCGTCTCACACAAAAATTTAAAGAAGGAAAATTATGATGTAAAAATTTGGAGAATAGAAATGAAAACAGCGACTGGGTGGATATGTGATAAATGTGGTAAAAGTTTTCAATATGAACCGGTTATTGCTCAAGGTAAAAAAAGAGAATTACATTTTTGTTCTTTAAAACACAAAGGAACTTATTTAAAATTAAAAGGTTAAATTATATGAATAAAAAAGAATTAAGGAGAATAAGTTATGGAAATGACAAGCGAAGTTTTTAAATTTGTAGATAGAATGAAAGAAGGATTTGATGTATATAGAAAAGCTCTACTTAAAGCTGCTGAAGAAGCATATCAAAGCGAAATGGTTGACACGAATATGGAAACTCTTGATATAAGAGAGTTTGCAGAAAAATATAAATATTATGGAACTGCTGAAGAACGAGCAACAACTATTAATCAATGCGAGTTTGAGACGAAAGAACAATGGATAGGAATGAAAATAGATGAATGGATAAAAAATGACTGAAAATAAATTGCCTTCGTAGCTCAACTGGATAGAGCAATCGCCTCTTAAGCGAAAGGTTGTAGGTTCAAGTCCTACTGAGGGCACCAATTCTAATAAAACAAGGATAAAACTTATGAGTATTATGTCATCAATTATTGCTGAAAAAAATAATGAGTGGAAAGACGAATTGATTAAAAAGTTAGAAGATGCTATCAAGGATTGTGATTCGGCGACGACTAATATAGAAAGAATAATAATACAATTAAAAGAATTTACTTTTACTGAATAAAATATTTTTACTTGACTTTTACATTTATATTAATTATATTCGGTTATAATATATAAAGGATTATTATGAAAGTTCAAAGTTTGTCAATGGGACGATAAAGACAGTTTAATATTTTAATTGTGTTCTAATGGTAATAGGCATCGGAAGATGTGGTAGCTCAAGTTTACCGACACGATTTTATAAAGGAGAAAATGAAAAATGATTAAATATTTTTTAATATCAATATTTTTATTGAGTGTATGTTTTACACAAAATAAAACTTCCATTGGATTAAGCAGCGGTATTTCAAAAAATGATTATCAAAATATTGGATTTAATTTTGGTGGAGAATTTTTTAAGGAGGTTTCAAGTAATATATTTATTGGAGGTCGAATTGCTTATAATCGATGGTGTTTAGCCGACGATGAAATAAAAAGAGAATTTTCGACTCTTGATGTTAATAATTCAGTAACCATTATAGAATTGCTTCCAAGCATGAGAATAGTTTCATCGATTAAAAATCAAAAAACTCAATATTTCGGTCAAATAGGGACAGGATATTATACGTTTAAAAGAGGTTGGCAATCCCACGACGCGAAAAATTTTGGTATCAATTTTGGTTCTGGAATAGTTATACTCACATCAAAAGATATTAAGTTGTCAATTTATCCATTATATAATATTATTTTTCAAACCGGGAACTCAATAAAATATTTTACATTTAATGTTGGAATTTTATTTAATTAAGGAATAATAATGAAACCAAAGTGTTATAAATGTGAATATCGTGGGAGAGTCCCTGGTGATGCTCATTCTTGTTGTAGGTATCCAGGAAATGAAACTGATATGTTTGATATGTTTTCTAAAAAAAATGTAGATAACGCATTTAAATTAGACATTAAAGCCGACCCACGCGGAATTAAAGGTGGTTGGTTCATATGGCCTGTAAATTTTGATCCAGTATGGTTATTAAATTGTAATGGTTTTAAAGAAATAAAGAAAAAATAAATAGTTATAATAATTTGAAAGGAAAAGGTTATGATTCATTCTATATTAGACTCAGATTTATATAAATTTACCATGCAACAAGCAGCTATGAAACTCTATCCACGTGCTCAAGTTCGTTATAAGTTTATTGACCGTGGTGCTACGTATTTTCCTGAAGAAATGGTTAAGGAATTAAGAGAAGCAATTGATGAGATGCAAGATTTGTCTCTTACGTTTGGCGAAAAGAATTTTTTAAAAGAAAAACTCTATTTCCTTGATCCTGTTTATATAGATTTTTTGGATGGATATAAATATAATCCTGATGAAGTTGAGCTTGAATGGGATTCTGGAGAGTTGAAGATTGTATTTGAAGGTTATTTGTATAGGACGATTTTATGGGAAGTTCCAGTAATGGCTCTTGTTTCAGAAATATATTTTAAACATACTGGCGAATCTATTTGTTGGAGCGACTTTGATGAACGAAATGAACACAAAGCCGAAGATTTTGACGTTCTTGGAGCAAAAGTAGCTGATTTTGGAACTCGCCGACGGTACTCGTATAAAAGTCAAGATAGAATGATTCAACAATTTAAAAAATGGACGTTTTTTATTGGAACAAGCAATGTTCATTTCGCAGAAAAATATGATCTCAAACCAATTGGGACTCAAGCACATGAATGGTTTATGTTCCATGCTGCTAAGTATGGTTTTCATCGGGCGAATTCAATCTCATTAGGTAGGTGGGTTGATGTGTATAATGGTGATTTGGGAATTGCTCTTCCTGATACATTTACTACTGATGTATTTTTGAAATCATTTGATACTTTATATGCTAAGTTATTTGATGGAATACGACATGACTCCGGTGATCCAGTGGAATTTGGAAAAAAAGTTCAACAACATTATATAGATTTGGGAATTGATCCTACGACAAAAACTGTTGTGTTTTCTGATGGTTTGAATTTTGATAAGGTGTTAGAAATAGAAACACATCATTGGGATGTAAGACGGTCGTATGGTATCGGAACTTGGCTTTCAAATGATTTTCCGAACATTAAACCATTAAATATGGTAATAAAAATGATAGCTGCTGACCCAGATGATTCTGGAGAATGGATAAATACAATAAAAATAAGTGACGACAAAGGAAAACATACTGGTAATAGAAAAACTATTGAATTAGCTAAACAAGTATTAAATGTGAAGTAAAAAATATGTTAATTGATAATAAATATAAAATACCTTATCATGGGACGTATCACAAAGGAATAAATGATTGTCCGCATTGTGGTTTTCATTTATTAAATGATTTAAAAGATGATGATGTTTTTTCTAATTATTGTTGTGGATTTAGTAATACTGAAATAGGTCTTTTAATGGTAATAGAATGTCCTAAGTGTTTTAAAAAATGGTCATTTCATGTAGACCAAAATTTTTATGATTATTTTTTGGAAAGTGTTGATGGTGGCTCAAATGTACATTTTAAATAAATTGGAGGTAAAAATATGTCGGCGAAAAGATTACCAATAGCAATATTTGGTGTAATATGTCTGATGGCTCATATTATTTGATATTTGATGTTAAAGAAACTTTTATACAAAATGATACATTGGAAATACAAGTGGGGCTTTCAGAATCTACAAAATGTAGTGTAAAAATAATTAAAAAATAAAAAAAGGAGAAATAATCATGAATGATACAACAAGAGCGCTTTTAGTAATTTTAATGTTAATCGTAATTTTTGGACTTTCATATGTCGCCTTTGACCATATTGATAATGCATATATGAATAATGAGCCTCAAATTATTAAAGAACTCGAATCTGCTAATGACAGTCTCAAAACTCTTGCTAACGAATTGAAGGAGGAAAAAACATCTCTACAAGCTCGAGTAGAGGAGTTAGAAGAAACTGTCAGTGGTGGTGATGATGAAATAAATGGAGGTGACGAAGATGAATAAAAATAATCGTTATATTGGTAGAAATATAGCCGATAAATATCTTGGTCATGAAGATAATATTGCAATGGATGTTCGTGACGCTCGTTATCGATATTATCAATGGTTGAGAGAATGGTACGGTTTTGGGCAAAAAGAAGCTACAAATAAATGTCCGTTTTATCAATTTATGTTCTGGGGAAGTTTGTTAATGTTGGTTTCTATTGTTCCCATAATTGTTATGAAGATTATTGAGGTTTTTATTCTTAAACCTTTATCGTGGATTATTCCAACAAGGATTGATAAAATTTACGGAAAATTTATTGATAAGAGTAAAATGGTAGCCTCGTGGGTTATTACGGTTTTCTTAGTTACAGGGGTTTTATTATTGTCATCATTATTTTATAGTAGTGCTCTTGCTTGGGTAGGCCTCGTAATTCATTTTATTTTTGTAATACCGGTTGGGTTTCTTGTGGTAATTTGGACAGCGTTGGTTTGGTTATTTACGGTTGCTATTCCGTGGGTCTTTGTTGGTTTAGTGTGGTTATTTTCTGTAGTATTTTCTGCTATAGGGTCTTTTTTCCTTATGTTAGCAGCTGTTAATTGGGCAGGATTAGGTTTTGGTTTATTGTTATTAGTAGGAATTTTGGTTGGATCTGGATTACTGGGGATTATTCTTTATAAAATAGGTGTTTGGTTATTTAGTTGTAATTTAACCAAATGGGCTATTAAAAAGTCTTGTAAAATACGTGAACGTCAGATAGAAAAGAAGAGAAAAAATAAAGAACGCAGACAACAAATTAAACATGCAGAAATTGAAGCAAAATTTAAATGGGAAGAAGAACACGCAGATGAAATCGAAGAACAACGAATACTTGAAGCCGACCTACGAGAAAAAAGAAAAGAATCAACAGCAAACTGGCTGGAATTTATTGATAAGATTCTTACTGTTACTGGTAAAATTCTTTTGGTTTTTCCTGGTTCTCTTTTTATTGGACTTTGGCATGTTATACGATATATAGGAATTGGTTTTTGGATTATTATCAAAGGTATAGGGTGGTGTTTACAAAAAGTTGTTGATGTTTTTACTATTGTGTGGTCTCTTATTTTTGAAACTATTTCAAATCATTGTCCTCCTATTGATTTTATTTTTGAAATTGATGATGTTGGATTACTTAACCCATATAAAGATAATTATGTTTTTGAATGTGATAATGAAAAAAATGATATTATTATTGAAAAGAATCAATTTCCTGAAGGTTTTAAATTAAGTATTGCTAAAAAAGGTAAACGTGGCAGAATAAAATGTTTACTTTGCACAAGAGATGTTGAAAAGGCTATGCGGTTAAAACAGAATTATAATTATTATGATAGTTTAGAACATCCTTCTCCTGTTTATGAAGTTGTAGAATTAAAATATGACCGCCCAAAATCAAAAGTAAAAGTATTTTAAGTTTGGGAACAAAATAAAAAATTAAACGTTTATATTTATATGTAATGAAGTAAAGGAGATAAATAATGTTATAGGGTTTTACATAGGGTATAATTTTTAAGCCTCCATAATTTTTCTTATGTCGATGGAAACGACACGTTTATACGACGTGTCGATAAAATTACGAAAAATAAACATAAGGAGAATTAAAATGGAACGCAAAGAATATATTCAATCTAAAAAATACTATCTTAAAGGGTTAGCAATTCAACTTCGTGAAATTAAAAAAGAGTTACGACAATATTACACGGATTTTAGAGAACTTAATTATAAGAAAGCCAGAGAAAAATATGAAAAATCTGGACGTTGGTCTTATATTATCGAACACGACATTAAAAAAGCAAAATATGAATTTAGACATCAACATATCGCATATTGTTTAGCTCGTGGTAAAACATACGAACAAATTGAACAAAAAGTAAGAGAAGGTAATGAACCAAATCAAGATTATATTGAACAACTTCTTAGCGAATATCCCACTATACAGGAGGTGGGCGATGAAGCGGCTGTATGTATTAACTCGTAATGATTTAGGGTTAGCATACCAGGCTGTTCAAGGTGCTCATGCCGTTGCTCAATTTGTTTTAGATTATCCTGATAATGAATGGAAGAATGGATATCTCATTTTTCTTGCTGTTGAAAATGATGGTGATTTATGGGATTGGTTATATAAATTAGAATCTCATAATGAAATGAAATCTACTGAAAAGAAAATTTTATTTTCTATTTTTCAAGAACCTGACTTGGATTATGAATTAACGGCTGTTGCGGTTTATACAACTGGAAGCAAGTTCAAAAACCTGAAAATAATGGAACAAGAAACTGAAGCAGCTGAGTAATATCGGCTGCTTTTTCATTCCGCCCATAGCTCAGTTTGACCAGAGCGAGGAACTCTAAATTCCTGTCAGCGCGGGTTCAAATCCCGCTGGGTGGACAATTGAAAGGAAAGGTTGTATGCATTATGTAATTCAAGAAAATATATTTAGAGAACAAAATTATGATAATCTCATAATTGCATTAGAGCGATTAAAATTATCATATGAGATTATAAAACTAGTTCCATTTATTGATACAATAGAATTTAAATCTAAACGAAAAGATGTGTTTCCATTTGGTGCTGTAAAGCTTGCTAGAATTTCAAAACAATATAACTGGAAACCAGGTTCTCAATTAAATGAAAATCACAATTTTTTTGTTTATAGAAATTATTATAAGGAAAATCTTTTAAATTATAATTCCAAAATTATTAAAATGTATGATAATTTTTTTAGTAAAAAGCCGTTTTTTGTAAGACCAATAACAGATGCTAAAGATTTTACAGGAAAAACATTTGATATGTTGGAATGGGAAGAATTTAAAAAATATTTTTTAATAAATAATCCAAACAAAAATATTGAAATCCAAATAGCGCCAATTAGAAAAATACAAAAAGAAATTAGATTTTGGATTGTTAATGGTAAAGTAATTACAGCAAGTCAATATAAATTGGGAAGTTTGGTTTGTTATAATAATTTAGTAGATAATGACGCAACATTATTTTGTGAAAAAATGTTAAAATTATTTCAATTAAACGATGCATTTGTTATGGATATATGTTTGGTAGATAATGAATATAAAATTGTTGAATGTGGATGCATTAATGCTGCTGGATTTTATAAAGCAGATTTACAAAAACTTTTGATCAGTTTGGAAAACCATTTCAACTTTATTAAATCGGCGCCAAAACAAAGGAGATAAATAATGTTTTATTATGCTATTGAATTTATAGAAAAAGTATTATATTATTATGCTGAAGGCATGGCAATTAATGATATATCAACAATGATAGGATTATCACCTGAGGACATTAATGAAATATTAGATCATACCATTCCATATTTATAAAGGAAATATAAAATGATATTTTTAATTGAATTTGAATATGAAACCGCATGCACAACAGTTCTTGTTAGGGATGCTGTTGATTTTGATGATGCTTGCCGACAAATAGAAAAAAGTTTTAAATCTTCGAAATATTTTAGAGATTTAACAATATAAAAACGAATATTGGGAGGGTTTATAAAATGGAAATTGTATTTTATTTTATAATAATATATTATATAAATATAATAATTGCCTGTGTGGTAAATATATTAAATTTAACAAGAAGTTCAAAAAATGTAAAAGACTTTTTCTTATTAACATTTTTACCATATTTGTTATTAAACTTGAAGAAAGAAAAGGAAATTTAGGATTAAATATGAAAAAAATACAACGAATAAATGTGATTGATATAGAATCGACTTGCTGGCCTGATCAAATTTCTCCTGGTGGTGAAGAGCAACGGAAAGTAGCTGAAATAATTGAGATAGGAATAGTTCAAGTAAATGTTAAAACTTTAAAAATAGAGAATAAACAAAGTTATTTGGTGAAGCCTGTTGATTATCCCATTTTGAGCCAATACTGTATTGATCTTACTGGTATAACCAATAAACTTCTTGAGGAAGAAGGAACCACTCTTGAATATGCTATTGCTAGAATGATGAGTGAATTTAAAACTATGAAATATGAATTTTCTAGTTGGGGCGATTATGATAGGTCTCAGTTTGAAAGAGAATGTGAAAGAAAAAATATACAATATCCATTTCATAAAACTCATCTTAATCTGAAATATTTATTGTCGTCTTTAGTGGGATCAAAAGTTCAACGAAATGTAGATGGATTTTTAGATTTTTTACATATGCCATTTGAGGGCGACCCTCACAGAGGAGTCGACGATGCTTATAATGTAGCAAAAATGTATATTAAAATTATGAAATACATTAACTCCTGCATATTATCGATTGTGGATATAAATGTTTGGGGTGACGAATATCATAGTAAAAATATACAAGCATAGATATTTATATTAGAATGAAGATAACTAAATTTATATTAAAATGGAGATAATTAAAATGGATAAAAAACAATCAGTATCAAAAATATCTGGAAATATAGTAATAGCAGGAAACAAGGAATTTAAATTATTACCGTCTGCTAAAATAAAAGAAGGAGATTTATATCTTGACAGATATCTCGGTAACGGAGACATTTGTCGGTGGGAGTCTGAAGACTGGAGTTTAGACTTGACCAATAAAAAAGAATATACTAAAGTTCGAGAAATATAATGTTAAAAAACACTTTGATAATATTGTTATTTTTTATTGGTTGTGCATCAATACCAAAATCGACATATCAAGTGAGTGAAATTATTGGAGATGGGATTAAGTCAAATGAAAAGGCTTATCTTGAGTTAGTTGACAAGTATTTTGAAGAGAAACGTCAGAAAATTGATATGTGGATTGTTCGAGTATATTTCCCGCGACTTATAGATAATATAAAGGTTGAATTAAATAAAGCGAATATGGAGGTTCAGTTATCAGAAAATCAGTATGAAGATATAGTAGCGACTGTAATTGAGAAGCGTGATGAAATGCAGTTGGATT
>Ga0307375_10004310_pt1 | contig 13609 bp, 16 predicted proteins | sample TR1MG_FD_202531 | JGI IMG/M metagenome (GOLD analysis project Ga0307375, IMG submission 202531) | Soil microbial communities from Risofladan, Vaasa, Finland - TR-1 | ecosystem: Environmental > Terrestrial > Soil > Coastal area > Acid sulfate soil | place: Finland: Risofladan, Vaasa | collected...
AGATCGGCGCCGGCTTCAAGAAGGTGGGTAGCGAAACAGTGGCGCAGGGTGTGGGGATGAATGCGCCTGTTGTCGAGACCGGCGCGTTCGGCGGCGATCTGGCAGGCCGACCATAGAACCTTCGTAGTCACAGGTTGGCTGGACGTATGCCAGCGGTTGCCCGGAAACAGCCACTCCTTCGGCTTGCGCCGGAGGCCACGCCAGTAAGTGCGCAGCTCTTCGAGTAGCTTGGGGCTGAGCATGACATCGCGGTCCTTGCCGCCCTTGCCCTCGCGGATATGAACGACCATCCGCTTGCTGTCGATGTCGCTGACCTTGAGATGGGCAGCTTCCGCGCGGCGTGCGCCGGTGGCATACATCGTCATCAACAGCATGCGATGAAACGGTGTGTCCGCTGCCTCAATCAGTTGCGCAACTTCCTCCTGACTGAGTACTCCGGGAAGATGACGTAACTTCTTGGGATAGGGCGTCTCAGCAATGCTCCAGTTGCGCTTCAACACGTGGATGTAGAAGAAGCGCAGAGACGCTAACCGCAGAATGACGGTGTTGGGACTGTACTTCAACTTGGTGAACAGCATCGCCTGATACTTGCGAATGTCTTCAGGGCCAAGCTGATCGGGCGGACGGCGAAAGTACCGGCTGAAATGCGCAACACCATGCAGATAGGTGCGGATAGTAGTCGCGGCGAAGTTGCGACGTTGCAACTCCTCAAGCATGAGCTGACGTAGTTGGTTCACAGAGAATCCTCCTTCTCTGCGAACCAAACTACCCCGGCAGCCGCAAAAGCTGGCTCAGCCGCACGCGGAAGCGTCCGCCGCCGCAGCGGCTTCGTTCAAGTCGGTCAGTATCCAGCAATCCAGGGAGGTCGAACCCGACTGTTGGGAACAGCCGAGTCACTCATCAAGCGAATACGAGGCTCCATCATTTCAATGGAACTATGCTGCTTCTTGGCCCATTTCCCGGAGCTTCCGGTAGAGCGTCGTCTTGCCGATACCGAGCAACCGGGCCGCTTCTAGCGGCCTCCGATTCGACTTCTGGTAGGCCGCCAGGATCATCGCCCGCTCCACCTCCGCCATCGTTGGAAAGACTCCGGTCTCTTGAACCTGGGCCAGTACGACTGGAGTTGCCGCGTCCGCAGCCCGTTGCGTTAGCCGATCCGCTGCAACCGAGATCAGCTCGCGGGCCTGGGCCAAGCTCTGAATGCATTCAGGGTCATGCCGAATCACAACCTTCTCGACAACTCGCTCAACGATCTTCACGAGCGGCTCAGGCAGAGCGCCGCCACAACGCCGGCAATTGGCTCGATCACTCCATTGGACGAGTTCGCAACAGCGGCAACGAACCTTTTCCCGTTCCTCGCACATAATGTCACCTCTCAAGTTGAAAACGCGTCGGCTCATTCGAAGAGACTGAGCTGCACGTTGGTCTCGGTGGCCGTGTGCCACACGGCCGCCTTTTTCCGCTTCTTTGTAGATGGGCTCGGATCCAACAGGTGAATTCCGAATGTCACCGGCGCCGAAGGTGCGGCAGCCGGGATCGGCAGATCGAGAACAGGGGCGGATTCTCCTCCGGGTTCCGGCTCCCCAGCCGCAACGCGCGGCAGTACCTTTTCGCGTTCGTGGTCAAGCTCGCGCCATACGGCGTCGGCCGATTCTCCCACACCGGCCTTCTCCACCAGTTCGCGCGCCATCGCGCTCATCAGGTCTTCATCGGTGTCGAGCGCCTGCAAACCTTCTCCCGAAAACTTGCCCTCCATCATCAGGGCCACCAGCATCTTCTTGCCCATCAGCCGGAGGCACGTCTCCTGCATCGTGCCCGAGTATGTGACAAACTTCACTCGGACTGGGAACCGCTGCCCGATGCGCCACGATCTTCGACTCGCCTGCCGCAGTGTGTGCAGCGAGTATCCTGTCTCGTAGAAGTAGAGCGTCGGAAACGCCAGCAGGTCCAAACCCGTCTCGACCAGCTTGGGATGGCAGATGACGACCTCGATCCCGGCCTTCAGCTGCCGCTCGTACCAGTCCTCCCGCTTGTCGGTCGGCACCGAGGAGCGCAGCACAGCGACGCGAATGCCTTCCTGCCGCAACACCGTCTCCAACCGCTCCGTGACATCCTTCTCCCCGGTGTAGGTCGCATAGACCTGACAGCGCCTGCCTTGGCGCAGTTCCTCCTTCACGTCTGCGATCAAAGCGCGCTCTTTTGCATAGAGCGCCTCCCGCGTGAGGTTCTCCGGCACCGTCACGAGGAACTTTACATACTCCTTGGTCTGCGGATCGAAGGCCCGCGCCCAGATCTCGTCGAAGTCGTAGGGATGGTCGGGATAGAGTAGGAGCGTGTTGAGCAGGATGCTCATCAGGCTCTTGTTGCCGCGATGTTCCTTCATCGCGGAGCGGATGTCTTCTTCCAGCTGTTCGTAGGCCTGCTGGAGAGCTTCGTCCATGTCCACCGAGACGACGCTCTCGTCGTAGCGAGGCAGATTGTCGGAGATGTCCTCAAGTGCCAGAAAGGCGGTCGTGTTCATCAGGAACTTGCCGAACAGAAGCGGCGAAGCCCCGGGCTTGCGCAGGACGCGCACGGTCTTCTTCGTGGCCCGCGAGCAGGCATTGTCTGAGCCCTCGATCTTCTCGACGGTCTCAAGCACGCCGTACTGTTCCTGAAAATCGCGCCTGCCTTGTCCGCCGTAAGCAAAGCCCTCGCGCACCATCGCGCGGGGCTCCATGCGGAAGAAGATGTTGAAGAGGTCGTCCGCGTAGCCGCCCATCAGCGTGCCTGTAAGCGCGATCAGGCGCTGCGCGGCGCGACCGAGGACGCCGAGGCCGTTGCCCTGGGCCGTGTCGCCCGCCAACTGGTGCAGTTCGTCGGCAATCGCGAAGTCGAACCAGCCAGCCATATAGCGACCGATATATTCGATCGGCGCCATCCGCTGAATCCGGTTGCGGTCCGCCTGCCAGAGAGCCGAGAATCGCGTCGTCCCATTACGGGGTGAAACCAGCGTCTCCGCAACCTTCTGCTTGTCGCGAAAGTCAAGGGCCGTGAGCTTCCCCATCTCCGAGTCGAGAATGGCCTCACCCGAATCGGGATTCACGATCCCGCCCAGGTTCGGGCCGGACTTCGCCTTGAGGTAGACGTGGTCCCAGAAGTAGCTGAGCTTGCCTTTGTCCTTGCCGGTAATAAAGAAGGTCGGCCCCGTGAACCGTTTCCGCCACTCCTTTCGGCCTAGCCGACGCATCTCCGCTAGGCTGAGATGCCTGCCTTCGTAGACGGTCTTACCCTTGCAGAGCTTGACCTCGCGGACCCCGTGGGGCTTCGCGGGATCGCCGCCGTTGCGCATGTCCTCGATCAGGAAAGTCCGGGCACGGGGTGTGGTCAACAAGACCTCGCGCGCCCACTTGTGCGTGATGTGCGAGGGGCACATCACCAGCGTCGTTGTTGGCTGCCCTTCGGATAGCACATGGATCGTCCCCAAGGACATAAGAGTCTTCCCAGCACCACATTCGGCGACAACGCGGGCGGCCTTGGCCTTGCGGAGGTACTTCGCTGTGCCGGTGATGGCCACAGCCTGAGCGGGTAGCGCTTTGCGCAGCAGCCCGGCGAGACTGGGTGCGACCGGATCTTTTGTGCTTTGGAGCGGCGGGTAGGTTTCAAGGATGCGTTCGGCCAGAAGAGGACCAAACTGCCTTAGATAGTCGAAGGTCGTCTCCATGCGGACACCTCCTTCAGGCTGGTTTTTGGGATGGATTGATTGTTCAGGCGCGAGTCAGAGATCGCTCACGAGGAGGAAGGTTCACTCGTCGGCAGTACTAGGGGATGAATAGGGCTGCTTAGGAGCGGTCAGCTTCTTCCGCGGGCAGGGCGAAGCGCTCGAGTTCGACTCGACCGTCTTTCCTCACATCAACCTGCAATACCTTGTTGGTGAGGTCGCCATTCTTCGCAAGGTCGTCGAGGACCATACTAAAAATCTGCCGCTGCAGGTTCAGGTTCAAGCTAAATGGAGCGTCGATGCAGACCAACCCCGCGTGCAGGCGCACGTCCGCGTATTCGCCAGAAGAGCCTGGCTCATTCGCAGGCCCGCGAAAGTCGGCGCTGTTGTTGGTAACAAATATCCAGTCGCCTTCGAGGATAACGCGCTTGAGTTCCCAGTCTTTGGAGCCTGTCTTCCCGAGGTGATTGACGTGCGAACAGAGAAAGCCCTTCTGCTGTGCGTCGGCCGCCAGTGAAGGGCTCAGGTTTTCGTCGATCAGGATTTTCTGCAAAACTCCTAGCCTCCTAAGGAGGAGCTACGAAGTCGCTTCTTGGAAATTGAGACCGACAGGCTCTTCGGCAGGCGCCGACGCCGTGGGCGCCCCCGTTGCGGGTTTGCTTTCGCGTACATCGAAGCCAATTCGATCTGCGATGGCGTGAGCTTGGGGTAAATCTCGCGCAATTCCTCAAGCGGCGTCCCGGCATCGACCAGACTGGCAACGTCGTACACCGGGATGCGCGTTCCCCGAATGACGGGTGTGCCACGCAGTATCTCCGGGTCTTCGATGACCAGCTCCTGTGCCTCCCTCAGCTGATTCAGGCGACGATCCACATCGTCCCAGATGGAGGAGAGCAAAACCTGCACCGTCCGGGACTCTTCGAACTTGCATTGACGAAGCTCGGTCCAGGAGTGGTTGTGTGCCAGCGCGTTCCGCATCGCTTTGACACGCGCAACTGATGTCAACACGTCTTCCGTCTCGAAGTAGAAGGCGATCCATAGGCAAGCATCTTTGCGAACGGTTCGATTCTGCGATGCCTTATAGAGCATCTTCGGCAGAATCCTTTTGTCGATCATCCGATTAATCTTCGCAACGGTGACGCCTGCCGCGATGGCTGCCTCACTGGTGGTCAGATTCTCGATAGCGGCTTCCATGGGGCACCTCCACGTTCTCTATCATAATTCATCTCCTCCAGGAGAACAATTACCATAAGTCGCCCATGAAGCGAGAATGGCTGACAAGTTACGTTTATTCATACAGATACTGGCATTATCTTCAGCAACTCCGCAATGGACGGTCGCGGCCACACGACTGCGCTGGTCTCGCACGGGAAGGCCACAGCTCCTGACCGCAGCCCCTCGCCTATCCACTCCAGCACCTCCTCCGTGGTCGCTGAAACCAGCACCGGCTCGCAGCCGATTCCTTCTATCTCCTCGATCCTCTTCTTCTGTTCGACAACTCCAAGAATGTGGTCGGCCCATGCTGGGTTTGCTGGGAGGCCCAGAAAACTCACGAGCGTGGCCCACGCCTCCTCGCGGCGGTAGCGCAGCAGCAGAGTTCTTCCGACAGTGCCGTTCGTGTGCAGTTCCTGAGAGACCGCGAGTAAATGACGCACTGGGTGTTTCCGGCCTGGCAGTGCAACCGCGCCTTTGTAGCAGGAGGCATGTTCGCCGAGCGAGACTTCCTTGGTTTCTCCATTGGGAAAGGTCAGACTGAAGGCGGCCTTTTCATGAACGGCTGCCGTGATTGCACCGACATCCGAGTCATTGCCGAAGACGCTGAGAAGATGTGCTTGCCGATCTTCCCCCATATAGCGGTCGACCCGCAAGCGAATGCGGGTCGAAGTCTTCTCCGTGATGCGCACGTACTCAAGCAGCCCGAGTCGAAGGTGTGCATTCTCCATCGGCTTCGCCCTCCTTCTTCGCAGGCCTCTCAGTGAGTTTCAGCGTCCTCCCATCGGCGTAGACAAGGTACAGCTCATTGGCCCATCGCTCGCGATGGTGAATGATCTCGGTGTCGCCGTCCTGTTCCACAAAAGTTGTCACATGCTTGACCGAACGCCAGCGGGCTATGTGCCGGTCGTTGCCCTGGCCGAAGACGCCATTTAGCAGCCCCGCGGTACACAGGAGCCCAACATGGCCGCCATGCAGCGGTGTGATGGGCCGGCCAGTCGCAACGTCTTCCCGTGGCATCAACAGCGGGGCCACCTGCTTCCATGCGCCCGATTGCGGCAGCAGGTCTTCCAACAAGTCGTACGGAAGGCCGCGATAGTTCAGCGTTACCTCCTCCGACGGAGGAACCGAATAGGGCGCGCACACACCTGGCTGCAACTCCGCCAGTTCAAGAAAACCCCGATATAGGCTGATGCTTTGGAGTTGGCGCTTGTTGTTCTCAATCGCCGAGCCTCTGACCTCGTGGCGAACGCCGAAGACAGCAGTTTGCCTGTACTGGACCGAATCGGGATCGGTCATGCGAAAGACATTCAGGCTGGTGAAATGAGAACTCAGGATGCCGGCACAGTCGTGCAACCGCTCAAATGGGATCACCAGAATCAAAACGCCTTCCATTCGGAGCCAGCGGTACGTGTGTTCCAGAAACACTGCCTCCATGCGCCGATTCCCAATGGAGCCGATCTCGGAGTCATACGGCGGATTGAGGTACAACAGGGAGAATGATTCGGGCTTCGCAATGGCGTCGAATGTATTCCCCCGGATGGTCTCGATACCTTTTGAACTGGCGATGCGAGCGCGCTCGGCATCAAGTTCGATGCCATAGCGCCGGACGGGAGCGTCTCTAGTCACAAGCTGCAGGGCAGTTCCTTGCCCTACGCAGGGATCGATTACTGTGGCCACCCCAGCAAAGGTGAGCAGAGAGCGAAGCTTCGCTCCCTCTGGTTCTGGTAATGGGTAGTAGCCCATTTTTAATCGCGCCGCGTTCCTCATTGATTCATCTCCGTTTGCAGCAGGGTTTTTTCCTTCTTCTCAGAAATGCTCGCCTAAAGTGCGGTCTTGCACGTATTTTTGAGACTGAGGTTAGGACCGGAAAAAGCGGATAGGAGCGAACAGAGAGATTGAAAAGAAAATGACGCCACCAAAAGACATCGTCCTCCTCATAGATGGCACTCGGCAGGGCCCAGAAAAGCCGTCGACGGAACCAACCAACGTCGAGGGACTCGCCTACTTTCTAAACGCCGAGCCGCTGCGGAACTCTAACAAACGCCCGAGACCGCTTGCTGGCAAGCAAGGGCTACGAGCGAATAATCCAAGCTCTGTCGTGGGCTATCTCAGTGGCGTGGGCGCAGACACGCAACATATTCTGGATCTCTTCCCGGCTGGCACGGGTGCAGGCACAGCCCTTACCATTCGCCGCGCGTATAGGTTTCTCATTTCGAATTACGAGCCAAACGATCGCATCTTTCTGTTTGGATTTTCTCGCGGAGCGTTCGCTGCACGATCACTTGCTGGTTTCGTAGATTGCATCGGAGTCGGACTGAGAACAGTTCCTCGTGACCAGCTTGACCGAGCCATTGATGAAGCCTACTATGCCTACGAGTATCTGGACGGAGACACCAAAACACTTCGCTCGGGCATCAAGGAGTACCTGCACGAGTATTTGGTCGGATCGAAGCATGATCGCCGGGAGCGAGAGTTCAACTTCGAATCACTTCCGATTTACCTGATCGGAATTTGGGATGCCGTAGCGTCACTCGGTCTACCGTCTAAGGCAGCCGCTATCACGCGAGTATTCAATTCCTATCATCAGACGAAGCTGCCTCCCAATGTATCCCATGCCTTCCACGGGCTCTCACTTCACGAGCTTCGATCTGACTTCGAACCGCATGTGTGGTCGAATAAGGATCGAAGCGACCAGATTCTTGAGCAGCGATGGTTTGCCGGAGACCATAGTGACATAGGAGGCGGCCATCTTACTCGAGAACTTTCTGACATCACGCTAGCCTGGATGTTGGAGAGAGTCGGAGATGCTGGCCTAAATGTGAGTCCGCTGGCCCAAAGCATCGGCTCACAGCCTATCGGTCCAATCATCAATCAGAGTTGGCAAGATCACCCGTATTGCCTTTTGTGTCCCACAGTTCGAGGAATTCTCAAAGGAGACGGCGAACCGAGCGCCGTTACTGTCTTGGGCCTCAGTTTCGATGCTACGGTGATCCAACGCCTTTCGTTGGGTCGCGATATCGACTACTCAAGTTATCGTATTGGATTTGGTAAGACCTTCGGTATTCGTAGCGATCAGATTCAGATAGACGCGCTGAGAGAAGTTGATCGTTACACAGTTCGGGCGTTATTGCGCGCTTCGGACATGTTCAAGGGACTCAACAATGAAATACAGGCATCCCTACTCGCGTTAACGGAGACTGCAAACTGGCCCGAAGCGGATTCTGTTCTGAGAAAACAAATCGGTCAGCAAGCCAGCGATGAAATGCTTCGCGGAATGCTTGAGGCGAGTACGACACCCCGGCTGGTTCTCAATGTCAGGAACAAGGATAGGTAGGAAGGTGAGCAGACCAATCGTCCTCAAGCAGCGCTCTTTCGTCGCCGGAGGATATTGTGCTCCCATCGGTGTTCACAACGGCTCGGTAAAAGATTGTAAATCTAAATGTCAGTCTGACCGAGTCCATCATCGGCTGGCGCGAATCCAGAATTATGCGGCCGCAGCCGCAACTGGGGCCGGACTTGGATCCGACGGCCCCGGAATCCAAGGGACCAATCGAGTTATGTCCTCCGACCCGCAGAGTCCACAGCGCCGCCCAGATGAAGTCGAAACTGTTTGGCAGTTCCCGCAATAGACGGCGCTCTCCACGGGAATGGAAACCAGGCCCGGCTCGCGGCGGATCATCACTACATTGCGCATAAGCCCTCCAGCGGGTCTAAGTTGGAAAGATGCGTGCGATTAGGCGGCAGTTCGGGCCGCCTCCCGTTCAAGCTCGGCCACCAAAGTCTTCAACATTTCGAGCCTGGGAATTGAAGTCATGGACTCGATTCGCAATCTGTCCAGAATCGCAATGAAGGATGTCTCACCAATCTGTTCGGCAAGGGAATGTGCCTTACTGAACCCGCGCGAGGCCCGCTCCATCGCCTCGGCAACGTTGGCTTGCAACTGTGCATTCGGGATGGCGTTCGCTTGGCGTGCACGCGCGACTCGCGAGAGGATCTCCCCATAGATTGGGTCACCCAGAATGCGCCGAAATCCCTCAATCCTCACCGTTGTTTTCTGGTCGATGGGACCTCGTTGCACCGCTGGAGGCCGCGAACCAGCGGCGGGGTGGGACTTGCCCGTGTTGTTCCCTTTGGGAAGCGCCCACTGCGGGATCTTAGGGAATTCGATCGGCTGCCGATATTCATTGAGCGGGACCCACATCTCAGTGAAGTTGTAGAGATAACGGCCTAGACCAAAACAGCTGCATGCCCGCTTAAATGCTTGTGCTTCCGCCGCGGTCATCGCGTTCTCTTCATCGGCCCAGTCTTCTCCACTGCCGGCGTGACAACCCAGACCGGTAATGGTCAGCGTGCAGGTCACCAGCACCTTGCCCGTCTGGATGAGTTTGTCCTTCTTCATCCGCGTCACGGATGACACGGTGGAAACATCGTAGGTTCGGGTCCAGCCGGTAGGAGTGAAGAGTTGGTTGAGGCGGTCAGTGTAGGCCCTGGGGTCCGCGAATGCGATCACGGCTCCGCGGTTGCCATCCCGATTTGTGTGTGTGACGCGCCACTTGATCTCGGAAGGATCAAAGGGTTCCGCCAGTTGCGTGAACAGAGCGTCCGGTTCAGGGTTCGGCTTCATATCTTCCGTTGGCATCGTCGTATCTCCTCAAATAGAAATGGCGCCCCGAAGAGCGCCTCAGTCGCCGCCGTGAGAGTCCGTCAGAACGGGATGTCGTCCGCCGTGATGCCCTGATCGGAGTAGTCCTCGCCATTCACAGGTTGCGCATGACCATAACCCGCGCTTCCCGTTCGGGCATGACTTCTCCCATTGGAAGCCCGGCCTTCGTCTTCCGAACGGCCGCCCAGAAGGGTGATGTCGTAAATGAGAATTTCGGTCCGATACTTCTTCTGGCCAGATTCCCGGTCATCCCATGTGCGGGTCTGGATCTTGCCCTCGATCAAAAGCTGCGAACCCTTCCTCACATAGTCGCGAATGATTTCGGCGGTGCGGTTGAAAGCGACAAGGTTGTGCCACTCCGTCCTGTCCTGCCAGTTTCCCTGGCCGTCCTTTTGGCGGTCGGCTGTGGCGAGTGAGAATGAGGCAACGATGGTCCCGCCATTTGTAGAGCGGATCTCGGGGTCCTTGCCCACATGTCCTAGCAAGATTGCTTTGTTGACACCTTTTGACATAGCCATGCTCCTTTTGCTGACGGTTCAGCTGCGCACGTGTTCGAGCGCCGCTGCTTGAGAGATTTCGACGTACTCTCCGTTGAGGTACCGGTAGAACCTTTGCGAGTCCCGCCCAATGTTGAGGTACCGCCGGGTAGTCCTGTGCTTATAGAGCTCGATCTCTCCGACGCAGCCCATGTACATGAAGTTCTCCAGGTCCGTCACCGGAACGGCACGCTCAAGGGGAGCCCAGTTCGGCTCGCCGACCGTAACAACAAATTGACCGGGGCCTGTCATGCTGGTTGTTCCTTCTCAGTGACGTGATCGACTACCACCATCGGCGGCACTCCGACGTGCGCGTGTTTGCAGCCAACGCAGCAGACGGCTGCGGTTGTTTTTCTGATCGCCTCTTCAAACGGCGGTGGGAGAGGCAGCACCTCGCCAGCACGGCTATAGAAAACGGGGGCCAGCTTTCCCCGGAGCCCACGATTCTCTTCCTTCCAGAGATCCACGGAAAGAACTCCATCTCTGCCACGAAAGAGCGGCTTCGAGACTATTTGTGGGCGCTCCCGATCTGAAGCACGCGACAGCATATGGTGCGTGATCGCCAGCTCCCAGGTCCGTTCGCTGCGAAGCATCTCAATGCGCACCATGCTTTCCGCCAGCAAGATGGCGTGACGGCCATTCACGGCGATCGAGTGGACGGGCTGTAGCCACGGCAATGGCGACCCGTCCTCCGCGACGAAAGCACAGGCTCTGCCCATATCGGAGACTGCTCCGCCTGATTCCACGCCGCGCAGTACATAACGCCTAGCCAAGTGCTGGTGTTCCAGCGAGACTCCGGGCGTGCAGTAGATGCCGCGCTTTTGGAGAGCCTTGAGCGTGCTGTGTGGTAGCACGAGTCCGTGATAAGCGTGACGAGGTGTCGGCGGTCGGGTTGTTTTTGCGGAGATGTTCATCGTTCTTGCTCCCTAAACCATCGCGCGCTTTCGGACGGGTTGGCCGAGCGCGGCCCGGATCTCCTCTTTAGTGCATCCGGCCCAGCACTTGTAGAACCGGGGATTCTTGACCTGAATGGCGAGGTTGTCGCCCGAACGGTCGTGGCCGGAAGCTGCGCAGGAGGGACACCGGGCCCACCAGTTCCGGCTGTCCTTGCGCGTCGTCCGCACATAGTCGAGAATTCGGAACTCCGGGTAGCGGGGAGATGATGGCGGCGGAGTATACGGAATCGTGGCTACCGGCCTGTACGCTTCGGGCAGGCTCATCCCTTCAATGAATGTCCTCAGCTCTGCCTCAGTCAGTTTCGTCAATCGCTCGAGATACGCGAGTTGACCTTCGGGAGTGGCTTCAGCTTCATAGAACCAGTAACGCCGATTCGTCTTCCGGTGTACGCCGAGCGGAGCACGGATCGCGTTGCCGTACTCGCCGTGGTCGAGCTTGTCCTGGCGCGGGAAGACTTCTATGCCTTCCTTCAGACCCCCGCCTTTGACCGGAACGCCGAGCCGGAGCGCGAGGTTATAGACGTAGATCCGGCATTCAGATGCCAGCAGCGGCTCGGCGCCGAAGATCCAGAGATGACCACCGCGGCGGGATTGCTCCAGCGCGGCGTCCACTCCATCCTGTTTGAGTTCCCATTGCAGCCGGAACAGGGAATCCAACGCACCATCGAAGTCGGCGTCAATTGCCACCCACTTTGAACGTTGCGTCTCAGGGTTGATGGCGTAGAGACTGATCGTGACGTCGCCATTGAGGTGCATCCGCACCACGCCATCATCGAGCGGTTTCGGTTCCTTGGTCTTCCAATCCCGCGCCGGGTAATAGGGGACGGAACCGTTCGGCAACGGTCTCTCTCCCTGGATCGCGTAGGCACGCCGGTTTACGAACAGCCGCATGAAGCTGCTTGCCGTTTCCCGGTTCACACAGAACTTGGCATACATGGCGTCCTGCCTCCTTCATTCGTTGTGTGGTTGTATCCCGGGTCCAAAACTCGGTCAAATTCTCGGAATGGGCGAGCAGAACACGCTGGACGAGCATGTCTCCTCGCCCGTTCCGGTTTGAGGTCTACGCGGCTTTGCTACTTGGGACGGCGACTATCTTCACGAACTTGGGCGCGCTCATGGAGACAACTGGCGCTGGGCTGGGGGCCGAATGGCCGTGAGTTCTTCCTGACGCGCACCAGGCGGACGACTGAACCCTGGCGATCGCGCGATTGATCGAGCGGATACGACTTGCGGACAGACGCATGACGGCTCCTCCGTTGGAAAGGGATGGATTTGCTTGATTGGGGCGTGGCGAGGGGGGCTAAGCGTTGGCCGGCTGGAACTCAGTGAGCAAAAGGCCGGGCTGCTCAACCAGGCGGAACAGGTCGTACTCGGAGAACGCGCGGTCGAACTTCTCCGAGGTGAACCGGTCTTCGCAACCTTCGAACGAGAGCATGTACCACTGCTCGCGCTGTCGATCGAAAACGTAGATTGCTCCTGATTCGCTGTTGTCGGGCACCATCTGAAGGAGCAGGACACCTTTGGCTGTCTGGATCCACCGGGTGGCAATGGCCTCGCCGAGTTCCAGAAAGGCGGCGACGGCCTGGTCGACTGAACTGGCGGCATGGTCCCGCCAATTGAACATTTTGTACGCGGACATCCTTCCCAAGCTGGATTGCATGGCAATTCTCCTTTCTTCTGGGTTGAGGTTGATGGAACGGACCGCAGGGTTAGCAGATCCGGCTCTTCAGTGTCAGCAACCACATCCGAGCAAGCGATCCGAGCAGAGCTGCGAACAGCAATGTCACTCCTACCTGTTGAAGCGGGTCGTGGTTGGTAGCTCCATAGAGCGTTCCAGCGTACTTCGCGACGATGATCGCGTTGAACACGCTCTGCACAAGGCAGATCGCAAGGCGGCGCTGGAAGGGGTTTGAGGGAGACTTCCCTTCCGCCGTTCGGTTGGGGGCGGCTGGGGCGTAGTGGTGCATGGCGATTTCCTTCCTTTCGTGGCATGGTGGGCCGGTTGTCGTTCTTGGGGTGGGCGCGCAGGGAGACATTCACGAGCTGGCGCAAAGGGGGGCGCCTGAGTTTGCCTCGGAGGCTCAGACTGTTTGGAAGTGTGTACTGAGGGCGGGTGCACCCGTTAGCAATAGGAGTTCCACCGCTGTGCATCCTCAGCTAGCGTTGAGGACTGGGGCCCAACACTCGACCTAACTGGCGTCACATCGCTCGTTGGCCCGATTGAAAATCACCCATTTTCATCCGTCCTTCTTCTCATCTCTTTCCCGTCACTTCAAAATCGCCATGTATACAAGGGGATAGTCAGAAAGGAAGTTTTTGAGCGGCCATAACTTAGGGAGTGCCGATTCCGTTCAATAACGAGGCAAAAGAGGTCAAAGCAGATGCATTGAAACGTCAATGCGACGTAAATACAACCACAAAGGACAGTCGAAGAACTGCCTTGCCCAGCGCAATCGAACTACGACACCCTCAAATCGAGAAGTTCGCGGAGCGGCACAATTTCTGAGCTCGCCGTGTTGGTCAGAGTGCGGGTTTCGAG
>Ga0307375_10004311_pt1 | contig 13605 bp, 13 predicted proteins | sample TR1MG_FD_202531 | JGI IMG/M metagenome (GOLD analysis project Ga0307375, IMG submission 202531) | Soil microbial communities from Risofladan, Vaasa, Finland - TR-1 | ecosystem: Environmental > Terrestrial > Soil > Coastal area > Acid sulfate soil | place: Finland: Risofladan, Vaasa | collected...
TAAAAGTAAATCCCCTTACTCTGTAAGCAGAATTGAAACTTTAAAATAGCTCTATATAATCTTTGATATGAATATAAATGACCCAATGCATCCTGATGAAATAACACCTGAGTGGATTACTCATGCCCTTAAAGAGAGCGGATATTTAAAACACTCTTCTATAATATCTATTGATAAAAGAATACTAGGCGAAGCTAAAGGACTCCTCAGCAGTGTTGTGCGTGTGGGTATAGAATATGACGTGCAAGAAGAAAACGCTCCAAGCTCTGTGGTGGTTAAAATAGAACCGGAAGAGGAAGGAGCTCTCGATTTTAGCAATGAGTTGAGCGCTTTTCGAAGAGAGATAAGGTTTTATACAGAAGTTGCTCCAAGGGTTCCAATCCGCCTTCCCAAATTTTATTACGCTGTTAATAAACCACCTGCTTATTCTCTTATATTGGAAGATCTGAGCCATTATTCCCCAGGAGATCAGGTTGTGGGCATGCATGAGGATCAGGTTCTTGCTACTGTTGAAGAGCTTGCCAAACTGCAGGCTGTTTTCTGGAACAACGAAGCGCTTTCAAAACTAAACTGGATGCCCTATAACAATGGTATAAGTGCTGGTTTTGCTGAGAACTGGCCATCCTTTGTCGAGCACTTCGGATATTGTCTTGACGAAGGAGGAATTAAAATTGGAGAGAAGTTAGCAGGCTCTATAGATTGGAAAAATAGTGAGATAGAGAAGAGACCCCATACAATAGTTCATGCGGATCTTAGAGAGGATAATATTATGTTTGGACCTCCAGGGTCTGAAGACGCAATAATAATCCTTGACTGGCAGGTAACGATACGCAATATTGGGGCCGCCGATGTGGCACGTCTTATGGGTGGAAGTGAAATTCCAAAGGAGAGAAAAGGGCATCAATTTGAAATACTCCGAAGATGGTATGACACTCTGCTAAAGGGCGGTGTAACCGACTACACCTGGGATGATGCAGTTTATGATTTCCGTTTAGGTGTCTTATCGCACCTTTGTTATCCAGTTCATTTTCATCAATACGGAATAGGAGCAGAAGGGCGTCTGAAAAAACTTATGGATATTATTTATCGCAGGTCTTTCTCTTCCGCAGTTGATATTGATGCTGGCTCTATATTACCTATTTAGACGGCATAGTCTAAGGCGATTCCAGGACGATTTGTTTGATTAGTTGATTTGTTTGCATAGGCAAGTAATTTGAAATTTTAGACCTATATTGGAATCAGAAAATGAAAAAACTTATAGCCTAATCTTAGTAATGACAATATTTTTTGCATTGTCTTCAATGTCTAATTCAGAGGACGCTCGTATAGCCGGCGCCCGTAAACGTGCCTGCGAATTTTAGTTCTTTAAGCCCTTCTGAAGGGTATTTCTGCAGTGTTGGCAGCGTAAATGTATACGTGCTCATTCAGTCACATGAGGATTGCCTAAAACTTGGCGGACAAAAGGTTAAGAGCTGTAAGCAAATGATAGGGCCCTCTACAACGGCTAGCATCCCGATCATAATGATAGCTGTATGGTCAATGAAGATTCATAAGAGCCCGTTTCTTGTTACGGCTTCTGATAAGAAAACTTTCCCTGCTTTGTTAATTCCTGCCGCTTATTCCTACAATTTTAAAACACCATATTTTAAGCCCCCTTACTCTTTATTCGTAATGGTGTATATCTCTATTGGTATATAGATGAAAGTCTTAAATACCCATCTGTTAGTTCTATATTTGTTGCCCGCATATATACCTAAATCTATTTATCGGTATTGCTGAATATTTCAGCGTTTTTAAATGAAAGTAATTTCTGTCATATTTATGTAACTATGTGGAGGGGGTGTAGGGAAGTTTCGAAGAACTTTCTTTGCCGCAATATGAAACTTAACTCGGTATTTTGTACAATTATACTTGTCCTTTTGTTGTCAGTATCTACATCTGATCACTCTGCCTCCTTTTGCTGTGTGGACAGACCTTAGCCACATCTACTAACCGCATCTCCCCTCTCACTATGGGTAATACCCATCTCAACCTCTCTTCTTTAATTGTTTGTGCCATTATACTGCTCCCCATTAAGAACCTAGTAAAATTAAGCTAGTAAAAATTCAATGCAGTTACCTTCATTCAGTATTTGGATACCGCACACCGATTCAAGCGGAAGAAGAGTATTATACAAATCATGCTTCACATAAGAAAACCTGCATAAACAACACCACTGCGTCGCACAACAAAGACAGTTAACTTCAATTCTTGATATCAGACTAGGCCTTCACTGTGTCTGACACTCCTCTTTTCCCTGATAGTCATCATCGTTTAATTGTAAATTACGCGATTACAAAACAACATATGCCTAAATTAAGGTTGTTTAGCAAAAAAAAGAAACCGTTGACTTATTGTTATAAAATTACTATTGTAAGCACATCTAATCGAAAGAGGCTACTCACACACGTCACCCATACTTAAGCCTCCAATCCTAGCAACTTTCGAAGGGCAAACTACCAGCTTTGAAGGAGAGGGTGTACACATGCAAACTATAATAAATAAATCCGGACCATACTTAAGTGTTATTGTGCTTGCTGTTATGATGGCGGCATTTTTCCAACCAACATCCGCGAATGCCTGCTGTACACGCAAAGGCAACTTTGGTTGTTGTGGCAATGGAAAATGCAATATATTATGCTGTAATTGTAATGGAGGGTGTAATAAACAGTGTGAAGCGACCACCTGTAACACTGTAGAGTGGTTAGAATGCGGAGGAATAGTGGTTGCGTGTATTGGCGCTTGCGACCTAGGTGTGGGATCATGTGAGTTATGCATGGGGACTTTATTTCTGAAGTGCGTGAAGTGCTATTCAGGCAAGGGGACGGACTGTATCGAAGGGGCCCCATTTGGTGCTGGCGGCTGTCCGCCGCCGCTTCAATGCATTAAAAGTAAGTGTACATACATATCAGACGAACTAGAATTTCCCTGGCCATTTCCTAAGCCAAACGAAGGCGAGGAGTGCCAGGCGGCCGGTGTAACTGAACGAGATAACTTCTTTGAAGGCATTGCTAATTTTGATGGGGAATCATTCACTATTTCTAGGGGAGATATGAGACGCTTCATTCGGCTGGAGAAAAAAAGGACGGGAATGGTACTGAACGCACCATTCTCGGAAATGTTTGACGCGTATGACACGGACGACAACCAACTTATTGACCGTGGCGAGTTTGATAACGAAGAAGTCGACTATTACCTGATGGAGCCGGACGACAACTAACTTATTGACCGTGGCGAGTTTGATAACGAAGAAGCCGACTATTAACTGATGGAGCCGTAGCTCATCCACTACCAGCTAATGTCGCTAATATTTACTAGGTTAGGTTGGGAATGAATTAATAACACTTTTCCAACCTAAATGAGGCTTGACAAAAGGGGTGCAGTACAATTTTTACAACCAAGTATATACTTCACATAGTATTTGTAACCATACTAATAGTTTCAATATCTTTCTTGATCATTGGCGGTTGTAGCAACAATGGTGGTGGCGGAGACGGTTTCCCGCAACCTGATGAAAGGCACTCTCGTAACGGAGTACTAAAAACTACTCTTGAAGCACTGATTGCAACAAACTTTATTGAAAACTCAGAGACTGGGAAAATTGACGAGGTAAATACGCCAACTTACGAAGGATCACTAATAGGTCCAACATTGCGTATTACGCCTGGAGATTCAATACAATTTGATTTAAAAAATAATTTGCCACAAAACCCTGCCCAAGATAGGAAGGGAGCTTTTCCACATGACCCCTACACTACAAATTTTCATTCTCACGGATTAACTGTAGCCCCGGGTGGCATATCTGACAATGTATTCCGACGTATGCAGCCTGGTACCACAAATCCGGTTCAAATTGACGTTGGACCTGATCACCAGAGCGGAACATTTTGGTATCATCCACACAAGCATGGATCAGTTAGTACTCAATTCTTTGGTGGAATGATGGGCTTCATAATCATTGAAGGAGGACCCGGGGATTTAAATGAAGTTCCTGAAATCGCCGCCGCCCAGTAAGTCCTTATGGGTTTTACCATAATTAGAACCGACTCTAAAGGAAACGTTCCGTTTGTAAATACCGAAGCAACGAAGTTTGGATCAGAATCAAACATCCCAGGTGATAGAAGTGGCCTCTGGGATACTTATCACCAAGATGACGGAAGCAAGTACTATTACACTACAAACGGAGTTGCAAATCCAACTCTTAAGATGCGTCCAGGCGAGGTTCAGCGCTGGAGACTTTTAAACGGGGCTGCAGGAGAAACGCTTCCCATTATCCTTGAAAACCATGAACTTCATGTTCTCGCCAATGACGGAATCAATATTACTGAAATGATTACACTACCTGTCAACGAGCCTTATGTAATGGGATCGGGGAACAGAGTGGACCTTCTTATCAAAGCCGGCGAGCCAGGCATCTATAAACTTCAGGTACTTGACCCTAGGGGTGAGTTCTCAGTAACACCCCAGGGAATAGCTCCAGGACCGAGGAGGGCGCGAATAGGCACCCATTTCCCCGGGCAAAATCCAGCAGATTTCCCAGTCACGCTGGCTACAATTGTAGTCGAGGGAAGAGAAATGAGTATGAATCTTCCTGAAGGCCCGTTACCTAAGACATCAGGGATTCCGACAAGAGAAGAGATGCTAACTACACCATTGGATGAAAAACGCAATGTGTCTTTTGAGATATGCGGTCAAACTACGATGGCTAATCCTGAAGACCGTTTGCCTTCCTGCGGATGGTACTTCGACCTATACGATGCAGACTATTGGGGGGGGATAGAATTTACGAACCTCCTTATGATGAGAGACGACGATGACATGGGAGTTCCTAATCCAGTTTTCGATCCCGAAATGCCACGTATAAACTATCAAAAAGAAGGACTTTTCGATAAAGATGAAGACCTATTTAGCGATATGTTTGCGGGTAACTACGAAGAATGGACTGTAATTAACCGTTCATTTTCCGATCATCCGTTTCATATTCATGTAAATCCGTTTCTTATAACACATATAAACGGTGAAGAAATTCCAGTACCGGAATGGCGTGACACAATTTTAGTACCCGCAGCAACTGCAACTGGAGGGGGTAGAGATATAAATAACGCAGTTTACGGTACTGTAACTTTCAGAACCTATTTTAACCTTAATTTTCCAGGAACTTACGTAATGCATTGTCACATTCTTACACACGAAGATATAAATATGATGCAGAGGATATCAGTTTTACCGTAATAGGGGCTTGACACATAAATTATAGATTTCTGGCTTTTTTAAGTGCTTTTTCACATACACCTCAGGCGTCATATTATCCAGATCTCAAAAATATTTTATAGATAATCTACAATTTCTATACAATAGTGTTGTATGCTGACATTTTACCATCTGAAATGTTAGTCTAGTTAATAATAAGAATAGAGAATATAATCTTGTATATTAGACCAAAATATAAGCAGTTTAAAGCAGTGAAAATTTCAAATAAGTAGTTTAGTACATTGACCTGCCCCCTATAATAGGACCATAAGTTAAGTTGTTTTTTAGAGAGAATGAGCCTCACCCCAAAGCTGTACCACGTAAATTAGAGATTTCTGGCTTTTTTGAATGCTTTTTCGCATACTCCTCAGGCGTCATGTTATCTAGCGCAGAATGGGGCCTGAACCCGTTGTAATCTCTCCTCCAAGTTTCTATCTTTTCCCTTGCGTCGTCAAGTGACAGAAACCAGTGGGTGTTTAAACATTCATCCCTAAAGCTTCCATGGAAAGAGTCGTAAGCGCCTGTAATTATTTGGTTGGGGCTATTGAATACACTTCGAACCCCAGAATATTACAATTATTTAAGCATTGATAATACAATATTTCAAGATTATGGTCTGGTTTGTTAGCTCAGAAAGCAGGTTATTTTCTAGATTAAAGATATAAACAAAACACCCTATCATTTTTGTTCATCGACTAAACTCTGGGTTATCTCACTTACACCATGTATACTCAATCTAATAAAAAAATTACTCTTAATAAATAAGCACATTGCCAAAATTCTAATATGACATTAATAGTTCTATCTGGATTTATATTCTCTTTAATAATCCCATTTATATACAGATATACAAAAAAGTTAACGGGCTGGATAGTAGCAATCTACTCCCTTTCATTAATGCTCTATTTCGGGAGTTTCATCGGCGCAGTATCATCCGGCGAGGTTATTAACGTTCATCATAGCTGGATCCCGAGCTTAAATATTAGTTTTTCATTTTTATTGGACGGTCTGAGTCTTCTATTCTCGATTCTAATCACAGGAGTCGGTGCACTTGTTTTTGCCTACGCCAACTCTTACCTGCCCGAGGATAAGGAAAAACCGCGATTTTACCTTTATATTTTGATATTTATGAGCTCAATGCTCGGGCTCGTACTAAGTGAGAATTTGCTTACAATGTTTGTTTTTTGGGAACTTACGAGTATCAGCTCTTATTTGTTAATAGGTTTTTATCACGAAAAGGAAGCTTCAAGAAAGTCAGCTCTTCAAGCACTTCTAATTACTGCCGGAGGAGGACTGGCCTTACTAGCTGGAATACTTATCATAGGTGAGGTTTCGGGAACTTATGGGATTAATGAATTATTGGGTCAAAGTGAAATATTAAGATCCAGTCCACTTTATTTGACGATATTAATCCTTGTTCTGATAGGAGCTTTCACCAAATCTGCTCAGTTTCCGTTTCACTTCTGGCTTCCTGGCGCTATGGAAGCACCCGCGCCCGTGAGCGCATATCTGCATTCAGCTACCATGGTTACAGCAGGAGTTTACTTACTTGCAAGACTAAACCCCTTTCTTGGGGGCACAGTTGAATGGCACTATATTCTTACTACAATAGGTACGGTTACTATGCTCATAGGAGCAATTGTATCTTTATACCAGAGCGACTTAAAGCGAATGCTGGCATATTCAACCGTAAGCGCTCTTGGAACCATGATGCTTCTTTTGGGTCTTGACACAGTACTTTCTATTAGGGCCGCAATGGTATTTCTCCTAGTTCATTCACTTTATAAGGGCTCACTTTTTCTAGTAGCCGGCTCAATAGATCATGAAACGGGTATACGCAATGTAAATTCTATTGGTGGTCTTTTTAAAGCCATGCCCGTAACAGCAATAGCTGTGTGTTTAGCAGCTCTATCAATGGCTGGTTTACCTCCACTGTTCGGTTTTATTGCAAAGGAACTCATCTATGAAGCAAAATTGCAAACACCGGATATCGGAACGGCCATCGCTATTATAGGAATACTCTCAAACATTGTACTGGTAGCTGTGGCGGGCATTCTTTCTATCCAGATCTTTTTTGGTCCTAGAAAAGAAACCCCTAAAAAACCGCACGAAGCCCCCATATCGATGCTTCTGGGACCAATTGTTCTATCTATCTGCGGTCTCGTTATAGGACTTTTCCCTGATTCTCTTGCAAAGCCGCTCGTATCAGCTGCGGTGAGCGCTGCAAGGGCGGAGCAGACAACGATTAAACTTGCCCTTTGGCACGGTATAAACCCGATTTTGATACTCAGCTTACTCACTATATTTGGCGGAGTTATTTTATATCTAGCAAGAGAGAGGATTAAAAAAATTCTAGGTCATATCCCAAGCAATCTAAGTGCAGATTTCATCTACAATTTATTTCTCTCCGGACTTAACAAGCTGGCACGAACACAAACAAAATTTATTCAGAGCGGATACCTGAGCTATTACGTAATGATTGTAATAGTAACCGTTATCGGGTTAGTAGGAGGTGCCTTCTTCTATAAATCCGGTAACACATTTAATTTTACGAACCCTGAAATTGCCGTGTACGAAATTATGATTGTACTGGCAATTATTATAGGTATAGGTATTTCTATTTTTTCCTCTTCACGTCTTACGGCAATCGTCGGTCTTGGTGTGGTCGGTTTTGGTATAACAATTATTTTCGTAATATTCGGGGCACCTGATCTGGCAATTACTCAGTTCGCGATTGAAACACTTACTGTCATATTGTTCGTGCTTGTTATCTATAAGTTGCCTAAATTTTTACCACTTTCAGTTGATTCTGTGAAATACAGAGATGCAGTGGTTTCTCTATTGTTTGGTGGATTGATTACAGTGCTGCTGCTAAACGTCATATCTGTACCGATGGTTTCAGATTTAAAAACTTATTTTGGAAACAACAGCCTTTCTCTTGGTAAGGGACTTAATGTAGTCAACGTAATCCTCGTAGATTTCAGGGCACTTGATACGTTGGGTGAGGCAATTGTACTTGCAGCCGCAGCGTTAGGAATTTATTCGTTATTGAAATTGAGGATCGAAAAATGAAAAGAGAAATGATATCACCCTTACTCTCAATAACATCTAATCTACTGCTACCTCTCTTGATTGTTTTTTCAATATATTTGCTTTTGAGGGGTCACAACCTACCTGGAGGCGGGTTTGTCGGCGGACTGGTTGCCGCAAGTGCTTTCACTTTGTATTTAATTGCCAACGGTGTCGTGGCAGCCAAAGAAAAATTGAGGTCTGATCCGCGAAACATAATAATTGCCGGTCTGGTATTAATGTTGAGTAGCGGGCTAATAGCTTTAGTCCTTGGTCGCCCTTTTCTGTCAGGGTTATGGTTTGAAACCACTTTTCCGGTTATTGGTAAAATCGGCACGCCTCTTATTTTTGATATAGGAGTCTATCTTGTAGTTTGTGGAATTACGCTATCTATTATTTTTTCCCTTGCGGAGGATGATTAATATGTCTTTGGCTCTAGTTTTTTTAATCGGAATCCTTTACGCAGCCGGAACTTATATGATGTTAAGGCGGAGCATGGTCAAGCTTATTATAGGACTGATTCTTCTCGGTCATGCGGCGAACTTGCTTATTTTTACTGCTAGCGGCCTTACCAAAGGAAATATCCCAATAATAGACCCTGAAATTGGTGAATTGGTAGAACCTTTTGCTGACCCGGTACCTCAAGCACTGGTACTGACAGCAATCGTTATAGGTTTCGGCATACAGGCTTTTGTAATTGTACTTTTCAAACGAACCTATACGAAAACAGGAACTGACGATTTAGATGAGCTAAGAAGCACTGATTCTCTGGATTAGCATTAAGGAATATTGAAAGAATTAAAACTATGGATAACGCTAATATAATACTTGTTTTACCTATCATAATCCCGCTATTATGCGCCCTTTCATGCCTTTTCTTCTGGCACAGGACTGGGGTTCAATTATATATAAATATTATCGGGTCGTTCGCCTTGCTAGCCTCGTCCATATTACTTCTACAAAATGTTTATAATGAGGGAGTAATATCAACTCAGTTGGGAAATTGGGCTGCTCCTTTCGGAATCAGTATTGTTTCTGATATCTTAAGTGCAATCATGGTTTTATTAACCGCGATTACAGCAACAGCAGTATCAATATATTCCATATCCGCAGTGGATAATAAACGAAAATCATATGGATATTACCCGGTTTATAATATTCTGATAATGGGTGTTTGCGGAGCATTTTTAACAGGTGATATATTTAACTTGTTCGTCTGGTTTGAAGTAATGCTCATATCCTCATTCGTGCTTCTTACTCTTGGCGGCCAAAGGCCTCAGATGGAGGGAGCAATTAAGTATGTAACACTTAATCTAATTTCATCCACTTTATTCCTGACAGCAATAGGATTGCTATACGGAATAACTGGGACACTAAACATGGCTGACTTGGCTGTTAAGCTCAGAGAGGTGGAAAATACCGGACTTGTGACTGCAATTTCACTCTTGTTCTTAATATCATTTGGAATAAAGTCAGCTGTTTTCCCGCTCTTTTTCTGGCTGCCGCCTTCTTACCATACACCTCCGGTAGCTGTATCATCTTTTTTTGCAGGACTGCTTACAAAAGTAGGTGTCTATGCGATGATAAGAATTTTCACACTAATATTTTTAGCCGATACTGTTTTTACGCACAACCTGCTCCTAGTTATTGCTGGTCTTACAATGGTAACGGGTGTTCTGGGAGCTGCCGCACAGAATGAGTTCAGACGTATCCTATCTTTTCATATCGTAAGTCAAATAGGTTACATGGTCATGGGACTAGCACTGTTTACTCCACTAGCTTTAGCGGGGGCAGTTTTTTATATAATACATCATATTATTGTAAAAACTAATCTGTTTCTTGTGAGCGGTGTAACTCATAGATTGACTGGAACGTTTGAGCTTAAAAAATTAGGGGGTGTTTATTCAGCATATCCCCTTATTGCTTTATTATTTCTTATACCCGCGCTTTCGCTAGCTGGAATTCCTCCACTATCCGGATTCTGGGCAAAGCTAACACTGATAAAATCAGGTCTTGAAAAGGATTCATACATTATAGTTGCCACGGCACTTGTTGTAGGACTCCTAACTCTGTTTTCCATGACAAAAATATGGTCGGAAGTCTTTTGGAAGAAACGGCCTGAGACTGAGGGAATTGCATCTGGGAGGGAGAACTCCGATAGGAGATCGCTTATCCCTCTCTTAATTCCGATAATTATGCTCGGCACTATAACATTGATAATTGGTTTTTATCCTGAGCCGGTATTTTCGCTTGCAACTAAAGCTTCTGAGCAATTACTTAACCCGGATATTTATATTAATTCTGTTTTAGGAGAGAAAAATTGAAAGTACTGCTTACAAACATTGTGCTAGCAATCGTTTGGATATTTCTCACCGGACATTTCACATATGTGAATATAATTTTTGGCTTTATTATTGGTTATATAGTGATACTTATATCCCGTCCTCAAGAAGGAAGCTATGAGTATCTAAAAAGATTCCCAATCTTAATAAGCTTTGTGTTTTTCTTTTTATGGGAATTGATAAAGGCCAATATCAAAGTGGCTTATGATGTAGTAACTCCAGCAAATTATATGAAACCCGGTGTAGTCTCATATAGTCTCGAAGCTAGGACAGATCTAGAAATTACTCTCCTTATGAATTTAATAAGCCTCACACCGGGAACATTAAGTCTGGATGTGTCCTTTGACAGAAAAACTCTATACATACATGCTATGTATTTAGACAATATCAAGGAATTTAAAAATCAAATGAGAAAATTTGAGTGCAAATTACTGGAGGTGCTGAGATGAGTTTTTTTGAACTCTCTTTAGTCATATGTCTTACATTATTGACCATATCTATGGTACTTTCACTGATACGTCTTATTATTGGTCCCAGTCTTCCGGACCGGATAATCTCTCTGGAAATTATGACATTTATGATCATAGGTATTGTCGGTGTTTATTCTATAATGACGGGGGAGAAGTCATTCTTAGATGTCGCTGTCATTATTTCTCTCATTTCTTTCGTTGCGACAATTGCGTTTGCATATTATCTTGAGAGGAGAACACAAAGATGAACGAAATTGCGGTTTCTATATTTTTAATAATGGGAAGCGTGTTTATGCTTCTGGGAACTATTGGTATTTTACGTATGCCCGATCTTTTTATGCGTATGTCAACAACTACAAAAGCGGCTACTTTGGGTACAGCGTTAATATTAAGTGCCGCAGCAATCTACTTCAGCAATATCGCTGTTACAAGTAAAGTAATAGCGACTATTATTTTTGTGCTCTTAACCGCACCTATTTCTGCCCATATGATCGGTCGTGCAGCTTATATTAACCGTATTCCATTATGGAAAAATTCTGTAATAGACGAATTGAGCGGCCATTATGATTTCACAACGCATAAATTAGAAAGCTGTGAGGATGAACATCCCGAAGAAGATTTACTATGAGCTTGTCATTTGAGTAACTGTTAAGATCTGTTTTTACACCCTTTACTTAACTAATCAATTGTTATGGGAGTTTTAAAATCATCTGGCTTAACTGTTAATACCGAGCAGTTTACGCTGTTTAATACCTCTTCTGCAGTATTGCCAATAAACATTCCCGCAACGCCGCTCCTGGCTAATGTTCCCATAACTATCAAATCAATCTTACTACTGGCAGCAGTTAAAGGAATTAAAACTGAGGGTTTACCCCTAAGTAAATGTACTTTGTGCTTAGTATTCTTAAGAGCATATTTTGAAATAAGTTCAATAAGTCTATGTCTATGTACAGTTTCTACACTATCAATTAGAGCATCGGCTTGATCTTTTGGCATATTCATTCTCCGCCCGCGGAGAGTTAATTCATCGAAAAAATTCCAGACATGTATTATATGAAGCTCACTATTATCTTCATTGGCAAGAGATGTGGCCAGATCCATGATTTTGACGTTTAGGTCAGATTGCTCATATTTATCATTAACGGGATTCACAGCGGCCATAATTCTATGATATTTTCTCTTTCTGGTAGGCTTGATAATCCATAAAGGGCAGGGACATTTTCGCATTAAGTGCATGTCGGTAGTACCAAAGAGCTTTGACTTTAAGCCTGTTTTCTCTTCAGCTACTTTTATTAATAGGTCATTTTTTTCTCTCAATACCTCTTTTATGGTTTCTAGAAATGGGGTTCCTGTTAGTACTTTAACTTTAGCTTTTATGCTGTTATGACTTGATGAGCCCCAAATCTTGATTAACCGATCAAGTTTTGACTTTGTAAATTCACTTTGTATTTCAGACAGGCGTTTAGCTGATACGATGTCAGTAATATCTTTAGTGTAATCTTCCTGAACGTCGATAATAGTTAATTTAGCTTTATTTGCTTCAGCAAGATCAGAAGCACGTTTGATAAGTTCTTTTATACCATGTCCCTTATCTGCCAGCAGTAGTATATTCTTAAATCTGTTCATATTTACCCTTTATTATTAACTTAGACCTCATTTTGAAGCATTATTGATGCACGTTTTAATGTTTTATTTCAAATATAGTTTACATGATATTTTTTCCCATACCAGTAGAATCACTACGGATGATTATGACAATAAGCTGAAGAAACATTCAAAATTACTGTAAATACAGTCTTTTCGATTGCAAGTGTCAAGCCCCCGGGGTAATGTGCAAGGACATATGGCGGTTTCCCCTAGAATGGGGAAATGGGGATATATATGGCACAAACAATTAAAGAAGAGAGGTTGAGATGGGTATTACCAATAGTGATGGGGGAGGTGCGGTTAGTAGATGTGGCAAAGGTATGTCCACACAGCAAAAGGAGTCTGGAAAGATGGGTAGCGGTATACAAAAGAGGTGGAGATAAAGCTTTGGAACCCAAAGCAACTATACCTAAAACTAGTCCTGAAGAGACACCTATCTGGATTAAGCAAAGAGTAATTACAAGAAGAAAGAAGACCAAGCTCTGTGCTCTGAAATTACACTGGAGGTTGGCAAAGGAAGGTTTAGTGGTTCCGGTACGAACGATTGGCAAGATTATTAAACAAGAGGGTTTAACCAGAAAGTATAGAGTAAGAAGATTAAGTACAAGTACCTTAGAGCTCTAAGACAGCCGGGGGAGTTAGTTGAGATAGATGTGAAGTATGTACCCGGAAAGATAGCAGGTAGGCGATATTTTCAATACACAGCCATAGATGTAGCCAGTAGGTGGAGACACCTAGAGATCTTCAGTGAACAAACAAATCATCATGCCGTTGCCTTTCTTGGGATT
>Ga0307375_10004312_pt1 | contig 13604 bp, 14 predicted proteins | sample TR1MG_FD_202531 | JGI IMG/M metagenome (GOLD analysis project Ga0307375, IMG submission 202531) | Soil microbial communities from Risofladan, Vaasa, Finland - TR-1 | ecosystem: Environmental > Terrestrial > Soil > Coastal area > Acid sulfate soil | place: Finland: Risofladan, Vaasa | collected...
TCAAGGTATCGGGGCTCAGGCGAATTCCGATGAACGGGTCCGGGCCAGGAGCATGATTACGTTCTGGTGTAGCCAGCCTCCCGCTGGCTGCGCAGGGCGAGTACGAATACCGTGTCGAGTTCGGCGACGTAGCGATACAGGGCGACATAGCCATGCGAGCGCCGTCCGATCACCAGTTCTCGCTTGTCTGCATGAGCCGGGCGCCCGATATGCGGGTTTCGCTCCAGCACTGCAATCGCCTCGATGATTTCCCGAATACGCGCAGGCACAGCGGCAACATCGTGATCGGCAAGGTGATCCAGGATGCGATCGATATCCTCCCTGACCTCGGGGGCCAATTCGATTCGCGACATGCTCAGCGGGCCAGTTTTCGGGCAAGTGGGCGCTTCGCGGTTTGGCCAGCGAGACGGTGTTCGAGGTAGCGGCGCATTTCGCTCCAGGCGATCGTCTTTCCCGAGGCGATGATTTGGGCGTAGCGTTTCTCGGCGACGTCATTGAAATCCGCGCGGCGTTCCTCCTGGTCGGCTTTCTCCGCGATCGCTTCCAGGATGAAGCTGTGCGCAGTGGTACCCGCGCGTTCGGCGGCCGCCGCGACGCGCGCTTTCAGGTCTTCGGGCAGGCGGATTGTGGTAGTGGGCATGGCGAGCTCCAGGAGCGCATTGGGATTGCATTGTAGCACAGCGGTGCTACAAATTTTAAGGCGCGTCGGTGAACCGGCGTGGGACCATTCAGACGCCGCCGGTCAAGATCAGGTGATTTTCCTGGCGGAGCAGCATACCCTGTTTCTCCAGCGCGGCTACCGCCCGGTACAAAGCCTCGTGGCTTACGCCCAGTTCGGCGGCCATGGACTTCAATCCGCTGCCCAGCGGCAGGCGGCCTGCGTCGCCCTCGGTTTCGATCAGGTGCAGCAGGCGTTCCTTGACGCCTCGCAGCGACAGTCGTTCGCACTGCGCGCGCAGGCGCTTTACCTCCTGGTTCAGCATTGAAATCCAGCGGCGCGCGAATGCGGAATCCGCAGCCAGCGCCTGCCTGATCGAAACGATGGGCATCGCAACCACCTCGCCGGACGCCGTTACGACCGCGTCGCAGTGATAGCGCGCGGACTCCAGACTCGCCTCGCCGATAAAGCCGCGCCGCGCTCTCTGCAGTACGACGCTTTCCCCCTGCCGCCCGACGCGCTGCAGCACGACCTCGCCACGCGTCAGATACAGCATGCGCGCCGGCTTCTTCCCCTGTCGAAACAGGACATCGCCCCGCGTGCAGGGCGAAAAGGCGCACAGCGTCTGGACTTCCACGGGTAGCAGCTTGCGCAAAGTCTCGGGCAGGCGGCTGTCGATTGGGTCGGGCATATGATCGAAATCATACAGGGCTGGCGCTTGCGCGGCTACACTGCCAGCGATAAATCGTCCGGACGAGGTGCACGCATGAGTAAGGTTTTGCAGTTTGGCGATCAAATGCCGCAGTACGCGGTACCGGTTCTGAACGAGCGCGAAGCGCGCGCGGGGGCCGGCATCCTGTTTCTGGTCGCCATAGTGGCGTTCATGAATGCCTGGTTTTTCGGCGATTTTGCGCCGATCAAGCTTGTGGTAATCGGGTTCTTCGCCGATTTCCTGATTCGCGTGTTCGTCAATCCAAAGTACGCGCCGAGTCTGGTGCTCGGGCGCATCGCCGTGCGCAGGCAGCAGCCGGAGTACGTCGGCGCCCCGCAAAAACGCTTCGCCTGGCTCATCGGCTTCGTGCTGGCGGCCTGCATGATGTATCTGGTGGTGTTCCACAATGTGCGTGGTCCGGTCAACTTGCTCATCTGCGCACTGTGTCTGGTGCTCCTGTTCTTCGAGTCCGCGTTCGGCATCTGCATCGGCTGCGCCATCTACAATGTGTTCAACAAAGACAAGGCGCAACTTTGTCCCGGCAACGTCTGCGCACCCGAAGAAAGAAGCGAAATGCAACTGGTCGGCTTCGCTCAGGTCGCGGTCGTGACCGTTTTCTTCAGCGGCATGTACGGACTCGGCAACATGGTCGCGGCCAAGCCGGATGCGGCGCTGATACAGGCTCCGACCCGGACGGCGGCCGAAAGCGAGGCTGCGCGCAAGGCGGAAGAGCTGCGCTGCAAGGTCCCCGAATTCGCCATCGCGATGGGGCATGAGAAGCTGTGGAAACTGCATAACAACTGCAAGTAGATATCCAGGAGGGCCGGCGCGATCATCCGAAAAGTTTTGTAGCGCCGGGTATCAAACTCGGCTTAACAATGCGCCGGCGTACAAAACGCAAACGCGCGGCTTACATCGGCGTGGTGCAATGGGAACCGATGCTGCAGGCGATCCCGATGCATGTGGTCGACCGCGGCAGACCAGGTAGCGATAAGCGGTTTGCTTGACAACGATCACTACGGGTTACGCAGCAATGCGTATATTCCGAACGTTGAGCCGGATCGACAATGCAGGCGGGAGTTATGCAGCTGATACGCGCGGAACAACTCGTCAAAACCTATCGCGCCGGCGAGGTCGAAGTGCCGGCAGTGAAAGGCGTCGATTTCACCATAGACGCGAAATCCTTTGTCGCCTTCGTCGGGCCGTCGGGCAGCGGCAAGACCACGCTGCTCAACATGATCGGCTGCCTGGATCATCCCACGAGCGGAAAGCTTACGGTCCTCGACACCGACGTCACGTCGCTCGACCGGCGTGCGGCCGCAAATTTCCGCGGGCAGCACATGGGCTTCGTGTTCCAGGATTTCAACCTGATCCCGGTGCTGAGCGTGTACGAGAACATCGAGTATCCGCTCATCATGGTGCAGAACTGGCCGGAGCAGAAGCGGCGCGCGCAGATCACGCGGCTGCTCGAGGCGGTCGGCATGGCCGGCCAGGCGAACAAGCGGCCGGACCAGATCTCGGGCGGGCAGAAGCAGCGGGTGGCAGTGGCGCGGGCCCTGGCGACGAATGCGAAGCTGGTGCTCGCCGACGAGCCGACCGCCAACCTCGATCACGACACCGCGTACCAGGTCCTCGCCCTGATGAAGAAGATGCGCGACGAACTCGGGACGACGTTTCTGTTCTCGACGCACGATCCGAAAATCATGGCCGAAGCGGAGGTGCTGTTCACCCTCGAGGACGGCAGGCTCAACAATGCCACGCTGGTGGCGAAGGCGGAGGCCGCCCATGCTTAACGTCCTCAAGATTGCGCTGCGCAACCTCGCGCGCTACGGCCGGCGCACGCTGCTCACTTCGACCTTGATCACCCTGGGCGTGGTCGCGGTGCTGCTGTTCATCGGCATCGCCGGATCGTTCAAGGCGCTGATGATCGGCCAGTTCACCGACGGTGTCCTGGGGAACCTGGAAGTGCACCGCAAGGGCTACGTGGCCTCGATCGACAGCCTGCCGCTCAACCTCAACATGTCGCCGGCCATGGTGCAGAAGGTCGAGCAGGTGCTCGACAAGACGCCCGGGATCGAGGTCTATTCGGAGCGCGTCAAGCTCGGCGCCATGTTCAGCAACTTCACGGAAACCACCAGCATTCGCGTCAACGGCGTCGTCCCGGCCAAGGAGGCCGCCACCATCCCCTTGATGCCGGGCCGGCTGATCGAAGGCAGCAAGCAGCCGCCGCTGCTCAAGCCGGGCGAGATCCTGATTCCGAAGCTGCTCGCCCAGGGCCTCAACGTGAAGCTGGGCGACACTGTGGTGCTGGTCGCAACCAATCTGCAGGGGTCGGTCAACGGCAAGACCTTCGTGGTCAGAGGCATCCTCGACAGCGCCTCGGGCCCGAGCGGCCGGGACGGCTACATCGACATCAACGATGCGAGAAGCCTGCTGCGCATGACCCAGCCCGAGGTCAGCGAGATCGCGATCCGCCTCAAGGATCCGGCGCAGCTCGAGCAGGTGGACGCGCAGCTGAGCCGGGAGCTTGCGGGGATCACCAACCAGCAGGGCAAGCAGGCACTGGAAGTGCACACCTGGGCGGACCTGTCGCCCTTCTCGAGCATCGTGAAGATGATCGACCTGCTCACCCTGTTCATCAAGATCATGCTGGTGTCCATCGTCCTGGTGAGCGTGCTCAACGTGATGATCATGGCGGTCTACGAGCGCATCCGCGAAATCGGCACGATCGCGGCGATCGGCACGCCGCCCGCCAGGATCCTGTCGCTGTTCCTCACCGAGGGATTGCTGCTCGGCCTGGGCGGGACCGCGCTCGGAACCGCAATCAGCCTGGCGGTGATCTATGCGCTGCACCTGCACAAAATCGTATTCAACTTCGGCATGCAGCAGGGCCTGGTGCTCGCGCCGTCGGTCAGCGTGCGCGACGTCGTGGTCATTGTCGTCATGGTGGTGCTGATGGCGCTGCTCGCGAGCCTGCAGCCGGCGTGGAAAGCCTCGCGCATGGACCCGGTGCGCGCGCTCAGCCACGTTTAACAACTCAGGATGATTCTCATGAGAAAACTACTGTGGGTGGCCTTGTGTCTGATCGCGCTGCCGGCGGCTGCGGCGATGGACGGGACGCAGATTCTGCAAAAGGTGGACCGCAACCTCGAGCCCGAATCGTACGAGTCGTACCGCAAGCTGATCGACATCCAGCCCGACGGCACGCAGAAGGCGTACGTCCTGTGGACGATCAAGAAGGGCCGCGACAAGATCCTGGCGCTCTTTCTCGAGCCGGCTTCGGACAAGGGGCGTGTCACGCTGCGGATCGGGGACAACATGTGGCTGTACATGCCCGAGGTGGGCAAGCCGATCCGCATCACCAGCCTGCAGTCGGTGACCGGCAGCATCTTTAACAACGCCGACATCCTGCGCGTCGACTACACCTCCGAGTACAACGTGGAGAGTGTAAAGGAACAGCAGGGCCAGTACGTCCTGTCGCTCAAAGCGAAGACCGGCGACGTCGCCTACGACAAGCTCACGATGACGGTCGACAGCAAGCATCTGCTTCCGGTTACCATCGAGTGCTACGCGGCGAGCGGGATGCTGCTGAAGACGCTGCACTTCAGCAACGTCAAGGATTTCGGCGGCGGCATCAAGCGTCCCGCGCAGCTCGAAACCGACAGCCCGCTCTACAAGGGCTACAAGTCGGTGATGCTCTGGTCGGGCCTGAAGAAGGCGAGCTACCCCGACGAGGTCTTCACGCTGAACTACCTGCCGCGGGTCCAAGAACTACGCAAATGAGCCTAGGAGCAGGGGCCGCCGAAGGGCGGAAGAGGGGACCTGGCGTGAGCCGGGGATCTGACCCCGTAGGCGGCCGCAGGCGACCGGCGTCCCAGTGCGACCGGACTCAGGTCGCATCCCCAGCCTTCGGCTGTGGTCCCTGCTCCACTTCGCCGGTCGCCCCGCGCAGCGGGGATGCGACCCGGGCGAGTGCGGCGGGACGCCGACAGCGCGGTCTGTGCTTTGCGCATTACACGTGGAGGCGGCGCAAATGAACGCGTGCAGAACGCGGCCCTGGTGGCCGCTCGTTCTGCTGGTGGCCGCAGCCGGCGCACGGGCAGCGGATCAATACAGCTTCGACGCCTCGCAGTACGAGAAGAAACCCTACGAGCTCGGCGGCTACGTGCAGTTCCAGCAGGACGCGTTCGCCCTGAATCGCAGCGGTGCGCAGTACAAGCTCGGCTACTACGGCGGGCCGCAGCGCGCGAGTCTGGATCAGACCACGGGAATCATGGAGCTGACTGGCAAGCTGCGCCAGGGGATCGGCACCTTCGACTTCCGCACTTTTTCGAGCGCGCAGAACAACGAGCTCTCCAGCAATCAGACCAACCGCTTCTACGAGGCCGCCTACTCGCTGCGGCCCAATCCCGGCATGACCCTCGAGGCGGGCAAGCGCGCGTTGAGCTGGGGCAAGGGCTACGCCTGGAACCCGATCGGGTTCGTGCAAAGACCGAAGGACCCGAACGACCCGCAGCTCGCGCGCGAGGGCTACGTCATGGCGGACGGCGACTTCATCTGGAACCCGGGGGGCGCGCTGCAGACGATCGCCTTCACGCCGGTGCTCATGCCCGTGGGCAGCCAGGTGAACAACGACTTCGGCGCGAGCGGGCACCTCAACCCGGCATTCAAGCTCTATGCCCTGTACCGCGACACCGACCTCGATTTCGCCTGGCAGGGCCGGGGCAGCCGCCCGGGGCGCTTCGGCTTCGATTTCGCGCGCAACCTCGAGACGAACTTCGAGATCCACGGGGAGTGGGCGCGCATCCTGCAGTTTCCACGGGTGGTCACCGACGCGAGCGGCCGCACGAGCACCGAGGTCGCGAACGCGACCAGCTACCTGCTCGGCCTGCGCTACCTCACCCAGGGCAGCACGACCTACATCGCAGAGTACTACCACAACGGCACCGGCTACTCGGAGTCCGAGGCCGATCAGTTCTACCAGCTCGTCGACGCGGCGTTTGCGCCGACTCAGCCGCCTAGCGGCAATCCGCTGCTGCAGAAGGCGCTCGCGCTCGGCCAGGGGCCCTACGGCCGGCCATTCGCCGGCGAGAACTACGCCTACTTCCGCGCCCAGATGCAGGACGCGTTGGGCATCGTCTATTTCCAGCCCGCGGTGTTCGCGCTGGTGAATCTGAACGACCGCAGCTTCCAGGTCACCCCGGAACTGGACTACACCGGGTACAAGAACGTCGAGCTGCGCCTGCGCCTGTACCTGCTGCACGGCGGGAGCTTCACCGATTTCGGCGAAAAGCAGAATTCCCGTAAGATGGAGTTCTATGCGCGTTATTACTTCTGACCGGGGGACGATGCCATGGCCGCGCTGGCCGATGCGGCGGAGGGATTGAGCGGCATGGATGCGCCGACCGATCAGGAAGTGTTGGACGCCGCGCTCACGCTGATCCATACGCGCCAGCATGCCTCACCCAAGCGCGTCGGCGATCCGGGCCCGGACGCCGCGCAAATCGAGCAGATTCTCGGCGCGGCGGGCGCGGCGCCAGATCACGGAAGGCTGAATCCCTGGCGCCTGATAATAATTCCGCGGGAGCGGCGCCATCTTCTGGGCGAGGCCTTTGCCGAGGCGCTGGCCGAGCGCGACGCCGAGGCGACCGCGGTGCAGTTGCAGGAGGCGCGGGCAAAGGCGTTTCGCAGTCCTTTCCTTCTCTTGGTGGTGGCACGCTTCGATCCCGAACTCGGGCCGACCCATCCGCAGGAACGCATCATTTCCGCCGGCTGCGCGATCCAGAACATGCTGCTCGTGGCCCATGCGCAGGGGTTCGGCGCAGGCCTGTCCAGCGGGCGCGCCCTGTATTCGAAGCAGATACGGTCGCTGTTCAAACTGAGCGCGCACGAGCAGCCGCTTTGCTTCCTGACCGTGGGCACGGTGGTCAATCGCAGATCTTTTCGGCCGCGGCCGAACCTGGCGGATTACACGTCCACTTTTTAGAACCGGTTCCAAAATGAACGGTCTTATCCTGTCATTCCGAGTGAAGCGAGGAATCTGCTGTTGAATCAAACGTCAAGCAGATTCCTCGGCCGAGGGCCTCGGAATGACGGCCCATTTTGCAATGGGTTCTTAGAACAAGTCGCGCACCGGGGCGCGGAGGACCTGCAGTACCTGCAGTTAAAGTAACATTGCGATTTAGGCGAATATACTTCAATGCGCTCAGTCGACTTGCACACGGAACCCGGCCACCGCGCCCGCCTGAAGGCGATTATCGACGCGCTGGAGCGCGGCCTGGTAGAACGCCGCCAGAGCGTGCGGCTGTGTCTGCTCTGCGCCCTGGCCGGCGAGCACACGCTGCTGATCGGCCCACCGGGCACCGCGAAGAGCGAGCTGGCGCGGCGGCTGCACACGGCTTTTCGCGACGCGCGCTACTTCGAGCGTCTGCTGACCCGCTTCTCGGTGCCCGAGGAGCTGTTCGGTCCGCTGTCGATCAAGGCGCTCGAAGACGACCGCTACGAGCGGCACACCGACGGATTCCTGCCTGATGCCTCGATTGCGTTCATCGACGAGGTGTTCAAGGCCAACAGCGCCATACTCAATGCCCTGCTTACGCTGCTCAACGAGCGCGAATTCGACAACGGCGCCGGACGCCAGCACTGCCCCCTGATCAGCGCCGTCGGCGCCACCAACGACGTGCCGGAAGACGAGGTGGCCGATGCCTTCTTCGATCGCTTCCTGCTGCGCCTGCCGGTGGCGGCAGTCAGCGCGGCCGGCTTCGGTGCGCTGCTTCAGCTCGGTCCCGCCAGCGACTGGGCCGCGCCGCCGCCGGACCTTGCGCTGGACCGGAACGATCTCGCCCTGATTGCTAAAGAGGCAGCGGCGGTGGAAGTTTCGGGCGCGCTCGTCGCGGTGCTCGCCGAACTGCGCCAGCACTTCGCTGCCGAGACGATCTATGTGTCCGACCGTCGCTGGGTGAGAATCGTCTGGCTGTTGCGCGTCGCCGCGGCGACCGAAGGCAGATCGGCGGTCGCCCTGTGGGACCTGCTTCTGCTTCCCTGGCTAACCGCTCCCGATGCCGCGCGCCAGGCGGCAGTGGCCGATTGGCTTTCCGTCCGGCTCGGTGTGCGCGAGGTCTGTTCGCCTGAGCGCCTGACGCGCGTGGTCGAGGCTTTCGAGGCGCAACTCCAGGCTGAGCTGAGCGCCAACGATCTGGATTACGACGAAACCGGTCGTTTGCGCTTTTCCGCAGCCGAACTGGCGGAGCAGGTCGGCGACGCGAAGCAAGGCGCAGCGGCCCCGCGCATGACCTACAGCCGTCATCGCCGCTATGGCGAGACGCATATCGGCGCCCGTATAAGGCAGATCGACGCCTTGCTGCTGCGCATCGCCGGCTATGCCGAAGAAATCGCAAGGCAGGAGAAAAGCCTCGCCGCCTACCGCGCGCAGAGCCTGTGGCTCGACGACAGCCTGACCGGGCGGGCCGCCGGCGTTCTGGCCGGCACTGCTGCGGCCATCGCGAGTCTGGCCGAACGCACGCGCTCGGCGCGCGATGGATTCCTCAATCTGCCGCGGCTGCCCTTGGATGATGGCGTGATGCCGGAGCCCGTCGCACACGAGCCGCTCGTCGAAACTTGAACGCGCCGCGTCCAATGTTGTTCGAAGTCGAGGAAAGCCGCCTCGCGGCGCTCGACGGTCTTACGCGCAAGCTCTGGCTCGGCGGCTTGACCAATTCCCAAGGCCGACTCGAACCGCGGCTGGAGATGCTAAATGCTTTGCGCGCAGGATTGCTCGCGGGACATCTGCCGCCTGCTGCAAAGTGGCTCTGGCCGCCGCCGGCAATCGCCGCAGCCTTGAGCGAGGCCATCGCCGAGCTTGGGCTCGCACGCTACTGCGCAGGCGAGGAGGAGCTCTCGGATACGGTTCTGATGAGCATGCTGTTTCATCTCGATTTCATCGTCGATTACCGCGACCGCGGGGCGAGCGAGGCCGAGGCTGCGCGCATGGCGATAGAGGCATTCGCCGCGGATTGGCAGGAACGCTGCGGACAAATCGACGAGCTGGTCGAAGTGTTCGGCCTGCTGCCCGATGACGCCAATAACACGCGCTGGGACCAGATTCGCGGCGTGCTGCGCTCCGAAGGATGGCAGGAGGTGCTGCGTATTCGGCGGCTGCTGGAGCGTCTGCCGGAACTGGAGCGGCTTATCCGCCGGCTCGGGCGGACCCGCCCGAGCGAGGAGCGCGACGCGACGCTCCAGACGACGGTGGAGGTCGTCGAGCAAGCTGTTGCCCAGCGCCCGGAACGCCGTACCGTGCGCGTGCCCGACATGCCGGGGGAGACCCGCGGTGTCCATCGTTCGGACCGGATCGCCCGCATGCTGCCGGCCGAAGCCATGCTTTTGGGCCATCCGCTGCTGCGGCTGGTGTGGCATGCCCGCCGGGCCGAACGCACGCTGCTCAGCTACGAGGACGACGATCGCATGCAGGAGCTGCGCCTGCACCGGTCCACGGTTGCGCGCCCGCGCATCGGCCTGCAAGCAGGGAAGCGGCCTGACATGGGGCCGATTTTGCTGTGCGTCGATACCTCCGGATCGATGCAAGGCGGCGCCGAAGCGGTGGCGAAGGCCGTCGTGCTCGAAGCCATGCGCACGGCCCATGCGCAGCATCGTCCCTGCCATGTGTTCGCGTTCGGCGGACCCGAGGAGCTGATCGAAATGGAGCTGGCGCTGGACAGCGCAGGCATAGACCGCCTCACGCGTTTCCTCGGCCAGGCCTTTCGCGGCGGCACCGATATCTGCGGTCCCCTGGAAGAGGCGATCGCCAAGCTCGAGGACCAGCGCTGGCAGTTGGCCGATCTGCTCATCGCCTCCGACGGTGAATTCGGCGCCACGCGCGAGACCGTCGCCCGCCTGGACGCGGTCAAGCGCAAGCTCGGCTTGCGCGTGCAGGGCGTGCTGATCGGTGACCGGGAGAGCGTCGGTTTTCTGGAAATTGCCGACGAGATCCACCCCGTGCGCGACTGGCGCCGTTACGGCGGCTCCGACGTCGATTCACCGGTACATTCCCATCGCCTGACGGCCATGTATTTCCCCGGGGCCCTGCGCGGCGCCGACAAGGACCATCCCACCATCTCCGGCGAAGCCGCCTCGGCAGCGATCCGCGCCGGCCTGCATGGCGCCGCGCCGGATCCGGAAAACCCGGCCTCCGGCAGGACCGGCGACAAGGAGAAGAGGACCCAATGAGCTTCGCCACCGAATACCTCGCCCAACTGGAAGCGTTTGCGGCACAAGGTCCCTTGCCTCGTGTGCGCGCACTGCACCTGCCGCCGGGCCGCTGGGCACAGGACAACAGGGGCGAATTCTGCGCGCTGGAACTCGAGGATGGATCCATCGGACTGTCCTACGTCCTGCTTGACGACACCCTGGAGCGGCTGCTCGACGGGAGCTACGGTCTCGAGCTTCCCGGCGCCGATACGCTGCAGCTGGCGCGCCGCTACGTCAGCGACGGCGGCATCCGCAAGACCCTGGGCTTCGCCGCTGCCAACGCCCTCACGCGCTGCCTGTACGACCGGGCGGGATTCCGCCCCGACGACAGTTCGGACTCGATCGGGCATTTGAATCCGCAGCGGGGCGAGCACATCGGCATGATCGGAAAATTCACGCCGCTGCTGGGACGAATCACCAAGAGCGGAGCCCGGCTCACGATCGTCGAACTCAATCCGCAACTGGTCGGCGAGCACGAGGGCTATCGCGTGACCCTGGACGCCGAGGAACTGTCCGACTGCAGCAAAGTGGTGTCCACGAGCACGCTGCTCTTAAACGACACGCTGGACCGCATGATCGCCTGCTGCCGCAAGGCGCACTGGTTCGCCATGGTCGGCCCGAGCGCCGGTTGTTTGCCCGACGCGCTGTTCGCGCGCGGTGTGACGCTGGTCGGAGGAACCTGGATCAACGACCCGGCCGGGTACACCGCCGCGCTGAGGGCAGGCGCTTCCCTTAGCGCCTTCGCCGCCAAATCCTCGCTGACTGCAGCCAATTATCCGGGATTCGACGCGCTGCTGGCGCGTGCGCGGCGCTAGACGGACGCGCGCAGGCGTTTAGCGCCGTTGCGGTGCGTCGTTCGGGCGCGGACGCAGCGGGCAGGGCGACGCGCGGCTGTGGCATACTCTGGCGACGGTCTCGATCCTTCGATTTTCATTCTCTGGGTGAGCTCATGGCGAACGATGCTGGAATTCTTTCTTACGGCGCGTATCTACCCCGGCGGCGGCTGCAGCGAAGCAGCATTCTCGCCGCCAACAGCTGGTTCGCGCCGGGGCTGCGCGGACTGGCGAAGGGCGAGCGCACGATGGCGAACTGGGACGAAGACAGCGTGACCATGGCGGTGGAGGCGGCGCGCGACTGCCTTGCCGGCCTCGCGCCGGCGAACCTGGGGCAGTTGATGTTCGCCTCCACCACGCATCCCTACGACGACCGGCAGAACGCGGCGATCGTGGCCAACGCCTTGCACCTCGGCTCGGCGCTGCGCGTGCTCGACGTCACCGGCAGCCAGCGCGCCGGGACCTCGGCGCTGATCAGCGCCCTGAACTCCGGCGGAAATTCGCTGGTCGCGGCGGCCGAGCATCGGCTCGCCAAGGCCGCAAGCCCGCAGGAGATGCATTACGGCGACGGCGGCGCCGCGCTGCTGCTCGGAAGCGGCGCGCCGATCGCGCGCTTCATAGGGTCGCATAGCGAGACCGTGGATTTCGTGCATCAGTTCCGCGCGGGCGAGCGGTCCCACGACTACGCCTGGGAAGAGCGCTGGATCCGTGACGAGGGCTATATGAAGATCGTGCCGGCGGCGCTCTCGGCGCTGTTCAAGGCGACGGGCGTCGCGCCGTCCGCGGTCACGCATTTCTGCCTGCCTTGCACCCTGCCGCGCGTGGTGCCCGGTGTGGCCAAGCGTGCAGGCATTGCGGAGGGCGCGGTGCGCGACAATCTCGCCGCTGTTTGCGGCGACACCGGCGCCGCACATCCGCTGGCGATGCTGGCGCATGCGCTGGCGCAGGCGAAGCCGGGCGATCTGATTCTGGTCGCCGCGTTCGGGCAGGGCTGCGATGCGCTGCTGTTCGAGGTTACCGACGCCATCGGCGCGCTGCCGCAGCGCGGCGGGGTGGACGGGGCGCTCGCGCGGCGCAAAGAGGAGACGAACTACCCGCGCTTTCTCGCGTTCAACGACCATATCGCGCTCGAGCGCGGCATGCGCGCCGAGGCCGACAAGGGCACGCCGCTGACCACGCTTTACAGAAACCGCGACATGATCACCGGTCTGGTCGGCGGGCGCTGCCGCCTCTGCGGCACACTGCAGTTTCCGCGCGGGCGCTATTGCGTGAATCCGCAGTGCAACGCGCTCGACAGCCAGGATGCGCATCCGTTTACCGACACGACTGCGAAGGTGATGTCCTACACCGCGGATGCGCTCACTTACAGCGCCGATCCGCCTGCCTATTACGGCATGATAGCGTTCGACGCGGGCGGCCGCATGATGGCCGATTTCACCGACGTCGACGAAGGCAAGGTGGAGGTAGGCATGCCGGTGCGCATGATGTTTCGCATCAAGGAGCACGACGCCGCGCGCGGTTTCGTGCGCTATTTCTGGAAGGCCGCGCCCAGCATCTAAGGAGCTGTTGCAACATGGCTGCCGTTATTCATGTCATCCAGAGCGAAGCGAGGGATCTGCTTTTCGAGCAGGAAAGAAGTAGATTTCTCGGGCTGAGCCCTCGAAATGACATTTCATGCTGCAACTGGGTGTAGGTCGCACAGCGACCCAAAAGGAGATCGACATGGCAAGCGGAATTCGCGACAAGGTGGTCATCCTCGGCATGGGCTGCTCGAAATTCGGCGAGCGCTGGGACAGCAACGCCGAAGACCTGATGGTTGAGGCGTTCGAGGAGGGCATGCAGGACGCGGGCATCGAGCGCAAGCAGATCGAGGCCGCATGGTTCGGCACTGCGATCGAGGAGCAGCACGTGGGCAAGTCCGGCGTGCCCCTGGCGATGACGCTGCGCCTGCCCTATATTCCGGTGACCCGGGTGGAGAACTACTGCGCCACGGGGACCGAAGCGTTCCGCGGCGCGGTCTACGCGGTAGCCTCCGGCGCCGTCGATATTGCGCTCGCGCTCGGTGTGGAGAAATTGAAGGACACCGGCTACGGCGGGCTGCCGCAGCGCGGCCGTGGCGGACTGAACAATATGTACTGGGCGAATATCTCGGCGC
>Ga0307375_10004313_pt1 | contig 13604 bp, 13 predicted proteins | sample TR1MG_FD_202531 | JGI IMG/M metagenome (GOLD analysis project Ga0307375, IMG submission 202531) | Soil microbial communities from Risofladan, Vaasa, Finland - TR-1 | ecosystem: Environmental > Terrestrial > Soil > Coastal area > Acid sulfate soil | place: Finland: Risofladan, Vaasa | collected...
GTCCCATCATATGCGCAGAGAGACTCGGAAGTGGCAACGTAAGAGAAGGAGCCGATGAGGATCCGTTGAAAGCCCAAGCAGACGAGGCGATGGTCTCATCCAAGGATGGCATAGATAATGATGCAGTCGAATCTCTTATGCTGGAGATGGAATCGTCTGAGAAGTCGGAGGCAGCGGTTTGAGACGTAGAGGAACGTCTTTCAGAAGAAGAATCACTCGATGAAGTGTTGTTGCTGATACCAGAAAGGGATCGGTTGTCGACAATGCTATCCTTGCTTGCAGACGCGAGAGTCGCAGAAGAGGTAGAGGCAGAAGAAGAAGGAGCAGAAGAAGAAGAAGAAGAAGAGGAGGCATTAGAGTGCTTGATTCGCTGAGTTGCATGTAGCGACTTGTAGAACCCATTAGCAAGCCAAACTGCATCTACAGGTTGAAGAAGACGCGCATTCGAGTAGGCCATGGGCAAGGAAGAGACGGAGATGATTTGGTAGAACTGATCCGAAGCTGCGGTCGTCACATCTCCATGTTGGTGCTTGTACGGATCCACAGTCTCTTTTCGAAGTACAATGCAACAGTCGATCTCCTTCGACTTCTCATAGTCAAGCGCAATCGGGAAGAGAAGTTGAAGGTCTCCAGGTTTGTCCGCATTGTTCTTGTCCCAAAAGTACTGAGGCACCACCATTCTCGGGGCAGCTTCAGCATGAAGTTTCATTCTCCTGATGGCTTCGCGTAGGCGAGCAGTCAGTTCTTCAACAGCGTTGGCACGGTAAGCTTCCGGGAGACGATTTCGTCGATCCGCGTTCTTGTCTCCAAAGAGGTGTATTGGGTCGAATGTATCTTCAATAGGCACAGTTGGGTCGTAGTAGAGATCGCACACATGTGTAGTCCAATACCACACCTTGAGAGGCAATTGAGGTTTCCGGATGCCAAACATGTCCTTCGTCTCCATGACGCGTGCGTTGAGTATGACGTCTAGTGTGAGTACGTCGTGAAACCACCAATACGAGGGCGATGCGTTCGAGGGAATTGTGCCTCGTCGGTGCATGAGACCGGGCGGGAGACGACCCTTGGTGTTTGGTGTCAACACTGCGTAGAGGAAGCTCTTCAAGTCCTTCGATACGAGTCCAGTGTGAAACATGAGTAGGGTGGGCGCAGTTTCTCCGGTCGGATAGAAGCCAACGATGGTGCGGTGTTGTCGACTGAGGTTTACGGCTCGGTGCCAAGTTCTTTCGATGTAGTAGTGAAGTTCTGAGAGGTTCTCTCCCCATGGCTCGGGATCTGCTTGATTGGCGACGTTTCTCATCGTTTCCTGGCCAATACCACAGAAGTAGGTGGCGTTCGCGCCAACGATGCCATGAACTGCCTGAGTCGGCGCTCGATGACCGACCCAACCCCTGCCTGACGAGTACAAGAATTGCATCACTGGAATGTTCTTCACGGACTTCCACTCGCCGGTGGTATTGCCACTACTACGAGGGACTGCTTTTCCACTTCCAGAGACGGCACCAGTAGAACTTCCTCCACCACTTCCTCCAACCCCTCCTCCTCCTCCTCCTCCTCCTCCTCCTCCTCCTCCTCCTCCTCCTCCTCCTCCTCCTCCTCCTCCAGTAGCACTGTTTGCACTCCCGTTCGAAGAGGATGATGATGACGAAGAAGAGGCTGTCGTTGTCGTAGAAGAGCCTGAAAGAGACGCAGATGAAGTGCCACCACTGCCAACACCGCCTGCTCTCCGGATCGAAGTCAAAGATGTGGAAGACGACACACGATCGGACTCGGGTACGTTGGGAATGAAGGATAAGGATGAAGATGAAGATGAAGATGAAGATGATGCTGACGATGAGAATGGGGGGAATGAAGAGGGAGGGAGCATCGGCAATGGAGAACTTTCGCGAAGTGGAGCGGTGAAGGATTGAGAGTGTGCGGATTTGGAAACGTCCGCCCAAAACTTGGCATCGGATTTGTCGTTTGAAGATGCCTGAGGAGACACGGCCCTATGAGATGATAACTCGGCAAAGGAAGGCGAGGACGCTGAGACCAACGAAGGATGCATGCTGCTCACCACATCGGCTATTTCGAGCACCCCTGTTCGAGATTTAGAGCCATGCGATGAATTAGAACTGAAGCTTGAAGAGGAAGTACCATGAGAGGAGGAGGAGTGGGAGTAGTCACTCGAGACACTTCGAGGTGTTTTAACGGATTGCTGTCCTGAAACTGCGACACTCGAGCTAGAAACCGCCTTGTTGTCTTCCACATTCGCTTTCACATGATATTGAACAGTTGTAGGAGTCCCAGGACTACCACGATGACGACGACCTGCATTACTCTTCGCTGACTCCACAAACTCATCTTCCTCCATCTGAAACTCAGTCGAAGCTGCACAGATGTACCTAAACACCTGAAGTCTATGGAGATCCACAGAATAGGAGGTCAGTATACGGCATGGGACGGCATGGACATGCGGCAACAGAAGAGGCTGTGCAGCTGAGATGTCTCGTTCATTCTGTTCGCTATTATGGAGCATGAACTCATCAAGATGGATGGGAGAATCAAAAAAGGGGAGGAAGCAAACAAAAGAGGTGCACGAACCAAGAAAGCAGAGATAGAGTCCGGAAAGACTTGTATGACTGCAGCTGAGGCGTCAGTTGCACAGACGAGTCCCACTTACAGCTACTCGAGATATAGGGACAATATGACGATGCTTACCTTGAGAGAGGGCGAACCATGGGCTGTAGAGGACCAGTAGGTGGTATTAGTTTCTGGAAGCGTCAGCTCTGACGTCGAGAGGCTGTATGGGCGGACTGACAGCTCCTTTCGCCACAAATAGAGAGGATAACAATAGGCCACAGCAAGCAAAACCAAAAAACGCCACACGATAGGGGAGACGGCTCCCACTCTACTCGGGAGAGCCAGGAAGTTGCCGGGGTAGATTGCTTGGGTGGTTGGAGAACTCGGACGCGCTTCTCCCTCCGTTCGCCCCGCAACAGGGATGACCACCAGTAGGTATACGAAAAACAGAAATTCCATTGCTGTGGTCCAGAAAAAAGCCAACTGAGGAGACAAGGAACGGCATTGGGAGGGTAGAAAGGGGCACGACGAAGAGGCGGTAGTTCTCGGTGGACGCGGTCCGGTTTTCCACCTACAATAAGAGGAAAAGGCTTATGGGAAGACATAGATTGTGCTTATGCGACATGTTACATTACCAGAGCTTCTCTAGAGACGCGGGTGAGGAAGTTGAATATGTGCTGCGGCAGTCGATCAATGTCCTCCGACTTGCTCCAATAGGGCATCGATAGCGTCTCCATCCTCCATTTCCAACTACAGTGATAGAATCACAACAGATCAAACGCGTCAGAGAGTGGAAAAGAGCGAGGAGGTTTCGCGGAAAAAGTGCAGCCGGAATCGGATTTCAAATGATACATAGTGCGCTAATATAGGTATGAAAGAGGATAGCAGTTGAATGGAGATCACATGGGGACGTACTTCCTTAGGCGTTTGGTTGTCCTGGATGCGGGCGCCGTCGAACAGGAAGCGAATCGAAGTTCTTGCCAATCCCATGCGCTGGCAGTAGGAATCCATCAATTTAGAAAGAGGAGTAGTCTTCTTGATCTTGAAGTGAACTTCTTCTCCGTTCTAGAGGAGGTAGAACAAGGTGACACGGAATCTAGAGTTGTCAGAATCGAAACTGCGTCCGGTGTGGGCTCTAGTTGAGAGTGTGCCAAAGAATAGGATGCAGTAGTGACAGAAGAAGGATTTACGTACCTGAGAAGTGACTCTAAGGTTGATATGCTCCACAGGCGGGGCGTCAGACATGGCCGAAAGAACCGAGCGCGCTAGAAGCAACCCAGAAAAGCAGAGTTTGTTAGCATTCAAACGGTACGGATTCCAGCAAATGCGGTGCAAATGGATAAAACAAAGCAAAAGACGGGGAAACAGAGGCATTGAGCTCATCTGAGGTCATCAGAGGCCCGCACGGCGGACGTTCTCTGTTCGCCGAGAGAGCGTTCTGCGCGCGAACAAAGACGACCGCGATATCGGCCTTGGAAGAGACCATACGAAGTGGCCTCATCGAAATAGGGAAATGGTTGGGCGAGAACATGTATCCAGGGGTGACGCACAATAGAAGCTGACTGGGATATCCCTCGAATGGAGGCAGAAGCTCTCTGCCACCTGGCGCGCATCGAGAGAAGAGAGAGAAACGGAAGACCCAGAGAGAGAGAGAGAGAGAGAGAGAGAAGAGAGAAACGAAGTCCTCATCAGCAAGAGCGTTCCACCCACGCACTCTTCTCAAGAGCTGTTTCCCAGTCTAGCACACAGTGTTGTGCATTGTAACTTCCTTGGTCTGATTTCTTACTAGCGTTTCTTGCTGTTTTTGGATCCAGCCTTGGTGAAATGGATGTTGATGTGTCTGTACACTCGGTTTTGCCGGATCTGACACTTGCAGACCGCCATTTCCTTCTCACGTTGCCCGATACTGCGAATGTTGCCGAGCTTGTTGCTGAGATTAAGTCTGCGATATTGAAGGATGGTATGTTTGAGTGTTTGCTGTTGTCTGTGGTCATGTGGGTGGACTTTTGTGTTTGGTGACGATAGGATTCCTGTTCAAGTCCCCCTTCTGACTCCTCTTGTCTGTTCCACCTTGCCTTTCTTGTTGTGTGTGATGTCCTTAGATATGTCTGGTTACTATCAGAGGTTGAAGGATGATGGAGTGCTTGATTTGGAGAAGGAGGAGGTGGAGAAGATGAGCCTTGCGAATGAGACCAAGTTGTCCTCTCTTCGTGCCACTCTTGATGATGCGATCCAGAATTTGGGTGAAACTGAAGTGCGTGAGGCTATGCTGGCGATTTCTGACTATTACTGTAAGATTGGTTCTCAGGAGAAGGCGCTGGAGGAGTACGAAGTGACACTGAAGAAGACAGTGGCTCTCGGTCAGAAGTTGGATATCCTGTTCACCATGGTTCGTCTTGGCTTCTTCTACTCCGATTCTGATTTGGTGCGCAGCAGCATTAAGCGCGCGCATGCTCTGATGGAAGAAGGTAGCGATTGGGATAGGAGAAACAGACTCAAGATTTACGAGGCTCTCGCGGCGATGCAAGCCCGTCGCTTCGGCAAGGCCTCTGCGCTCTTCATTCAAACGCTATCCACCTTCTCGTCTTTCGAAATCTTCGACTTTGAGCAGTACATCTTCTACACCGTCATCAGCGCGATGCTCTCGCTGGATCGCGTCTCTCTCAAGGAGAAAGTCCTAGACTCCTCCGAGGTTCTCTCCGTCATCAACCGAATTCCACACCTCCAAACCTTCCTAGAATCCTTCTACAATGGCGACTACAAGGCATTCTTCGCCTCCCTGCTACCGCTCGCAGACAGACTGCACAGAGACAGAATCCTCCACCCACACTCTAGATGGTTCGCCAGAGAGATGCGCGTCAAGGCTTACACCCAATTCCTAGAATCCTACAAATCCGTACAACTCGCATCCATGGCCACACAATTCGGAGTATCCTCAACCTTCATGGATTCGGAGCTCTCCAGATTCATCTACATGAAGAGACTCAACTGCAAGATCGACAAGGTCGCTGGCATCGTAGAAACCAACAGACCGGACAGCAAGAACGCACAATACGCTGCAACCATCAAACAAGGAGACCTCCTGCTCAACAGAGTGCAGAAACTCGCTGCAAGAGTCATCAACCTCTAGACACTCCTCGTCCTCTTCACATGTTGAAGGCTTTGCTGTTGTACGCCACACACAAGCCCCCACTAAAAGCCGCTATCTTCACACATATAGGAACCCTCTCATATCACGTGCTTCCGTACCCATTACTCTACCCCCGAAGCACAGGTCAATCTGACTGAGGCGGTACCATGATGAGCAGCTATATCCCGAGAAATGAGATCAAACAGTGAAATAGACTCACATCCATCGATATTGTCTTCTGCAAGTAGGCCCATGGGAGCGCTGAAGAGTGGCTGTAGCACGAAGGCGCTTCGATCCTGTGGGTCCGGGAGGCTCTCCACGGTGCGTCCCATTCCAATGCTCCCTGGCTTTGCGAACAGTTGTCTCTCGCGCCTCCGTTCCCCCACCAAACATCTACACATTCGCCGCTACGCCATGTCTTCCAAGCGATTCAGGGATCCCATCGTCATGGAGGCCAAGAAACCGTCGATTGGCACCGTCATCTTCATGCACGGTCTCGGCGACTCCGGCGAGGGCTGGATGGATGGCATGACCATCATCCAAAAGGCACTTCCACACGTCAAGTTCATCCTTCCACACGCGTACGTTCTTCCACACCGCTCAATGGAGCTATTGCTTGGCCAAAGTTCGGGGGCACTGACAAGCGTCCTTTCTCTGCTCGCCCTTCCTCAATTGTAGACCCACCCGCCCAATCACTTGCAATTTTGGAATGAAGATGCCTGGATGGTATGACATCATCGAAATTGGATCTGTGGCAAAGGGCGAGGACGAAACTGGAATGGAAGAGTCGAAAACCTACAGTATGTCCCTTTCTGCACTCTCTTTCCTCCAACCAAACACATCTTTGAGTGCTCGATCTCAATTTCAATTCCCGTTGACACGTTTCCTTCAGTTGTGGATCTCATCAAGAGCGAAATAGCGGCTGGAACACCAAGTGACAAGATCATCCTCGGTGGCTTCTCTCAGGGCGGCGCAATGACCTACTACACCGTTTTTTCGTCAGATATCAAGCTTGCAGGAGCATTGGTCATGTCTGGATACCTTCCGCTCGCCTCAAAGTTCGAGGAGAGGTTCAACAAAGTGAACGCTGATACGCCCGTCATGGCCTGTCATGGTACCCATGGTATGAGTCTCCAAATACCTTCTTCACACCATTTTACTGCTATTGAAGCCTTCAATCTCGGTCATCGTTACTGCATCTTGTCCAGAAAAAGCTGACGCAACTCTCAACTCTTGCAGACCAAATCATTGCGTTCAGTAGGGCCAAAACCTCGTGGGAGTTCGCAGAGAAGCATGGACTCAAGGGTTCGTTCCATTCATATCAGGGAGTTGCTCACTCTGCATCAATGGAAGAGCTCAAGGACGTTGCGAAGTGGATCTCCAGCATTCTCTCAGACACCAAACTGTGATGCCCCTCTCAACACATGGTCTTTGCATTCTGTCGTATCCCAACACAGTGGATGTACAAAGCTGGGATGGGAAGCTGTGAGTGTTTCCCTGTTGTTGCCCTCGAAATGTAAGTCGACGTGAGCGTGAGTTGTCTCTAATAACAGAATTGGCTTGTGTACAGTATTTACAACGTGCTGAAGGATTCACCACAGCCACAGGTGCCCTTGGCGTTCGGATTGGTAAAGACGAATTCGGACTTCAATTTAGTGGTGATGTAGTCCATTTCTGTGCCTACTATGGCGAACACTGCTTTGGGATCCACAATGATTGTAATGTCTACATCAAAATGCGCCGAGTAATCACTTCGCGTCAGTGTCAAGGGAAGCAAGATAACGAGGGAGGAAAGTTGGATCGTTTCTGCTCAACACACAGGACTTCATTGGGTTCAATTCGAGCATCCAGGGGGAAAGGCATACCTTCGTCCTTTACCACTTCGTCCGTGGGCAATATCTTGTCTGTAAAGCTCATTGTGTAGACGTAGCCGTTGCATCCGCCTTTCTTCACTCCAACTCGGATTCCAGTCGCTGGCGTCTTGTGATGTTGAATCATCTGTCGTAGTCGGGTCTTAGCATTCGGTGTCTGCCACATTTTAAGCAAGAAACGGTGTTAGGAGCAGCTAGACAAGCGAAACTGGAGAGTTTGCAGGTGCCGAAGCTTCAAAGAGAGGTTCCACCTTCTTCCGATCTAATCACTCCGATTATACCGATATTTCTGAAGCCATCTTCGATTCCAACAGATATCAACCCAAGATTGAGAGGAAGGGAATCGTACAACAGAGAAAAGAGCCTTGGAGGGCGATATCACTTTGCTACCGATTTTGACGATACCAGCCATAATTTGAGGTGCCAGGCAGATGGAAACGATCAGTGGAGGACAATGTATAGGAAATCCAGGAGGGAAGACAGAAGACTAGGGGAAAGAGGAGCGATCGAGCCAGAACTGAGAGAAGCCGAGAACCGAGCCAAAGAGGAGCCTCCCCTCGCCTCAGTCCTTGCTCCACCACTCTGGCGCAATGGTACGTACCCTTCTCATGCATCGTCCTGTTCCTTGAGGAGACAAAACATCCACAATTCACTTGCTGTGGAGTTGCAAAGCCTGAAATTGACCCTGTCCGCTATCTCCCACCCGCCTGCCCGTGCTTGTCTCTCCACCCAGCTGTTCTACTCCTTTTTCAAGACCCTCAAGGGCAAGACAGTCATTGTGGAACTGAAGAACAACGTGTGCATCGAAGGAACCCTGGAAGCCGTCGACCAATATCTCAACCTCCGACTCAGCTCCATCAGAATCACCGAGGAGTCTAAATACCCACACATGGTATGCATTACATCGTTCATCTCATTTCTGAGCGATACGCTGTGATCAGACACTAACCACATGTGAAATCCACCTTCGCAAAATCGTCGTTTCCCTTTCCCCCAGATGGCCGTCAAGAACGCCTTCATTCGTGGATCTGTTGTCAGATTCGTTCACCTTCGCAAGGATGATGTAAATATCGATATGTTGCAAGATTCAGCTCGTTTAGAACAGAAGCAAGTGACCGAGGAGCAACTCGCCAAATAAACCCCTGATTCTCCCCGATTAGCTGAGTACAAGTTGGTGTCGCTTTCGACGTCAATGTGTTCTTTGATTCAACTGTGATACATTGTCCAAATGTGTTCTTCTGCGTACACCTGCTTTGAAGTGAGTAATGGGTGTGAGAGATTGTGGTGGTGTGCGTGGTAATTTGTGGATTTGTGAAGTGGGTATCGATTCATGAAGCAGAGAGTATTGATCTCATTATCTCCTATCGCTTTGGTTTACCATTTCGAACCATTGGCGTAGGGCGTCAGAGAGGATGTGAGGGAGGTTGTCGAGGTGTTTCAGGATGATGTAGTAGGCGAATGGGAAGTCGTCAATGTATGGCGTGATTGCAATCTTTCCAGATGGACTTGCCGATACCGATTGGATGTCCAAGATTGATTGGTCCTTGTCGAGAGTGTCCATGATGAGGAACACGACGAAGATGTTGTTCTGTTGTGCTCTGTGCAGCCACAGTGCCAACTCCTGTCTCTTGTCTCCAAATCTTCCGTCTCCAATGATGAACATGAGCTGCATGGTAGACGCTGAGGACGAACCCATGGACATGACGGCTTCGTGTCTCGAGAGCTCGAGCATCTGTATCGACGTTCTCATGAGGTTCTCCATGTTCGTCGACTGTTGTTCAAACGTCAATTGAGGCATGACGACAGAGGCGGCCTCGTCGGTGAATGGCGCGGAGAAGGGATGCAGAAGATCGACTTGGTTGCCGAATTTGAGGAGTCCAAGTTGGCCAATTTGAAGCCGTTGCAGTGCAAGACAAAGAGTCGCTGTCGCCTCTCTCATCAATGGAGCAGCATTACCAAGCAGAACAGATTGAGAATCGTCGAGGCACAAGAGCACTTGGTACGTTCGCTTGTTGGGCATCGTTCGTCGCAACCAAATCTTGTCCTTCCTGAACTGACTCGCTACATACGTCACTACGCGTCTCATGTTCAAGCGCTTACCTGTACGATAGTCGCCTTGCATTTTGGACTTCAGTGTCGGCTCCAGAAGCAAGCGAAGCTGCTCGCAAAGCTGCTGCGCGGCACCGGATGTAATCGCCTGTAGCTGTCTCCAAATCTCACCACCAAGCGCCACATTGTTAGGATCGGACTTCCACTTCGCAAGAGAGAGTTCCAAATCAGTGCGCATGACAAGGAGATCCTCAGGAGTGAGATCTTTCGCCAGCTCGCGAGGAACAATTTCGTCGTCCACGTCCATTGAAAACGCTTCCTTTTCGGCACTTGGCTTAGAAACAATACTCTCGTAGTTGGGCATCAAATTGTGGTCATCACCGTCCGAACTCAAACCATCCTCCAGCTCCTCGGCTCCCGTCTTCTTCTCGTCCTCCTTTTCTTCGGGACTAGTAGCGATGCGCTCGACATCGTTCTGAGTCTGAAGTCTGTTGGATGGAGCTCTTGATTTGGACTCCACAGTAGTGTTTTGCTCCGGGTCCGGAGGAGTATCGTCAACTTCCATCTTCTCGGGTTCCACGCTCTCCTGCTGTGGTTGATCTTCTTCATCTTGCAATGCCATTTGATGATTTTCGTTCTTGAATTGCTCAGATTGCTCCTCAGAGGCGATACCAAGAGTCTGTTGATCGGCCTTTTCGTTGTCGCGCGCGAATTCGAACGTTTGATCCTTGTCGGCGTCCATGGCACCATCGTCGTTGTCGTCCTTTCCAGCTGGCTCGCCGGAATCATCTTGATCAACGGCCTTCTCATCTCGATCCTCAATGACATTGAGTTGGCGCTCCCAGTGCTTGAGTGCGTCTCCAAGGGATCGCAAGGGATTTGCGTCCTTCTGTTGCGTCGCAGCTTGTTTGTCCGGCGTTTGTTGTTGCTGATGTTGCTGGTTGGGATCTTCCTTGGGATTATTGGGACGAGATGGAGTGGGTTTGAAGGAGGAGGAGCCTTGAGTACCGGCGGTGACGGAGGTGGCGTTGGGGTCCGAAGTTTCCTCTTGTGATCGCGATTGCATGTTGTCCTCTTGACCTCCTCCTACCTGTTTGTTGTCCTCGTTCGTTCGCACGTTCTGCTGTTGTGGAAGAGAAGGATCGTCGGTGATACCAAACGCGCCAGAGTAGTCCTTTCCATCGTCCTTCGATTGGCCGACCTTTTCTCGCTCCTCGTCGTCGTCTTTTCCTTCCTCTTCTCCCTGCTGATCTTGATCCTGATCGCCATCGTCCATAGGTTGAGCGGCAGAAGTGCCGGGTCCAGTGTCGTCGTCGTCCTTCTTCTCGTCGTTGTCGTCATCTGCATTGGCATCTTGGTCCTTGTTTTGCTCTTCGTCTGGAGAAACGTCGGGTTCCGTTGAAGGAGGCTGATCGTCAGAAGGAGCGCCTTCAGGCTGTTCGGGGAAGGGCTTTGCAGCATCATTGCCGTCGTCTCCGCCCTCCTTTTCCTCCTCGTCTTCGCCGTCCAAATCCATCTTGTTCTGCTCCTCTTCATCGCCTCCCTGGTTCTTCTCGTCGTCCAAATTCATATCTTCGGGCAACTCAAACTCTTCCTCTTCGGCATGTGGCTGCTTGTGATGAGTATCCTCATAGCGATCGTCGTCGGCGTTGCGAATCGGGTCGTCCGCGCCCGGCTCGTCTCCTTCCTCTCCCTCTTCACGCTCATCGTCCTTCTCCTTGTCTCCGCTCTCCTCGTCGCCGCCTCCTCCTTCTTCGTCATCACCATCTTGAGACTTCTTAGGCTTCTTCTGCTTCTTCTTGTCGTCGTTGTTGTTCGCATCGCCCTCCTTCTCGTCGTCAAGGCGAGCCTCCATCTCACTCTCGTCCTTGTTATCGCCTTCCAACGGAGCATTCTTCTCGTATGATTCCTTACCCTTGCCATTGTCGGCATCGTCGTCCTCGTTGTCCTCATCGTTCCAAAGGCGCTCGTCCAACACTTCCTCCTGCTCAGGGTCCAAATCGCCCATTTCTCGATCCATCAGATCACCGTCATCCTCCTCGTCATCCTCGCCATCGGATTCATTCTGTTTGGGATCCTTCTGCTCGACGTCGTGCATCTCACCTTCAAAGTCATTCTCCATCTCCACACCAGTATCGGGATCGACTGGAGGCTTCGTGGGGTCTTGTTGTTGTTCGTCCTTCTTCAAATCCTTCAGAGGCTTATCGCCAAGCAATTGCTCCTCCTCATCGTACTGATCGGTCACATCCTGATCTCCAGTACCTTCGCCCAGTCCCATGCCGTCCACGTCAGTCATCATATCTCCCTCTTCAGCGTCTGCCTCTGCCTTAGGTTTGATGCAGAATCCATCCTTCATGATGCTCGCAAAGACGGAAACAAGCACATGCGCGAATTTGGAGCTAGATTTGCAGAAGAGAGACCGGCTGTGCACATGAGCCAAATGCAATGCGGACCACTGCTTCAAAAGCGGGTAGAACTGACGAAGAAGAGTAGCACATGAGGAGATGAGGCCAGAGCTAGGTGCGGTGCCAGTTGGCATGGCAGTGGAGGTCGTATCGAGGAAGTCAGCGAGGATCGCACAAGCTCTCGAGAAGTTGTCGATGATCGATGGGGCGTCCAAAGCAATCGTGAGGGAATCCAAATGCTTCATCGATTCGACAATGTGAAGTGGCAGGAAGCGGTCAGAACCAGAAAGCTCAGAGTCGAAGCGCGAGTCGGGTTCCATGCCAAACACGTGAGGTGGTGGCATCTCGTCTTCATCGCCATTGTTTGCCTTGTCCTCTGATGGTTCTTCGGTGACGTCCATTTGCTGTTGTTGGGAAGAGGATGATGAGGGTAATGCGGCTCGGCGAGCGGCATCGCGGGCCTTCGCTTCTTCGGCCGCCTTCTGAACGGCAGCTTTGTGTTCCTCCACTTGCTTCAGGCGCTCTTCGGTTTTGCGGTTCTCAGATTCAGTGCGATACTTTTCGATCTTGTAGACACGCTGAACGGCAAGCAATAGGGACTCGATCGAAGAGTTGAAGAGCTGAAGGAAATTGGAGATGGGCTCCGGAACGTCCATAGATGTTGTGGGGCGCTGCTCCGACGACGGTGAAGTTTTGACAAAGATACCAAGAGAAGGATTGCGTTGGAGCAAATTGAAAGTACGTTGAGAAGCAAAACGCTCCAATTGAGGCAGCAAGCGAGGCATGATGGCAGCGGATTGCGACATCAACTTCTCCAAGCTAAATTGCACAATATCGTCGGAGGACTTCAGTACAGCGTATGAGGCGTATCCCATCACCAAAGATGATGAAGGAGAACAGATCGAATCGGAGTGGAAGACGCGAGAGAGCGATGAAGTTTCGGTGTGCGCTGAAAGTTCCTTCTCGATTGAGCTTCGAGCATCCGTAAGCGATACGAAGATCGTCTTGAGCAAGTCTAGAAGAGAGCTCGAATGGTTTCTGAGTGTAGAGACTTCGAGACCGGTGATACTGTTCAAGACATCCATCATGGAAACGACGAGGCTGGAGAAGGCATCGATGTCCTCCTTTTGAAGTAACATGGCCTTTTTGAGGGCAGTTTGAGGCGGAAGAACATCTTTGGGTCCAGTCTCTTCTTCATGCAAGGGGGTAGATGAGAATGGGGAGGAGATGTCAGACGTGAGGCGTGCGACGGAACTACTCAACTTCTCGATGGTTTCGTGACGTGCAAGTGCAATAGACATGGTTCTTCTCTGATGGACAAGTAAGGCGAAGGTGTGATCAGCAAATCCAAGAGACTTTTGAGCCTCTGCACGCGAGAGTTGGGGCGAATGCGAGTGTTCTTTGGAACGAAGTAGAAGCAGTTGTGCAAGAACCTTGTAGAAGTAGTCGTCTGATTTCGCCCAAAACGTGTCCAAAGACTCTGTGAGTAGGTTGGAAGAACGTTCGTTGGCCAATGAGGTCGCTCGAGTGTCGGTAGCGTCAGATACAACCAGAAGAAGCTTGGCTACAATCTCCTCACACACAGGT
>Ga0307375_10004314_pt1 | contig 13603 bp, 13 predicted proteins | sample TR1MG_FD_202531 | JGI IMG/M metagenome (GOLD analysis project Ga0307375, IMG submission 202531) | Soil microbial communities from Risofladan, Vaasa, Finland - TR-1 | ecosystem: Environmental > Terrestrial > Soil > Coastal area > Acid sulfate soil | place: Finland: Risofladan, Vaasa | collected...
GGGACACATTGCATCCATGACACCTAATAATGCTACTCAGTTTTCATATGATAATCAATTAGAATACTTTGGGGATGACGGCAGTATGTTCTTAAAACGTCCATTATCTCAGGAAGCAGATTGGACCGATGATTTTGTTTGTGTTGGTGATTTATGTGCTGGATTTTTAGTTAATAATGTAACTGTCACATATCCAAGCACTACAACCACAACAACAGCATACCCATATTCGGCAATTATGTTGATTAATGAAGGTACTTCAATGGCACATCAAGAAGTAAGTACCCCACAAGCATTAGGTCTTTATGGATATACTAATTATACGCTTGCTTTCTCACCGACAATATTACCAGGATATTCGGTTGCAGTTAGATTAAATTTCAATAATAACCTAATTGTTACGGGCGGTACGTATAGTGAGTCGAAATCAATTGTAACAATTAAAAAGAATGGTGTCACATTATTTGCCACCACTAAAGTAATAACAACAATTAATTCAACACCAATATTGGATAGCAAAGAAGTATCTATAGGTAATGGTGATATAATTCAAATAACAATTGAAAATCAGGCATTGAAAGCGGATGATGACCCAACAGGTATGGTTTCATCACAAACATCAATGACACCAACAATATTAAGCGTTACGCCTAATGGTAGTGTACCATCAATATCACCACCAAGTGTAATAACAATAATAGAAGAACCAATATGAAATATTTAATAGCACTACCGGATAGTAATTATTTTTTATGGCAAATGCTTGTCCAAATAAACAATTTCAAGAAACTTGGACTTGATGGAGATGTTATTTATGTCGTAGGTAAAAGAACTATGCAGAAAAGTAATGTTTTAACAGATATAATATCAAAAAATAAAACGAAATGTACAATATATGTCTTCCAAGATGAAAGAGAAGATGGTCAATATTCATCAACATTAAGACCACATATATTAGCTAAATTTTTTGAAGTATATCCAAATGCCGAAAAAGAAACATTTTTCTATCTTGACCCTGATGTGATTTTTACAAAAAAAATGAAATTAGGTGATTTAGAAAGAGGAAATACTTGGTATTTAAGTGATACTCGTTCATATATTAGTAGTGAATATATTAAAAGTAAAGGCGAATTATTGTTTATTGAAATGTGTAATATTGTTGGGATTGACCCTCACGTAGTTGAAGGTAATGATGATAGTGCAGGTGGTGCGCAATATATAATGAAAAACGTAACTGCCGATTTTTGGTTGAAAGTGGAAAAAGACAGTGAAGCACTATTTAATCATATGGTGAAAACATCAAGCAGGTATAATCCGGAACATCCGATACAAGCATGGACGGCAGATATGTGGGCGGTTCTATGGAATGCATGGTATTTTGGACACACAACAAAAATTAGTAAGAAATTAGATTTTTGTTGGGCAACTGATGTGGTTGATAAGTGGAAGAAAACAAGTATTTATCATAACGCAGGTGCTGTTATTGATAATGGTTATTATTTTTTGAAAACACAACATCAAATATCTCCATTTAATAAAGAATTGAAATGTAGTGACGAGTATTGTTCATATAATTACGTAAAGGAAATCAAGGAAACTGAAATGGAATTTTCTAATATATTATTTTAAAAATGGGAAACGCAAGAAAATATAGTTTGGTGATGAATAGCGTTATTAGCTGTGGACTTGGAAGTTACACGGGTAGTACAGTTACATGTAGTTTATTGCCATCATTTACAATAAATTATGATACTGTACCTGCAACATCATGCACATATCCCACATTAAGTACAACACAATTACAAAGTTTATCGACCATTGAATATGATAACAGAGTGATTGATTTTCTTGATTACATTAATTTGGAAAGTGGCGTTGCAAAGGAAATATTATATAGTGGTTCAACCACAACAGAACCTGAATGTAGTGGTTATTATTGTTTATTAAACCCTAACTTTTTGGTTTATAAATTCTTAAATGGAATACGTGTGGTTAATGTTGGGAGTGCAAATGGTGTGGTACAATATTTGGTATCGGGTGGCACATATAATTCAGGTTGGCAACCTACCGGAACGTTTTTAAATTTAGACCCTAATGGAATATTCACAGTAGCGATAAGAGATTATGTCGCAAGTGAAGATTTTGTTGTTTGTGAATATAATACATTAATATCTTTACCTGCATTAATTCCAAGTACAACGGTTACATTAACACCTAAAGTTATTGCATTTAATCAGTTATCAGTAGGAAGCACTGGTCCTACAACATATAAAACAGGTTGTATTCAAGTAAGTCCATCAGCGTTATCTCCAGGTCAGAAAGTATTAATTAATTATACTTCAAACGCTACACTTGCAGGTTCTTCAGGGTCAGCATGTGTTCATCTTACTTGTAGACCTAATGGTAGTGGAAGTTTTGTTAATTACGATTGTCTGACAAACCTAAATGTTTCACCACGAAATAATTCAGTTACATTGTGTTATGGGGATGTTGTTTGTTATGCTGTGATTGCCACAGCAGGCACATATGGTGCGACAGCATGTGCTAATATATGTATGACATCGGTTAATGGTTTAAGTACAATTGTGCCGACTATTGACATAACAAGATGTTCATCTGCATCAGTTGCAGTCTATCCACCATTAAGTCTTACAGCAAGTATGAATCGTGTATATGTTGATTCACCAGTTTTAGGTGTTTGTTTAGCAGGGGGGACATTTGGATTCAGTCCTGCAATTCCTAATGGTCAGTGTGTTCAAATCCAACTATCATCAATCACTACTTCAAATGGTGGGACTGCTCAAATGGCATTTTACTGTAAACCAAATGGTGGTACTTCATATCTTTGTGTTGATGGTGTTAATTCAACTCAAATACAACCACAAATTGCAACACTTACGGCAAGGTACGGGGATTCATTATGTTATTGTATGACAGTTGTTGCTCCGAGTGCTGGTATAACCTCTTCTGCATGTGCATGTATTAGTAATCTTAGTGGAAGTATAGGTGTGCTTCCTCTTAAGAGTACAACAAATAATTGCGATAATATCAGTGCTACAAGGTCAGCATTACCAGTATCAATAGCATTGTGTAGACAACAGGATTACGGACAGTATGCAAGTGGATATATTAACGTAACACCTGCACTACCAACATGTGGTCAATGTGTAACCGTCTGTTACCAAGTTAATCAGACTGTATGTGGGTATGGTGACGCAATTATTAATATTTTCTGTAAGCCGAATGGTGGTTCATCATTCTTACCATATTGTCTTCTTAAAACAGAATATCCGACTCCATGCGGTGTTCCAAACGGTACATTTATCATGAGATATGGTGACCAACTTTGTTATAATAACACAATAAGCACAAGTGATTTTGGGTCATGTAGTGATATTTGTATTAAGTCAGTAATAAGCACATCAGAGGTAAGCGCATCTATTAACGTTTCAAAATGTTGTGATAGTGTTAAATTTTTATCATAATTATAAAATAAAATTATTTGTATTTATAAAAAAGAAATTTTAAATGGCATTCATCGATAAAAAAAACCCTGTTGTATTAAACATCAAACTAACTTCCAAAGGTAGAGAGTTGTTGTCTGAAGGTAATTTGAACTTCGGGTATTATGCTATTGGTGATAGCGAAATGGATTATGCTTTTAATAATCAAGTAACTGCTGAATTAGATTTAATTGGACAATCATATACACCGTTTGATTCACATATATTAAGACCCGCAGATAAAAATCCAAGTCTTTTATCGTTCATACCAAGAAATTTAGATGGTGACCCATATAATTTAATAACAAACGTACCATCTACTCCAACTATAATTCAAAACACAGCACAGCCATTAGGTTTTTTTAGTATTATTAGTGGTGAAACAACATTTATAACTGATACAGACCATGTGAAACAACCTGATGCTATGGTTGAAATTAGTGGTGTGACTGGTGGTACATTCCTTTATCTAAAGAAAGCACCGACATATATTGCAAATGTAAACGAGCCATCTATTGGTGATTTATTATTAGTGAAATGGACTAACCCATACTCCCAAAGCACAACAGGATACGTTGTTAGTGCAAATACACCAACTGCATATTTGGTTTATAAGATTCAAGGTTTTTCAGGTACACTTGCAAACAACACATTGGTAGTTCAAGTTGATAGAGACCTTCCTAATTTCACTAACCTTACTGGTGGTAGTAATAGTGTTGTTGCAGGCGCAATGATATATTATGATTATATCAATTATACCGGAACATCAATATTTAATGATTATTCCACTGATTATGTAAATGAGGCAATTACCTCATTCTTACAGAATTGTCAGTGTCCTACAATCACATTTCCATTTTGGAATATGACGATAATTTATACCAATGATATTGTTGGCGTTCAAGAAGAAGACAGGGGTTATGGTCAATATAGAAGTAAAACATATGGTGGTTTTGTATCATATATTCAAAATCAAGAACCAACAATAAAAAAACTTGGTGTTATTCACTATACGAATTCTTCACCGTCAAATACCTATGCTGAAGAATTATATCAGAATACACCTACCTTGGAATTACCGACAATAATGTGGCATAAATCCACAGAGAAAAAATTAGGTGCTAAGTTTAAAGCAATGGGAAGTGTTCAATCACTTACAGGAATAACAAGGTCATTAAATACTGCATATTATAACCTATATGAAATTACTGATACCTCACTACAATATCCTGTGGGAAAAGTATTTGTTGATTTAAAGATTTTTGTTATCGAAGACCAAGAACTATTATTTGCAATGTCATATAAATCTAATAGGTCTTGGACTCTTCCAAATTATAATGTTGGTATCAATGATAATGTTATTGTTGGTTGTGCTCAATGTGAACTTCAATATCAAGTTACACTTACACCAGCTTCAACCATTGGTGGTAATGATGGTAGTATTTACATTCATGACATTGAACTTAATTATGGTAGTATGGTTCTTGAAGTAAGTGGTAATAGCGGTGTGTTTATTTATGAACCAATAGTTGGGAATACAACTATTGGTGGATTAGTTGCAGGTAACTATAGGGTTACAATTTATGACATGGGTTCACCTGATTGTGCTGTTACGACAAATATTACTTTAACTCAACCAACAAGTCTATTGAAATTATATGGTGTTCAAACAACCGCAAGCGGCTTAGACCCGAACTTCGATATAATCTCATCAAGTCCGACATCAATAAGAATATATAAATCCGATGTTGGTAGTGTATATGGTACTGCTCGAATCGCACTTAAACCATATGGTCAAGTTCCGGGAGTTGGAGATTATGCTTTGCTTAGTACATATGTGGATTTCAATTCATTAACATTCACACAACCATATTCTATTTATGTTAAAGATTCAGGTACTGGATTTGAATTTATTGTACATAGAGACTATGTTGCTGCGGGAACTCCATTAAATGCAGGTTTCAATACATCACAAGGTCAAGATACTGGTGGAACATATATGTATACAAGTAATTATATTCAGGCAATAGTACCGTTCCTTAATCCTGTTGTTGGTGACATTGAATTGAGTATCTATCCAACATCATCAGTACCTACGACATGGATAGCAGGCGGTACTACATATTCAGGAACACCTAAAAAATTATATGTTTCAACCCCATCATATACAAGTAATTATTATACTGTTGCAGTAAGAGAAAGATGGAATAATATTGTAATGTATACTGTGACTAAACAAGTAACATTTATGAATTTAAGTACAACAACAACAACGGCAGCACCTTAAAAGAAGTGAAATTATGGCAGATATAAGATTTTTAGTAAGCGGAAGTTCAGCACCATTCATTGCAAGATTATGCAATACTGGTAGTGGTACGGCTATATGTCGAATGGCAATTGATTATTCAGGTACTTGTTGTAATTCATGTAATATATTCAGTAATTTATATCCAAATAGTAGTTATACTATAAGTGTGGGTGATGCTATTGGTAATTGTGCAACAATCACTTGCACAACACCTGTTCAAGTAGGTACAACAACATTAGCAGCCAAAAACTTTAGTTTAGCTGGAACTGCATATAGTCCTGCACCATATACTTGTTATATGACAGATTCTTTAGTTGTTAGTCCAACGCTATCAACAGGGGAATGTGTTTGTTTATGCTTTACAGGTGGTACATATCGTGGACATGGTTCAAATAGTAGTGTGAGTGTTGCTTGTAAAACATGTGGAACTTCTTCATGGGTAACATTAGGAACTATAATGGATAATACACCCGGAACTATACCTGCATTTAAACTACGTAATGGTGATTCAGTGTGTTATAATTTAACTGTATCGCCACCAAGTGGTGTATTTGACCCAGGACTTGCGATTAGTGCACGTGCGAATTTATGTTTATGTTTAGTTAGTGCTCCTGTGGGATTTAATATAGGAACTTGTACTAACACATATAAATGCGTGAGTATGCTATATACACCTCTAACAACGACAACATCAGCAACACCCGTACCGAATATTACAGTATACCTTGGTGGTGTGACTGATAATAGTACAAATCCTGCATATCATTATCTTTGTGGACACATCTGTACATCACCTGCACTTCAATCAGGTCAATCATTTAGATTATGTTTCACAACAAATGCACGTTCATATACAGCAGATAGTTTAGCGAAACCTGTCTCAGCATGTGCGTTCTTAAAATGCACAACAACAACTTCTTGTTGTAATTTTAGTTGTTCTAATATGGGTGCACTTCAAGTGGGAGATTGTAGTGCTAATGGATATTGTTATATTAATGTTACATCAAGCAATATTAATAATTTAACACTATGCGTAATAACACGTAGTAATTTAGCCAATGACTCGATTGATTATCTTAACTGTGGTACTTTATGTTTCAACACAATTTCAAATACAGTCGGTGGTAACTATGTGTTAAGTAGTACAAGTAAATGTATGTCGGCATGTAGCACATCTTCAGGTACGGTTACACCTCTCCGTACCCGACCTACACTACCTACTCAACTATAATAATTATAATAAATGGGAACAGTAAGATATACAATAGTAAGTGGAGCAGCACCATTCGTAGCAGAGATAACACCGAGTTTAGTACCGGATAATCTTCACGTTGCAGTAGGTACATATGAATTTAATGATGTGCCTAATGGTGGCTATGCGCTTATTATAACAGATTCTAATGGTTGTGTATTCGAACAAGAAATAACTGTTGACCCATTTGTTACTACGACTACCACAACAGCACCGCCAGGAAATTCTATTGTTGTTGGTAATACTCAAGATGAAAGTCTGATTTTTAATATAAATGGTACTAATCGTGATTCACATTACGAAGGATACCCCAACCCTACAACGATGACCCTTTATTTGTGGTTGAAAACATTAAATGGCGCACCGCTAACAGCACAAAGAGTTTTAAATTATTCTTTTGTTGCGACAAGTGCATCGACATTCACATTTAATACTTTAAGTGACCAAGTACACGCAGAAGTAATTCCAAGTACATATGGACCTGCAACAGCAATAAATGGTCAACTAATATTAAAAGCTGGTTTTATTGAAACATTTTTTCAATACTCATATGTGAAAAACCCTGCAATACCCAACTATCAGATAGATTTAAACTCAACAGGAGATTGGCTTTATACAGGAATTCCATTAACGGGTGGGACAAATATTTATGGTGTGACTTATATTGATAGAGATAATGTAATAATGAAATTTTAACTATTTATATATACTATGGCAAACGGATATACAGTATTTTTCTCTTATGTTTTAGTACCAGACAGTGGTGCTACTAATTGTGCTGGTTATAGTGAGGCAATTCACTGTAATTACATCAATTCAATTTATCTCGATACCATAACAAATAAAGAAGTTAATATTCATTTCGATAACATCAATGATTTTAAATTTCTTGCCGTTAGTGGTGGTACTGGATTTACCGCCAATAAAATTTACATCTTAGTTCAATTAATTAATAATGCTTCCTATACTAATCTTGCAGACGTTAAACCTAACTCAGCTAATTGGAAAATGTATAATGCCACAAGCCAAGTTACGGGTTATACTACAGGTAATACATTTGGTTTAACACCAGCAAATATCACAACAACAGTATTTAGTGTTCCACTATATTTATACAATCAAATGATTAGCTATGATTTGACTTATTTGAATTATCCGAGTCATTTACCTGTAGATGACGATAAATTATGTTTTGGTGATGAAGAATATTTTTTAGGAAATGTGGCAACAGATATAGAAGCAATTGCATATACAACCGACCTTGCAATCAATCTACCACTTAACGAATTTAATTCAACATCAAATGCTACGTGGGACGCACTTTCAGAAGTGTATATTACCGAAATAGGATTATACGATACCGATAAAAATTTAATTGGGATAGCTAAATTGAACGACCCAATACCTAAAGATGCAACAATTGCAAGAACAATTGTGTTCGCATTAGATTTTTAATTGAAAATAATCATAAATTTTTATATTTTTTTATAGTTTCTTAGTATTTATTATAAATAATGAAGAAAAAATTTATAATATATATGGAAAAAACAATTAGTGTTAACGGAACTAAGCCAAAATCTGTTATTATTGATGGCGAATTACATGGTAATTTTAAGATGCTATGTAAAGGTAAGAGCATGAAAATTGGCGGTGTAATTGAAGACCTTATTAAGTTGTATTTAAACGACCCTAAAAGTCTTCAATTAATGATTGACGAATTAAAGGAAAAGCAACCAAACTACGTTTAATATGGAAAAATATATATGGTCATTAGATGTTTCAACAACTAATGTTGGTTGTGCACTTTGGGACAGTAAGGGTAAATTGATTGAATTAAAGCACTTAGGCTTAAAATCGGATAGAGATACTTCTGTTGATGATAGAGATATTCATAAAGCGGAAGTCTTTAAGAATTATTGTATAGCATACAAAGAGAGAATTGAAAACGAATTAAATGGTGAGATGATACATGTATTTGTAGAAGCACCCCTTTCAAACACACCCAAAAACATCAACACAACAGCACTATTGCTTGGCTTTAATGGTATGGCAAGATATGTGCTGTATGAAGTGTTTGGTTTAATGCCAACTAAAATAACCGTACATAACTCACGTAAACTATTTTGTCCTGAATTGGTGAATTTATCAATGAGAAAGGGTGAAAGAGTTGAGACGCTGAGTTTCCCCGAAAAATACAAAAAAGAAAAAAAGTTGTATATATGGGAAAAAGTTGCTAAATTAGAACCCCAAATTGAATGGTTTTATACCAGAAACGATACGCTTAAGGACATGTGTTTCGATATGTCCGATAGTTATTGTGTTGGTTTTGCCGGATTAAAGACTTTGGGTATTTTAAAATGAAATATGTTTATTTAATTCAATCATTAGAAGAAGGGTATTATAAAATAGGTGTATCAATCCACCCCACAAAAAGAATCAAGCAACTACAAACTGGGAATTCTGCTGAATTAAAACTCATTGAGGTTTATAAAACAGAATTTGCACATCAAATCGAAAAGGCATTACAGAGAAGATATACTCATCTTCGAAAGGAAGGTGAATGGTTCAATATGTCTATTACACATGAAGTTAGTTTCCTTAAAGAATGTAAGCAAATAGAGGATAACCTAATTATTTTGAAAAAAAGTGGCAATGTATTTATATAAAACCTTGTGTTTTTGGTATTTTTGTTATAGTTTTGACAAAAATCTCTAAAAATAAACTTATCTAATAACGTTAACATGACAGAAAAACGAATAGACCAGGCGATTGAAGTAATAAATTATGCAATACGAAATCAAATATCAGTTAAAGAAGCGTCCGTTAAATGCGGATATTCTGATACTTATGTGAAAAATGTTAAAGCCGTAGTATATGAAAGTTATGACAATGGCAATCTTGAGGACGAATTATTCAATAAATTCGTTGATGCCTATAAGAGATACGAAATGGGCGATTTAAACTTAACCTCAACCAAATCAAGAAATCCAAGCGTAAATATTAATGTTGATAGTGCGCCAAGAGAAATTCAGAAAATCCCAGAGGGAGAGAGATTAATTTTCAATGATGATTTGGATGATGAAGCAGAAGCAACTTGGATATGGAATCAAAATTATCCACCTGACCACATAAAAACAGTTCCAGAATTACTTGAAGCGTGCAATGTTGATACAAACATATGGCGAGTTAAAGAACATCTTGTAAATAAATGGGATACAAGTTTCAAAGTAAATGACCTTCCATTAACAATTCAAAACTACCAAGTCAAAGCACGTCTCGAAAGAAAAGTCGCTGATATTCGAGAAAGAAGTATCGGTGAGATATTTCAAAACATGACCAAAGATTATTCCCCACCTACTCTCCATGTAGACCCAGTGAAATTCACAAACAACGATGACGATAATAACCTCTTAGAGATTTCGATATTTGACCTACATATAGGTAAACTTGCTTGGGGTGGTGAAACAGGTGAAAATTATGATGTTAAAATTGCTCGTGAAAGATTCTTAAATGCAATTGAAACATTACTTCACAGAGCAAGTGGTTTCCAATTCAAAAAAATATTATTCCCTGTTGGTAATGATTTTTTTAATAGTGACACTATGGAAAATACAACAACCAAAGGCACACAACAAGATGAAGACCTTAGATGGCAAAAAACTTTTGATGTTGGTGTGCGGTTACTTGTTGACGGTATTAACCTGTTAAAACAAACAGGTGCATTCGTTGATGTAATTGTTATTCCCGGAAATCATGATTTTGAACGTAGTTATTATATGGGCAAATATTTAGAGGCTTGGTTTAATAACGACTCGATGGTTGCCATAGACACAGGCGCATCACCAAGAAAATATTATCGTTTTGGTAATCTTCTTCTTGGATTAACACATGGAAGTGAAGAAAAGGAAGCATCATTACCAATGATAATGGCAAACGATATAGATTCTAAGCCATTTTGGAGTGAAACTAAATTTCACGAATGGCACTTAGGTCATATTCACAGAAAAAGGAATATGAAATATACTGTACTTGATAAATCAAGAGAACTAAATGAAGATTTGGGCGTTACCATCAGGTATCTATCAAGTTTAACGGGTACAGAAGAATGGCATCATAAGAAAGGTTTTATTGGTTCAGTTAAAGCAGCGGATGCTTTTATATGGAATTATGAACTCGGCTTAGTTGCACATTTAAATTCAAACTTAGTAATATAAAAATCAATTAAAATGGCAAATACAAACAAAAATTTAGTGAATTTAGCAACAGGTAAAAAACCTGCAGCTAAGAAACCGCAAACAAAGGCAAAGGCAACTAAACCTCCAACTGCGGAAGAAGAAAGAAACCTTAAAGCAAAAGCAAAGGTTGAAGAATTACTCTCTGATGTTAAACTAACTCCTGATAGTAAAGATGACTTACTTGAACTTGCACCCGAAGAAGAAGAAAAGGGTTCAGATTGGCTTCAAGAACAGGTCGCATTACTTTCAAGCGAGAATGAAGCACTTAAAATTGAATTAAAAACAGCAAAGGAAGATTACGCAAGAATTTTTGCTAAAGGTGGTGGTCAATCAGATAGTGAATTTAAGGAAACTATAGTTAAGGTGTTTCATGAATTACAGTCAAATTATCTGAACATGGGCATGAGTCCTTCAGGTGAACCTAATTTTAGAATTGCTCCCGCTGCATTCATCAATAGACTGATTGTGTTTTTCCCCTTCTTACAGAAAGAGAAAAAATTCTAATAAAAAATATTTAATGAGAATTGCTCTAAACCCTTTGTTTTAGAGCAATTTTTCTATATATTTGTTCCATGATTAGAGGACAAGAATTTCATGCGATAATAGAGAACGTTTTCATTGACGTTCAAGGCTTGCAAGTATCAGAACAATTGCAGGTTAACTGTCCTCATTGCCAAGAAAGAGAGGGTCTCGGATACCCTGATGGCAAATTTAATTTGGAAATCAATACAGCAAAACGAGTATTTAGATGTTGGAAATGTGATGAACCTAAATTTACTGGTTCATTAGGAAGACTTGTTAGATTATTCGGAACAAGTATTGATTATGACTTATATAAGTCTTATGCAGCAATATATCCTGATTACGGTGAATACGATGATGATGAAGAAAGGGAATATGTAGCAGTTAAACTTCCGGAAGAAATGGTCTTATTTTCAGAAATGGATGTAACTAATTCGGAACATTTTGAGGCTTATAACTATCTAATTAATGATAGGAAGATATCAAGAGATATTTTATTGAGATATCGGCTTGGTTTTTGTACTACTGGAAGGTATGCCAAAAGAATAATTGTTCCATCATATGATATTAATGGTGAAATTAATTATTTTGTTGGAAGAACATACGACCCTACTGAAAAGAAAAGAAAATATGATAATCCGAAATCCGATAAGGATTTGATTATCTTTAATGAAGGATTTATAAATTGGGACTCTACTGTATATCTTGTTGAAGGTGCGTTTGAAATGCTTACCTTTCCTGTAAATATCATACCGATGTTAGGGAAGACATTATCGACCACATTATTTTTAAAACTGAAAGAATTTAAACCCGATGTGGTTATATTGTTAGACCCTGACGCATATAAAGACAGTATTGAACTGTATTATCAGTTGCATACAATTTATGTGGGATGTGAAGAAAGGGTTAAATTGGTTAAACTTCCCACCAACGATGATTTGGATGAACTACGAAGAAATCATGGTATTGATGCAGTTATTAAAGCACTGCGAACAGCGAGAGGTTTAACTGTGGATGATTACTTTATTAAAAGGTTGCAGAAACCATATGATAAAAATAGAGCAGGAAGATACGATTCTAATTCAAAATACTTTGAATGGAAATCCGGGAGCACAAGAAACGGTATATAATAAATATAGAAAAATTGTAAAAGATTATATTCTTGGTAAGTACGGAACATATTATGATATCGATGACGATGTGTCGGAGATAATGATTAAGGTTTTTCTTAATCTTGAGAGTTTCGATAGTACTAAAGCAAAATTCAAATCCTGGGTTATTACCATATCAAAGAATTACATCATAGATAAATGGAGAAGTAGAGGTACAGTAACATTCACATTAACAGACAACCCTAATTATTCTTTGACTTCATGTGATTATTCAAACTCATGCTATTCCGGAAATCTTGTCACAACAAATTCAGTTGGAATTACGAATGCTGATTGCAATTCAACATCATGTACTTTTGAAAATTGTAACACAATAAATTATATTAGCACACAATTATCACCAAGTGATTATACATTACTTGATATGAAATATGTTCAAGGATATAATTACAATGAAATAGGTAGTGAATTTCAAGTTACAAGCAGTACTGTAAGTAATAGAATTAATTACATAAAGACTAAGCTAAAAAAGAAATTCCCTGAAAATATTTTCGATTAAAAATGGTGGTCGCAATTTGCGACCACCATCAACTACGGGACTTCTAATACTTACGTAATCTCAATAACTTTCTTGAGAGACTTCGTGTCAATTTCAATTTTAGGGATAGTTA
>Ga0307375_10004315_pt1 | contig 13601 bp, 15 predicted proteins | sample TR1MG_FD_202531 | JGI IMG/M metagenome (GOLD analysis project Ga0307375, IMG submission 202531) | Soil microbial communities from Risofladan, Vaasa, Finland - TR-1 | ecosystem: Environmental > Terrestrial > Soil > Coastal area > Acid sulfate soil | place: Finland: Risofladan, Vaasa | collected...
AAGTGCGACCTTGGCCTTGAACTCATCCGTAAATTTCTTGCGCTTCGACTCACTCATCACCTGCTCCTCAATTGCAGCAGGTTACCACCTTAATTTATTGTCTGAAAATCGGGGTCCACTATATTGTTTTGTCTGCACGATTCCGACGTATTCCTTTGGCTTCATTATTTTTCCTGGCTGTTGAGGATTTCCCTTGAGTATATCGTCTGCGAGTTCAACCCAAGTGACAGCACCTTTCCGGTGGATATAAGGTATCGGTGACCCCAGTTTGTCAATATCACGGAGCACCCAAGGGGTTGTCCATCGGCTCTCGACCGCACTCTGGAGTTGTAATTCTGGGATAGCATGGAAACTCTGCGTCTGTCGCAACTGTTCAAACGTTAGAGCGTGCAAACATTCGGTCAATTCAGCAGTACCGTAGATCAAACCTGATCCAGCCTTAATCATGGCGATCCGCCCACGGATCGAAGTCGGTCTAGTCCTCATTTCCCACGTTTTCGAACCAGAAAGAATGAGGTCTATCCAGGGAGATCGAATGATGAGTCCCTTCATGATGCCAGGTCGCCGTGGCAGACGGATTTCGCGCGCGCGATGGCAACGTTGAAGGCCACCAACGGCACGGTAATTTCGATGTGTTTCTTCTTTTGCGTAACAGCCATTTGGTTTCTTTTGTCTCTGTGCATTAACTCATGCGGTTTTCAAGATGGGATGGAAGCCAGCCAACGACAACCACTTGCGACTCGTCGTCCCAGAAAAAGTACAGCCGAAAACAAAATCGCGGTTCGCGAGAATTGCCAGCCTTCAAGTGCTTATCGAGGCCTCTTCGCTTTCCCTGGTATTGAACGGTGTACACGTCGCCTTCAAATTTTGCACCGTCCCCGGTGGCGCTCTCTTCAATATGCAGTTCGCCCAAGGCCTTTGTGTAGGCGGCCTGGCGCTCCGCTCCTCCATAGAGGCGCATCGGCACGTATTGGTCACGCAATACCAAGAGTGCCTTATATATAAGTGAGGGATCGTCAAATTCGGACTTCTTCGCGCCCTGATACGCACGGCTACTTATGAGTACAGAGCCTGCCAAGTTCTCATTGCACCAATCTTCGAAATCCGAAAGGTCTGCTGGGATCGGTGTCTCGGCGGACCTGCCAGTTGCCACTGCTAGTCGTCCCTCAAGCCGACGAATACGTTCGCGCGCGAACATAGCTTGCGCAACAGCTTGATTTGCGCGCTCATTCTCAATGTCCCGCTCGCGTTCTGCCTCCTGCAGCAATTGTTCAGAAAGCTCTTTTTGTTCCTGAATGTCAGTTGAAAGTCTGATATTGTCGTCCTCGTACATTTTCGACATTTCTGCATCGGTTGCACCGCCACGGCGAGCAGCTTCTCTTTCGAGTTTCGCGGCAAACTGGCGCACCGATGTGAACGAAGGCAGACGCTCTTCTCGGCCTGGAACATACGCAGAATTAGTAATTGCGTGAGCACATAGTTCAGCATCAAAGCTTGCCACCCCACCGTCCCGCGCAAGTATTCTTGCTGGCATCGCAAGTGAGTGGCGCGCCGGTTCATCCAGCCATGCGCGGAAACCTGGCCGATAGGTCCTTACTGCTTGCCTGAAAACCGAAAGCTCCTTTCCCACTAGGTCAGTTAGTGCAAAACTGCCTGCTGAGGTAAGAACAACGACGTGCGCAACGCCTTGAAGTTTTTGTGCGAGCCGTGTCGCGTTAATAATTGTCTCTGGTGTTTTTTGGTCATCTTCCTGATGCGAAAGTACGATCACATCACCGGTGCGTCCTTTCTGTTCCAAGAGCCGCACGAGCCATTCAGCGTCGGACGCAGTTGCAACCAGACGTGATTTGCCGTCAGCCGCTTGGCCATCCAATTCGCAGTGACCAGCGGCAAGAATACTTTTGACGAATCCTGGCACCGTTGGCTCGAACGAAGGGTTGTCACCGCGTGCAACACAAATAAGCCGTGTACCGAAAATGACGTCGTGGTTGGTATCAAGTCCGACGCCGATTTCCGTAATCCATGTCCGTCGGGCGACATTTTTGTCGGCATCGTCGAGTCGTGCTGCCCAGTAGAGTGGATCGGATATGCCGACCGCCGCAGTACGTTGTGCACCCACATCTGTCATCTCGAAAGACTTCATGCCCCAGGCATCATCTGGAAGATTTTCACCGGCACGATTGTTCATCCATTGAAGGATGATCCTGACTGTTTCTTGAAATCGATTGCCGTGCTTTCCAGGTTTTAGCCGGAGTGTTACTTGGCTAACAGGCTGAATCTGTGAGCGGCCTTCGCGCATTGCTGCGCTCATTGTGGCGAGTTGTTCGCGAAGGGATTTGCTGGACTGGGTATTGGTCATTGGTTAAATGGCGTTATCACACATTCAAATAGGGGTTGTCGCGCGCGACAATAGTTCAGCAAAATCGTAATTCACACTTGTCACCCCGAAGTCAGGCTCCCGCTGGAAAGGTTGGCGTAGGTAGTGGGCATGGTGCGTATCCTCGCCCGTAAATTCGACGATGGCGAGGATGAAGTCTTCCGGCTTGTTGAGAGAATAGAGAATCTCGTTGCGCGTGACGGTGATGGTCGACGCGCCGGTGACGCGTCCCTTCACTTCAATAAAGCGCAGCTTGCCTGTGCCAGGGACACGGCTCTCGATGTCGTAACCAAGCTTCTCGAATTCGCGGTCAGTTGGATCAAAACCAAGCCTGCGCTCGATCTCCATAATGACGGCGCGAGCACGCGCGGCACTGATCTGGGTATCCACAGGTGCAGTTGGTGTTGCCACCGCATGCCCCTTCATGGCTGCGAGCAGACCCGTCGGCACTACCAACAAACCGCCAAGTACATTGGGGGGCAGCGGCGAAATCTGGGCTTCAAGTTTTAATTCTTCCAATCGTTTTTGTAGACGCCCCTGAAGGTTATCGGCGCGTTTGCGGGCTTCGCCCGAATTGAGTTTTGCATTTACCTTACCAGCCTGTTCTTGGAGCTTCAGCTGCTCGGCACGGTGATCCCAATAGGTGATTTCCTTGGTGAGCCTTTCCTTCACCGCCGCCTCCGTCTTGGTGATGAGTTCAAGCTTGCGGCCTCGTACCTCCGCCAAATGCTCTGGCACCACATTGGTGATGGCATAACCCTGGGCCTTTTGTTCAAGTTCACGGTTGATCCAGTTGCATTCGGATCGATCAAGAAGTGCTTCTACGCTGGGTTCGCCAGCAGCCAATGGCCGGTAGTCGAGGTAGGGTGCGTAATGCACATGTCGGGTGGAGCCATCTTCATTGAGTTCAACATAAAGCATCCGCTTTGAAACGACGCGGCGTTCACCTGTTCGGGTTAGGCCCGCATCCTGAATCGAATGCTCAAGATAGAACAGCACACGCGGCTGAGTGCCGCTATCGCGCTCGTCAACTAACACGGCACCTCGTTTCAAGAGATCCCGATGACGCTCAAGTGTGAGATCGATGACTGAGTCGAGTAATGGATGTCCAGGGCAGACGAAGGCAGCTAATGGCAGACCTTGCGGTGCCACCAGAGATTTTTCGAAGGCAATGCGCTCGTAGCGCGGCAGCACAGGTTCGCCGATGCCAATTAACCGGTCTCGGTTGCGAACCGGTGCTGGAACATGGGTAACTTCGTAACGTCGTGGTTCGCGTTGCTTGGCGGTTCCGCCGAGATTCTTGAATGCTTCAAGAAAAAAAGATTCGATATAATGCGGTTGCAGGCGGCGAGCATCGGCACGTTCCATGTCTTCACGTATGCGTTGAACACGGCTTGCGTCCATCGCATCATGAGCTAGTGCACGTTCTTCAAGTAAATCTTGAAGGTGGCCGCGGTCGAGCGCATGGTCGAGAACGGTAGTCAGATAGGACATTACCTCTGGTCGTTCACCGTGCCTGATCGCCTCAATCAGAAGATCACGCAGCGATTTGCCCTCGAATTGGAGTTTGCCAAGCACGTCGAATACTTGGCCACCCAATGATTGACGGGCTTGTTCAAGTTTCTCCAGCAACTGGCGATAAACGTCGCCTTCACGGGTATCATCAGCCACAAGATTCCACAGATGGCATACTTCTGTCTGCCCGATGCGGTGGATACGTCCGAAACGTTGTTCGATGCGGTTGGGATTCCAAGGCAGATCGTAATTCACCATCAAGTGTGCGCGCTGAAGATTGATGCCCTCGCCAGCGGCGTCGGTGGCCAGCAATACCTGCACCTCAGGGTCATGCCTGAAGGATTCCTGCACTTTCATGCGCTCTTCGCGACCGATGCCACCGTGGATGATGACCACGGCATCCTTGCGGCCGAGCAACGTGGTAATGCGGTTCTCCAGATAATTCAGTGTGTCGCGGTGCTCGGTGAAAATGACCAGCTTCTGATGTGGCGATGGTGTAGGTCGCGGTATCGCGCCCGAGCCGTAGGGTGCGTCCGGTTCGGGAACCCAATTAGTGGTGCTAGTAGTGGTAAAGATTTCATTGAGCAAACTTGCCAGCTCGCGCCACTTTGTGTCTGTGCTGCTGCGGCGAACGCCGAGGGCAAGCGCCTCTAGTCCCTTCAATGTCTCGATCTCGGCCTTTAACTCGCCGATGCTGCGTGCTGCAGTTGCCTGATCGAGAATTTCCTCCTCTGCGGCTTCTACCTCGTTGTCGGGAGCTTCATCAAGGTCCTCCATATCTTCGCTATCAAGCGCAAGAGCTGTAGGCGCAAGAATAGGCGCTACCTGCCCGCCGCGTTGGAGCAATTCGAGTTCGCGTAGCCGACTTTCCAGCCGTTCACGCCGGCGGCGTAGAGACTGGTATATGGCCTCTGGGGATGAAGCAAGTCGCCGTTGAAGAATAGTCAGCGCAAAACCAACAGTTCCTGCGCGCTTGTCGTTTTCAAGCTTATCGGCGCGATCGAATTCATTGCGGACATAATCGGTAACTGCCGTATATAAGTGGGCTTCAGCTTCCGAGAGCTTGTACGGCACTGTGTAGGCAATGCGCTGCGGGAACAGAGGCGTGCCATCGAACTTGAGCAGGTTCTCCTTCACCATTCTGCGCATCATGTCGGAGACGTCAGCTACATGCACACCATCACGGAAGCGCCCCTCGAAGCGGTCTCCGTCGAGTAGTGCCATGAATAACTGGAAGTCTTCTTCCTTGCCGTTGTGCGGCGTCGCCGTCATTAACAGGAAGTGCCGCGTGAGGGTCGAAAGGAGTTGACCGAGCCGGTAGCGCTTGGTGTATTTGATCTCGCCACCGAACACTGTCGCCGACATCTTGTGCGCCTCGTCGCAAACCACCAGGTCCCATCGGCAATCTGGTGCCTGGAGCTTCTGCTGTACGTCCTCGTTACGTGAGAGTTTGTCGAGACGGGCGATAACGAGATTTGTTTCAAGAAACCAATTTCCGGTGCGTGCCGCTTCGAGTTTGTCGTTGGTGAGTATCTCGAAAGGCAGATGGAATCGGCGATAGAGTTCATCCTGCCATTGCTCCGCGAGACTGCCCGGGCAGACGATGAGACATCGCTGCAAGTCACCCCGAGCGATCAGCTCTTTGATGAGCAGACCCGCCATAATGGTTTTGCCAGCACCGGGGTCGTCGGCAAGTAAAAAACGCAGTGGCTGGCGCGGCAGCATAGCCTCATATACAGCGGTGATCTGATGTGGCAAAGGATCGACGATGGAGGTATGTACCGCCAGCACTGGGTCGAACAGATGGGCAAGACGAATACGTTGAGCTTCGGAAACTAAGCGGAATAGCGCACCATCCCCATCGAAGCTCCATGGCCTGCCCTGCTCCACCAGTTCCAGACGAGGTTCGTCGTGGCGATAGAGTATTTCGTTGGCGACCTTGCCAGAGGAGGTCTTGTATGTCAGTTCCAACGCTTCAGAGCCAAACCACTGGACATTGACGACAGTCACCAGAGCATCAGGGATAATGCCCCTTATGTCGGCGTTCGGTTGGAGTTGTTCGAGGTTTAGCATTAATTATTTTAGTGGATACATTCAAGCTTTATTATTCTTACGCCGCAGATAAGCTGTGATGCTTTCAGCACTAATCCACACTTGGCCATTGACCCTGAAATTTGTCCATTCCAACCCTTCTGGAATCATTAGCTGCCGCACCTTTGGCGCTGTTGTCCCGAGTAACCTAGCTGTTGCAGCAACCGTATAGTAAATTTTTCCTTCATGTACTTTTTGGTTCCGTACAGACATTGTGGTCCTCCTCCATTACCAAATACTGGGCTTGAAAGCGAGCCTGCCTACGGTAAGCCGAGAATCAACGCTCGCCAGACTGAGCGGATCAAAAAAATCAGTATTTTGGCTTTTAACGTCTATACTGCGAGTTGCTTGGCGGTGAATCCTAACAGATTTCTGCTCAAATAATTCTCTGTTGCCGGGCGGAGTCGGAGGAAGCGGAGCGCAATAAGAAGCGGTAGAGCACGGCATCCCGGCGACCAGCGAGGCGTTACTCGGTAGTAATTTTCTGGTTTACCCCTAGGTTTACCCCTGAACTGAAAAAATGAAATTTGGCTAGACCATTGATGATCTAACCCATTGTTTTATTGGTGTGCCAGTAGCAATTCAAACGTTCCACTCCTTGGCTCATATCAATTTACCAAGCTCTTATAGACCATCTTCTTTCAGGCCCCAATAGATCCAATGATAATTTCATTTATCTCACCCTAAAAGCAGCACTTCGCCAAGTTCCTACAAACCTAACCGGAAGCTCAAGCCAAATCCTTGAACCGTCTTCTATTCGGCCCAAAGCAGCAATTTTTTGGTTCTAGGGCTGTCTGCTATTTGGCCAAGAGAGGACTCATAATCCTTTTGGTCCGCGGTTCAATTCCGAGAAGGCCACCAATAAAACAAAGGCTTGCAGTAATTCAGGCTTTTTGTTTTTTTACAAATCAACCGGGCTTTTTATAATTTATTTAATATGTACCACTAATGTTGGTGACATTTTAGTGAGGCCATGAAACTAAAAAGTACGGTCAACAAATTTTCAACTTCGCAAAGTTTATTCGTTGCCTACTCCGCTAAAAAGGTATTATTCATATTAGCTAATGGTTTAAGAGAGTGGAGGTAAATTTTGAGTCTACAATTGAAGCTCTATGTAGTAAAAAGAGGATCCAAAGATAAGTTGCATTTAACAGCCGTTGCTCCAACTAGAGCTGAGCTTGCAATTCAGCTAGGAAGTCCGGTTTTAGATATTGCTGGTGAACGCTACTCCGTAAAGGAGGTGTTTGCTGAAAAGAGCACCGATAATACTAGCTTGGGGATGCTGGTTGGCGGGTTTATTGGCGCGCTTGCCGGTGGAGTGGGTATTGCAGCGGGTGGCGCTGTTGGCGCGATACTTGGTAAAGAAAAGGACAAAGAAGAACAGGCTCTGGTGGAGCAATTTAATAAAAGTGATGTCCCGTTAATAGGCCAGTTATTTTTATGAGCCAAGGCAAATTAAATCGTAGCCGGATGGCTGTTTTTATAGTTCTTGCTGCGCTTTTTGTTATTGTTGTTGAGAACAAAGAAGACGCTGAGCAAATATTTCGCCATATACTTGAGTCAAATTGGCCTACTTACATTATTTGGTTCTTTGCACTATTTGGAGTGATTGCCACAACAATATATTCTAATCGACCAAATGAAAATGGTCCGGGTAATATCTATGCCATATTTCGAAAATATGGTGACGCTGTTTTTACAATAGCTACTTATGGTTTTTCAGGTAGTACATCGCTTGCTTTATTAAAAGGACTTTACCTGCAAGCATTTTTTGACCAATCTTTTTTTTCGGGTTTCGGGAGATTTGATTTGGCGTCAATATTTATTATTTCATCGTTTTTGCTTTATTTTTCTTTGACTGAAACCGTTCGTCACAACGTAAATTTTTTATGGCAAATTGAGGGTGTTAAAGCTGCGGGAGCAAAATCTAATAGTGAGTAATTTAATGACTTATGATCCAATGGAATCGCCACTTGCCTTTCTTCGAGGAGAGTATTTAAGTTTAAGTAAAGTTTAGTAACAACGTGACAAATTTGCCGATTGTTGGCAATTGTTGGCGAATGAGGGCCCGCTAAAAAACAATGGCTTACAGAAATGTAAGCCATTGTCATTTTAATAAGTAGACCATTAGTAGACCAAGCTTTGCGTTGAGTGTACATCGACATATACTTCATAACATCAAAATGATTGATGAACGAGACTGGTAGCTATGCTAGATGACAAAACCATCAGAAAAGCTTTAATAAGCTTTCTAGAGAAGAAAAAGCCAGAGCCTAAACTAATAGTGGAAGAATTAGGAGTACATAACGGTAATGTAATTGCAGATGTTGTTGCGATCTACGATTCATTGCATGGATTCGAAATAAAGGGGGAGAGCGACAGTGTGTCGAGGATTAATAAGCAATCACCCTATTACAACTTATCATTTCCGAAACTTACTTTAGTGACTACCCATAATCACTTGGATTGGGTGCAAAAGAATTTGCCTGAATTTTGGGGTATTCTCGTTGCTATAAACACATCTGATGGGCTTAGTTTTAGATACAAGAGGCCAGCTAAATACAATCCGCATTTCTCAAAAGAGATCGCTTTGCTGATGTTATGGAAAGAGGAATTGCTTAGTTCTCGATCTTACAAAGACAAAATAAAAATACGGGATAAGGATTCGAGAGCGGAGATGGCCTCAAAGATTGCACCCCAACTGAATAAAGAAGAGATACTGCGTTTGCTAGGGACATCAATATCCAGTCGAATGAAGTCTAAAGCGAGTCGACAATATATTTTAAATGCGAAGAAAGCGTCGCTTTAAGCCAAGAGCTGGGACTCCCTCCCTTTGATATTTTTGTGGTTGTCTTTGAGCTTCTATCGAAAATATATTTATCTCCAGAGGAGTATTTTTCACCCCTAAAGAATTTCATACTTACGATTGAGTCGGCCATGGTGAAATATTGTCTATAGCCGTCTGGGTGAGTTTTGAAGGCGCCACCTCGTAATACAAAAAAGTTTGTTGAGAAAGTGTAAAAGGCTTTTGGTGAAGCTACTGTTTGCATAAGCCAGAATTCCAATTCCGTATCAGAATAATCTGGACTAATTAGTCCATAATCACCGTAGATAAGTTTGTTAGATATAATCTTAGATAGAGCTGGGCTTATGTCTTGATAAAGGTGCCACTCGAACCGGTCGATGATTTTTGATGAGTTTGGTTTAAGTATAGAGGTAATTACGGCAGGGATTGATGAGCCGGTAACGATAATTCTATCTACATTGAATTCGCTGCAGAATGAATTGATGAAGTTCACTGCAATATTTTTTAGAGCAGTGAGTTCTGAAGTTATAACTCTAAAGTCGATTATTAAATGGATTTCATTTGGGTTAGCAATTGTAATTTCTTTCCAGAGATTCAAAAGTGACGTCCTGGTTAATTTATAACTTTCGATATCTTCCTGGTTGAGCCTGACAGCAACTTTGCAACCCTTGCTAGAAACATGCTTCAGAGCATACTTGTTGTGTGCGTGATGCCTATTGAATGCAACAACAGGGATAACATTTAAGTGGCTTACACCCTGAAGTATGTATTCGTATTGTCCCAGCCCAAGTAATTCAATTGAATCATCAAGGTCATAGTTATCGATATAGAACTCATAATCTTTAAGATTTCGATCAACTTGTTTAATCCCAGTATTAATCCGATTGATAATATTTGCCGCATCGTTTTCTTGAGGTCGAGGGACGTCAAAGAAAGGTATTGCAATATCATCATTGCTTTTATAGAAGTCGGCTAGAGCAGCCACCTCATTTTGTTTGAATTTCAAAAATGGGGTGTATATTTGCATCAGGCAAGCTCAAATGCTTTACGGATGTCGATCTGATTAATAAATTTTGAAAAGATTCTGTAGTCGTTATTCCTTTTGCGTAATAATCCTGCGACCACAGCAGGGTGAACTTCCGCCTGCTTTGCGGCGATTAGTAGGTCAGTATCGCTTAAAGACCTATGTACGGAAGCCTTATTCCATATCATACGCGGCACCAATGAGTCTGATGCAAGTCTATTGGCTTCAATTTCAATATCGGATAACTCCTCAGATTCAAAATCGTCATAGATCGTGCTTGTCAGTTGATCATAGTGCAACAAGATATGAGAGAGTTCATGAAGTAACGTAAACCAAAAATAATCATATCTTGGGAAACGCGCACTTATACCGATGACAGGAATACCATTTGATAAGATTGTAGCGACACCATCAAGCTTCATAGACTTGAAGGATTTCTCAACAACTAGCACTACTCCAAGCTCTTGAATGAGTATCTCTCTTATGCGAGTGAGACTACTTTCATCGGAACTAAGTTTTGCGATACGCCGCAAATCTTCGACATCAAAGCCTCTAAAATTTATGCCAGAATGCAAAAGCACTTCGCGTCTTGCTTTTTGTAGGACTGAGCTTAACCAAATCGAAATCTTAGTAGCGTCTGCATTATCCTTCTTACGATAAAGTGTCCGCGAGTCTAATGTTGTCAAATCCGATGCAGTACTAATCAGAGCAAAAAAGTTATCTCCGATGCGGGTTCTCTCTTTTATTTCTGACAAAGGGAGACTGTCCTTTCGTGCAATTAAATCAAACAGTATCTCTAGCGCGCGGAAGTTATCTTTGGGTAACGAAATGATTTCGAAATCATCTTTAAGCATCAGCGTACTCCTTCAAAATAGCGGTAGAACAAGCTTCGGAGGCTTCGAAAACTCTTAAATTATAATACCCCGTATCAACATGCAAAGGTGTCAGTCCCTTTTTGGAATAATAGGGTTCAGCGGACGGAAGTGAATGAAGAAAAAATCCTGGCCTATACTTTAGTTGATCAACAGAGTATTTGATGCAGTAGGACAATAAAATGGTCCCGAGACTATCAAACTGTCTCGAATAATTTGGACGTGGCCTGTTCCAGTATGCAACAGCTATGTAATCCACATAAAAAACGCTGTCGTTTTGAAGAGGACTATCCTTGGGATGAAAAATTATGCAGATTGCTTGCACCTTATTTTCTGCAACCAGATAGAACCATTCATAACCGCTTTGTGTACATTGAACTGCTTTGTTGGTCCAGTTCCAATGCCAATCAACTAAATTGTACTCTTCAGTGCGCCTTTGAAATTCAGCCATGTCATTTTGCACTGATGGGTATGCAGCATGAATTTCTCTGAATATCTTCGCCTTCTCTAACGTCCAATCTTGCTCAGCCTGAAGAGTTAATATCGCATCGAATCCGTGAATAACAGAATAGCTGATTTGTTGATCGCTATGATTACATTTAATTTGTGTGGATGGCATGGATTGGAGGAAATATTATCTGAAGATTATTGTTAGCTACTATTGGTTATAGATTAATTTCAAGAAATTATTTGGCATTTTGGAATATCATTTGTAATCAATTCAAAATAAACTTGTTCGTCAAAGATACATCCGTAAAAGAATTTATTCATCCCTTTTGAGTTCAATTCCTTGAACATATATTTCAAGTTGCCGGTTTTTTTCTACACCATTTTTACCATAATGAATTTCCCTGTGGAACGATGGGCAAATCGCACCAACCCAAAGTGGGGAATCTAAGCCATCATCAGACAATTGTCGAATATGATAAGGCTCTCCGTTCTTCTTTAAGAATGGCGCTCGTTTTGTGCAACTTTCGCAATATCCCCTTGCGCGTCGAAGAACGTAATTTCGAACTACTATACTCCGTCGATATAGTAGACGCTTGGCGGTACCAGCGTCCCCAGAAGATAAGGTTAATCCAGCAGCATCAAATACCTTCTGACGCAATTCGTCAATGGATGTGTCAATATCATCAGGGTGTGAATACTCACCGTTATCGTCATATTGATCTGGAAGCGATTTTAACGGAACAAGTTGAAATCGAATTAGCTTTCGATTGTTTCCATTTGTATCTGGACCATATTGAGTATCGTCGAAAACTGCGCAAAAAAATGTACCTTTAAAGCGATAGAATCCCCTTTTCTTGCTAGATTCAAAAAGAAGGAGAAATGCTGACGGATTTTCCCTCCTGCCTCATTTGCAAGGCACAACGTGATCATTCTGAAATAATCTTGGATGAATCAATTTGTATTTCAACTACAATACCATTATGGTCGCTGAGAATGATGCCATCTTCAAAACCTTCCCATGCTCTTACAGAATGTATTTTGGTGGTGCCATTCGATACGCAAATATGATCGACAGTAGAACGAGACAACTTGTCATCGCCTACCAAAAGATCTATTACTTTCTCAGCAGTTGGGCATTGCATGCCTGCCAACTCCAAGCCTTTTAGAATTGACTCCTTGGCATCCTTTACCCCATACCAACTTTTCCCATCTAAATTTTCGTTGAAGTCTCCCGCGATGATTCTCAGATGATTGGGATAACATTGTTTTAGAGAATTCCATTCTGTTGATTGTGATTTTACTGCAGCGCGATGTCGTTCCCATTGCTTAGCTAAACCTTCGCGCATCCCGTCACCTCCATAGGTAATAATTGTTCCGTATCCAATCATATTACCGATGCCTTCCGGGCCGTGAATATGAGCGCAGACAGTGAAGTATTTATTGTCTGGAGTGGTCGGAATTTCCGTTAATGGGTAACGTGACCAAATCGTAACAAAAGACTCTCCGTCGATGTAATAATCTCGGTCAGGTTTGGCTGAAAGATGGTAGTCATAACCTTCCGGTTTGATGGACTCATGTGTTTCTGTTAGAACTAAAATGTCTGCCTCGATTGATCTCAATTTCTTAATTTGCGGATTTATTCTATATTTCTTTCGGATACCAGATCGATCCACGTTCCACGTCGCAATTCTTAGTGTTGAAAGCATGACTTAAAACCAACGAAGCCTCTTTATTGCAGAGCGAACTTCTGGACGCATTATCCAAAGTTCACTTCCATCACTTTGTTCCTCAATATGTCCAACCCACATCATCAAATCGCCTGGGCGGATACCATTAAAATATGCAGTGAGGTATTTTCCAATCTGGCTGCAAGAATAGATGGTCCCCACTCACTCGATTCCCCTTGTTACGGGTCACTGATACTCCGCGTTTACTTGCGTAGAGTTCGTCCAAGTCGGCCTTCTCTTTTGGCTTCAACTGAATGGACTCAAGCGCTTTCGCAAAACTCTCTGAAACCCTCAGGTGATCGATAAAATCCTTCATGGTGACGCCTCCTTAAGTGAGGATTCACGACTAACCGTTGTCAGGTTAACATTTATGCTAAGTGTGCGCCAATTTCGAGTTGCGCCTATTGGCTGGATTCGGCGATCATACCCAGAAGCAGACTGCCCGAAAAAGATCAGATGCACCAAGGGGTTTCTAAAGTCTACCCAGACTTCTTCACTACCGCAAAGCAGGCATTTACGGCAATAGTGGCCAACATGGAAAGTTGTGTTCAGACGCCGCCTGTCAGATCAAGTTTGAACTTCTACATATTAGGCTCGCGCAAGATACCAATCTGCCACATTTTTTCGTGGGTGATCGTATATTTTAGCTATATGCTGATCTGGTACTTTAATATTATTCACGCGCCCTGTATGTTTGCCAAGGCAAATACCATAGCAAAAATCCACCACCTGATCTGCT
>Ga0307375_10004316_pt1 | contig 13601 bp, 9 predicted proteins | sample TR1MG_FD_202531 | JGI IMG/M metagenome (GOLD analysis project Ga0307375, IMG submission 202531) | Soil microbial communities from Risofladan, Vaasa, Finland - TR-1 | ecosystem: Environmental > Terrestrial > Soil > Coastal area > Acid sulfate soil | place: Finland: Risofladan, Vaasa | collected...
CGGTGCTGTCAGATCAGGTAAAAAACCTCGACTGGAAAGCGCGCAAAGCTACGCCGAAGGGCAAGGCCTCTATAGAAGAACTGGATGAAGTGCGCGCAAAGATTGCATCACTGCTTGGACTATAAATCTGTGCAAATCGGGCGGACGCATATCGTGGCCTTAAAGAGTCCCAGCCGCCACATCGTTGCAGGAATCGGTCCGGCTGGGCTTGCTATCTCGGCGCCTTCCTCTGGCTCACCACGCCGGCCGTGCTGAAGGCGGTTGGAATGAAAATTTCCGTGGAACCCGAGCAGCACGTCTCAGCATAGACTACGCCGTGCCCCTTGCCCCTTGCCCCTTGCCCCTTGTACCTTGTACCTTGTACCTTGTACCTTGTACCTCCCCATCATGACCACCCGCATCTGCTTCATCCGCCACGGCGAAACCGACTGGAACGTCGAAAAACGCATCCAGGGCCAGATCGACATCCCGCTCAACGAGACCGGCCGCGCCCAGGCGCTGGCGATGGCGTTCAACGCCGCGCACCACAACTTCGACGCCATCTACAGCAGCGACCTGCTGCGCGCACGCGACACCGCCAACATGCTCGCCGAGCGGCGCGGCCTCGAAGTCAAAATCCTGCCGCAACTGCGCGAACGGCACTTCGGCATCTTCCAGGGCCTCACCGCGGCAGAAGGCATGGTAAGCCAGCCCGAAGCGCATGCCCGCTACCTCGCGCGCGACCCCGATTATGATTTCGACAGCGGCGAAAGCATGCACAGCCTCGCCAAGCGCGTCGCAGCCGCCGTGCATGAAATGACGCAGCACCACGCCGGGCACACCATCGCCACCGTCACCCATGGCGGCGTGCTCGACATCCTCTACCGCAAAGCCACCGGCAAGCCGCTGCATGAGCCGCGCGACTTCAACATCCCCAATTGCGCGCTTAACTGGTTTCGTTTCGACAATCACGGGCCAGACGGCAAGGGTTGGCACCTCGAAGCGTGGGACGATCATCACTACCTCGCCAAGGTGCTCAAGCAATCGGCGGAATAACGGAGTGTGCCGCTGGCGGAGCTTGACTAAATGCATTCTTGCTGGCTTAATCAGCTCCTTATTAGGAGCTGATTAAGGAGCTATTATGGCGATGGAAACGATACTGTCCGACCTGTCGGTCAGCATGACCGAATTCAAGAAGAATCCCAATGAAGCGCTCAGGGAATCGGGCGGGCAGGCGGTGGCCGTGCTAAGCCACAACAAGCCCGCCTTCTACATGGTGCCGCCCGACCGTTACGAAGCCATGCTGGAAGAGATCGACGATCTGCGCCTCGTGCGCGTGGTCAAGGAACGCCTCAAACAAAAAGACCGCGCCATCAAGGTGACGCTGGATGACCTCTAAACCGGCTGCGCGCAAAGCCGCCACGAAGTACAGCCTCAAATTTGTGCCGGATGCCTGGCGCGAATGGCAAGAACTGGACGGTTCAATCAAGCAGGCACTCAAACCGCTGCTGGCAAAACGGCTGCAAAACCCGCATGTCCCCGGTTCGCTTTTGCACCGCGAATTGGCGGGCTGCTACAAAATCAAACTGCTCAAGCAAGGCTATCGCCTCGTGTACATGGTTGAAGACGACGTACTGGTCGTGCTGGTGCTATCTGTCGGCAAGCGTGCAGACAGCGCGGCATATCTGGTGGCAACAAAACGCATTAAATAATCGACGGGGAAATAACGAATATTTTTTTACAGCACCACTCAGCAAACTTCGCCGTACATCCCACCCGAACCTTGCCCCTTGCCCCTTGCCCCTTGTCCCTATTTAGCCAGCTCCGCCCTCTCAACGATCACCCGATACAGCCTCAGGTCTGCCGCAGTCGCTACGCGCAGCCCCGCTATCCGGACCTGGCCGCGCTGCTTCGGCTCGAGGCGTGACGCGACCGGCAGCGGGTCGCTTTGCGCGTCGGGCTGGCCGGTTGCGGCATCGAGGTGCACCACCCGCACGCGGACATTCGCAACCGCCTGGGTAGTGGGGTTGTATACCACCGCATACACATTCCCCGCATCGTCCGCCTGCGCAGCGGCCTGCAGATATCTGGCCGGATTGCGCGGCAGGTCGAGGCGCTGGTATCGCGCCAGGGATGACCTGCCCGCATCCGAGTCGGAAGCCGCGGCGGTCTGGTAGTTCGCCAGTGCGCCATCCACATCACCCCGCGCTTCGGCAAGCTGGCCCAGCAGGTAATAGCTGGTCGCGGTGGGCAACAGCTCGTTGCTGCGTTTCAGGTAAGGTTCTGCCTCGGCCGATCGCCCCAGGCTGGCCAGTGCGGCACCCATCTGCGCCTGCGGCCGGAAGTAATCCGGTTGCAGCTTGATGGCCTGCCGGTAGTAGGCCACCGCTTCCTCGCCGCGCTTCTGCTTCATCGCGATATCGCCCTGCAGCTCCGGGAAGCGCGCCTCGCGCGGCTCGGCCGCGACGGCCTGCCTGGCCAATGCCCCAGCCTGGGCTACATCGCCCCTGGCCAAGGCCTTCACGCCATCGTCATACGCCTTGTAGGCAGCCTCGTCGGCTTTCAGCTTGCCCACCTTTTGCGCATAGACCTGCTTGCCCCATACACCGCCCGCGCCCAGTTCGGCGAGCGTGGCCTTGTTGGCGGCGACGCGCGCATCGGAAGGCGGGTGGCTGGCAAACAAACCGTCGATGAAACTGGAGTTGCGATCCTTGCTCAGGCGCACAAACGTCTCCTGCAGCGTCACCGCGGCGGTGGGGTCATAGCCCGCCTTCTTCATGTAACGCATCCCGTACAGATCCGCTTCCGATTCCTCGTCGCGGCTGAATTTGGTGGAGATCAGTTGCGAGCTCAATTGCGCGCCGCCCACCACCAGGTTCGCATAGCTCTTGTCCCGGGCGGCGACACCCGCCGCCATCACCGCGCCCTGCAGCAGCAGGCCGGTCTCCATCTTCTGCGCGCCGTGCCGTGCCGCCGCATGGACGATCTCGTGGCCCAGCACGGCGGCAAGCTCCGCCTCGCTGTCCAGCTCGTAGAGCAGGCCGCGATTGATCGCGATCTTCCCGCCCGGCAACGCCCAGGCATTGGGCACGGAATCGTTCAGCACGACGAACTCATAAGGCAACTGCCGGTCGGAAACCGCCGCGAGCTTGTTGCCTACGCCCTGCACATAGGCGGTCAATTCCGGGTCGACGATGTAATCCCCGCCCTGCTGCTGGCGCGCCGGCGCATAGTTCTCCTGCCCGATGGAGATCTCCTGCGACTCGGAAACCAATTGAAGTTCCCGCTTGTGCGTCACCGGGTTGGTACCGCAGGCGGCCAATGAAAATGCCAATGCAAAGACGGCAAGCTTGCTGGTGTTGGTTTTCAGCATCATTCGCTCCTTGGTGTTGCGGGCTGCCCGGACCGGCGAGACATGGATCATTCTAGCAGGAGTGGGGTGGGCTACTTAGCCTGCCCCATCTATTACCTCCTCCAGCGGGAGGTAGAGGGATTTGTGCGGTAATGGCAATCAGTCATGCGCTGAAATCTGTTAGGATTCGCCGCTAACGATGGCCGTTGCGAAACAACCGCCTAAAATAAAAATCGCTCAGGGAATTTCATTGCACCATGCCACGCATCTTTGACAACATCTCGCAAAAGCTGTTGGACGCTTTACGTTCAACGCTTCAGGTTTCGCAACGCGCAGATTTTTGTGTGGGTTACTTGAACCTGCGCGGCTGGCAGGCGATAGATGATCTGATTGCAGGCTGGCAACCTGAAGACGGGCAGGTTTGCCGGGTGATGGTAGGAATGCAGCGCCCGCCGCACGACGAGATCAAGGCACTCTACAGCGCACTGGATAGCGATGATGTCATGGATAACGCCAAGGCATCACAGATGCGTCGCAAGTTTGCTGAGTTGCTGAAAGAACAAATCACACTCGGTATTCCTACCGGCAAAGACGAAGCTGGCTTGCGCCGCCTGGCCAAACAATTACGTGCCGGGCAGGTAATCGTTAAGCTGTTCTTGCCTCATCCGTTACACGCCAAGCTGTATTTACTGTTTCGTAATGATGCCAACAATCCGAAAACCGGTTTTGTTGGAAGCAGCAACCTAACCTTGTCTGGCTTGGCAAAACAGGGTGAACTCAATGTGGACGTGCTGGAACACGATGCCACCAACAAACTTTCTGCATGGTTTGACGACCGTTGGAATGACCACTGGTGTCTGGACATCACAGCAGATTTGGCTGAGGTGATTGAAACCAGTTGGGCGCGTGAACAGCCGATACTTCCGTATCACATCTACCTCAACATCGCTTACCACCTAAGCGTTGAAGCACGCGCAGGCTTGAGCCAATTTCGTTTGCCGCCACGCTTTGATGCCGAACTGTTCGAGTTTCAAAAGAGTGCGGTCAAAATTGCCGCGCGTCATTTGTATCGACGTGGCGGGGTAATAATCGGCGACGTGGTGGGCTTGGGAAAAACCATTATGGCGACAGCATTGGCACGAATGGTTGAAGACGACAAAAATTATGAAACATTAATCATCTGCCCGAAAAATCTTGTTCCAATGTGGGAGCACTATCGTACCGAGTACGGTTTACGCGGAAAAGTGATGTCGCTTACCCAAGTCATACACGCTAAAAAAGGTCTGAAAGATTTAAAGTCTTATCGCTTGCTGTTAATTGATGAAAGCCACAACTTGCGCAACCGGGAAGGCCGACGCTACAAGGCTATTGCCGACTATGTGCGTGCATGCGATGCAAAAGTCATTCTGCTCACCGCAACCCCTTACAATAAAACTCTGACCGATCTTTCCAGTCAGTTGCGTCTATTCATTGAAGATCGTGCGAATATCGGCATCCGCCCCGAGCACCATATCCGCCGAAACAATCAGACTGATGCAGAGTTTGAACGTAAATATCAATGCCCGGTAAATTCGATACTCGCCCTGGAAAAGAGCGAAGAATTCGACGACTGGCGCGAACTCATCCGGTTGTACATGGTGCGCCGCACACGCAGCTTCATCATCCAGCATTACGCACAGCAGGACAAGAAGGGGCGCAGCTTTATAACTGACAGCACCGGCAAGCAACGCTACTTCCCTGTGCGCAAACCTGTTGCGCTGACCTTCGCAATTGACGAGGCAGACTCGGCAGATCGCTATGCACGCTTGTACTCAACCCAAGTCGTGGATGTGATTAACGACCTGCATCTCGCGCGCTACGGTTTGGGTAATTACATTGACGCGCAGTCCGCCAGAGCCGCATTACCAGCCGAACGCAAGCAGATTGATAATTTGAGTAAGGCAGGTAAACGCCTGATGGGGTTTTGCCGCACCAATTTATTCAAACGGCTTGAGTCCAGCGGCTTTTCATTTTTGAAATCGTTGCAACGCCATATTTTGCGTAACGAGATTTATTTGTACGCCATAGACAACGGGCTGGACTTGCCCATAGGCACGCTTGATGCTGGCTTGCTGGATGGAGAGCGAGTCGATGAAGACGCAGAAAGTTTGCAAGGCGATCAGGAAGATATGCTGGACGGGATACTCGAAGATGCGTCTGAGAACATAGCAAGCCAAGCGGAAATCGTTTACCGCCAATATGCGGCTGAGTACAAAAAACGCTTTAAATGGATACGCTCTGCGTTGTTCGTACCACGCTTGCGCGAACAACTTGCAGCTGATACTCAAGCCATCAAACAATTACTTACTCAACATGGCGAATGGAAAGCAGCTGGCGACCACAAACTAACCGCCCTCAAGCAATTCATTACTACTAAACACGGCAAAGACAAGATTCTGGTGTTCACCCAATTTGCTGACACTGCACGCTATCTGGCAAGAGAATTGCACAAGGTGGGTATTAAACAGATGGAGGTTGTCACCGGAGCATCCGCTGATCCTTACGCGGCTGCCTGTCGTTTTTCGCCACACTCCAATGGTCAGACCATCGGCAAGTCAGAAGAGGTGCGTGTGTTGATCTGCACCGATGTCTTGTCTGAAGGGCAGAACCTGCAAGATTGTTCCGTAGTGGTGAATTTCGACTTGCCTTGGGCGATCATTCGGCTGATCCAGCGCGCTGGTCGTGTGGATCGTATCGGACAGCAGGCCGAAGAAATTTACTGCTACTCATTCATGCCCGCCGAAGGGGTGGAGCGGTTAATCCAGTTGCGCGCACGCATCAATCAACGCCTGCGCGAAAATGCCGAAGTGGTGGGTACCGATGAGGCCTTTTTCGAAGATGAGGAAACCACCGCACTGCGCAATCTCTATACTGAAAAATCCGGTGCACTGGACGAGCAGGATGATGAAGTTGACTTGGCGTCTTATGCTTGGCAAATCTGGAAGCAGGCCACCGAAAATAATCCTGAACTGGCACGTGCAGTCGAAGCATTGCCGCCAGTTGTGTATACCGCTAAAGCGTTCAAACTCAATGCGGAGCGCATGCCTCTGCTGGACAAAACCGCCGCCGTTGGCGGTGCGCTGGTCTATGTAAAATCTCCCGAAGGTAACGACCACTTGGCGTGGATCAACCCCCAAGGGGATACCGTTACCGAATCGCAGTTCACTATACTCAAAGCCGCAGAGTGCAGCCCGGTTGAGCCTGCCGTGCCACGCGCGGAAAATCACCACGAACTAGTTGCCACTGCACTTAAGCTGGCTGTGGCTCAAGATAAAGCGGTCGGCGGCGGATTGGGCAAACCCTCAAGTCCACGCCGGCGCACTTATGAACGACTCAAGACCTATTCCATCGGATTGAGTACAACTTTGTTTGCCGATGCAGAGCTGGAACGCGCCGTCGATGATATATACCGCCACCCTCTGCTGGAAGAGGCCGCCGATGTGTTGAACAGATTGATGCGTAGCGGCGTGAATGATGAGCAACTCGCAGATGCCGTGAAGTCGCTGCGCGAAGAAAATCAACTGACCTACGATGAACACGATGCCGCACTACGCGAACCGCGTGTGGTGTGTTCACTTGGCTTGATAGAGAAGCAAGCGTGATGGTTTTATAACGCCATCACCAAACCACACTCGACCATGACAACATTTAACTTTGCCCTTTTCCAGAAGCACCTAAGCGCGTTTTCTTTTACTTCGCTTTTTACTGAAGTGCTGGGTTGGAGCCAACCGCCGCGTGGTGAACGCGACTGGCGTGCGAGTGAAGCCAGGGATTTGGTTTACCGAACCCGTATGGTGGCTGAACTCGCCGGAGTTGCGGTAATTGAAGTCGCTGCTGAAGGCGGATGGCCGGATGAAGCGGGGCGCATGACTATTTGGCGGCAGATATCGCAATCGCACCACGAAAATTTGTTGATCTTTCTCGACAGCGCCGTGTCACCTACGCAAAGCCTGTGGTACTGGGTTAAACGCGCCAAGGATAGCGAAACTGGCAAGCCCAAACTAATCCCCCGCCGCCATGAATATTTTCGCGGCCAGCCAGTTGACCTCTTCGCCTCCAAGTTGCAGGCGATGGTGGTGGAACTCTCTGAGCTTGACGAGAGTGGACGCATTCCCGTGCTGGAAGTGGCGCGCCGCATGGAGTCAGCGCTGGATGTGGAAAGAACCACCAAGCGTTTCTTCATCGCTTATCAGGTGCAGCATGACAATCTGCTCACGGAAATTGAAGGCATAGACGACGAGCGAGACCGTCGCTGGTATGCATCGGTTATACTCAACCGGCTGATGTTCGTTTGGTTCATGCAGAAGAAAGGTTTTCTGGATGGAGGTGATTACGACTACCTGCCCAATAAATTCTCCGCGTCACAGACGCGAGGCAAAGATCGTTTCTTCGGTGAATATTTGAATGCTTTATTTTTCGAGGCATTCGCCAAACCCAAGGGTGATCGCTCTGCTGCCGTGCAAATGCTGACCGGTGAGATTCCTTATCTCAATGGTGGTTTGTTCCTGCACCACCCGTTGGAGCTGGACGTAAACAAGCAGCCTCGACTGGGCACAACGTTACGCATACCCGATCATGCTTTCGATGGCATATTCAAGTTGTTTGATGCGTTTTCGTGGAATCTGGATGACACGCCCGGCGGCAATGCTGACGAAATCAATCCAGACGTACTGGGTTACATCTTCGAGAAATACATTAACCAGAAATCCTTCGGCGCTTACTACACCCGGCCAGAAATCACCAACTATCTGGCCGAGCGCAGTATCCACAAACTGATACTGGAACGTATCCATGCGCCTGCCATGCCCGAACTGGACTTGAAGGAAGTGAGCTTTGCCAGCGTGCCTGATATGCTGGCAAAAATGGACAACGTCACCGCGCTCAAGCTGGTGCATGAAGTGTTGCCCTCCATCAACATTCTCGATCCAGCGGTGGGTTCTGGCGCGTTTCTCGTTGCCGCACTCAAGGTGCTCATCAACATCTATTCTGCGGTAGTGGGGCGTGCCGAATTGAGCGCCAGCGATGCCCTGCAATTCTGGCTGAAGACTATTCAACAGGAACATCCCAGCGTTGCCTATTACATCAAGCGTCGCATTGTCACCGACAACCTTTACGGCGTGGACATCATGCAAGAAGCCACTGAAATCGCCAAGTTGCGCCTGTTCCTTACCATGGTGTCCTCGGTGCGTAAAGTAGAAGAGTTGGAGCCGCTGCCTAACATTGATTTCAATATTTTGCCCGGCAACTCGCTAGTGGGTCTGATGCGCGTGGATGAACACGAGTTCGAGCGTAAGCAGGATGACCTGTTCAAGACCCCGTTCCGTAAACTGCTGGAAGATAAAAACCGCAAGCTGGAAACCTACCGGCACACCGCCGACCTGATGGGTCGCGATGTCAATTTGCGCAACCTCCGCGATGATATTGACCAATCCATGAAGGAAGCGACCGGTACGCTCAACGAATTGTTGCGCGACCAGTTTGAGCAGCTCGGCGTAAAGTACGAACAAGCCACCTGGGATGCCACCAATAACACCTTGGGGAAACCACAAAAAATCAAAGTCGAGCGTGTACATATCGACGCACAAACTCCGTTCCACTGGGGATACATGTTCGACCAGATTATGCAGAAAAAAAGCGGCTTCGACATCATTGTCACCAATCCGCCGTGGGAGGTGTTCAAGCCGCAAGCCAAGGAATTCTTCGCCGATCATTCCGAACTGGTCAGCAAGAACAAGATGACCATCAAGGAATTCGAGAAGGAGCAGGGTAAGCTGCTCAAGGACACAGCCGTGCGCGATGCTTGGTTGGCTTACGAAAGCAGGTTCCCGCATATCAGCGCCTACTTTCGCACCGCACCGGAATTTTGCTTCCAGTCTGCTGTTGTTAACGGCAAAAAAACCGGCTCCGACCTTAACCTCTACAAGTTGTTCGTTGAACGTTGCTTTGGGCTGCTGCGCCCCGGCGGACACTGCGGCATTGTCATTCCAAGCGGTATCTACACCGACCTCGGTGCCAGAGGCTTGCGCGACCTGTTGTTTAATCACAGCCATATCGAAGGGTTGTTCTGTTTCGAGAACCGTAAGACGGTATTTGAAGGGGTGGATAGTCGCTTCAAATTTGTGGTGCTGACGTTCGAGAAGAGCTCCACACCGCGCCTGCAACAGATTGGGGAGCGCAATGCCAGCGCACCACCCGATGACCTGTTCGCTCCAACTCGTACTGGCGCACTTGGCACAACTAGTTTTCCCGCCGCCTTCATGCGCCACGATGTGGCTGAGCTTGATCGCTTCCCTAACGAAGGTGCGCTGTGGCTGGGTGTGGAACTGATCCGTCGCCTCTCGCCCGATTCACATTCGGTGATGGAATTCAAGAGCGAGTTGGACGTAAAGATTGCCGAGAAGATGTTGCGCTTCCCACTGCTGGGAGACGAGATCGCCGGGATTTGGAATCTTCGCTTGTGTACCGAATTCCACATGACTAGCGACAGCAAGCTGTTCAAAACTGAGCCTGGTGAAGGGCGCGTGCCGTTGTATGAAGGCAAGATGATTTGGCAGTTTGATTCTCACTATTCGGAGCCGCGCTACTGGGTGGATGCAACTGAGAGCATCGCGGTACTTAAAGCAACGGCAGCACGCAGGCTAAAACTTATGCTCCGTGCTGAAACCGGCATGAGTCCAGAACAAGCGGACTCATTGGTTGATCTCGACAACATCCGCACCGATTCTGAGTCATATCGCTTTGGCTTTCGTGACATTGCAGCAAGCACCAATGAGCGTGCCATGATTTGTAGCGTTCTGCCACGACAGCATTTTGCTGGCAACACGCTCAACTTACAGCAACCTTGGGAGTTTGTAGTAGACGGAAAAGACTGGCAGCAGAGACGCACAATGACCGCCGCACAACAGCTTTATGCATGCGCTGTACTCAATGGGTATGTGGTGGACTGGCTTCTGCGGCAAAAAATTACTTCTCACTTGAACCAGTTTTATGTTTACCAAGTTCCCATGCCTCGTGATTCAAATAGCGTTCTGGCGCAACTTATCATTATCCGCGCCGCCCGCTTGATCTGCACCACCCCGGAATTCGACGATCTCGCTAAAGAAGTCGGTCTCGGCTCACACAAGATGGGGGCTACCGACCCCGTTGAACGTGCTCGCCTGCGCGCCGAACTCGACGGCCTTGTTGCTCACCTGTACGGTTTGGCCGAATCCGAATTCGCCCACGTTCTGACAGCCTTTCCGCTGGTCGCCGAACCGGCTAAAGTGGCGGCACTCAACGCGTACCGCGACGTAGAAAGGGGGTTGGTGAAATGAGACTGCAAAGTGTCCGTATCCGTAACTTCAAGGCGATTGTCGATAGTAAGGTGATCCGTTTAGGGCCGCTCACCGCTTTCATTGGTCATAACGGCAGCGGCAAATCCAGTCTGATCGAGGCGTTGGAAACCTATCAAACTATCGTGCGCGATGGGCTTGACGCCGCCATGCAGCGTTGGATGGGCATCGAACATGCGCGCCACAAAGCTGTGGAAGCAAAGGAACGGCTAGGTGAGGCAGTGAATCCGATAGCGTTCAATTTGGCAATAGGTATATCGGTAAGGAAATCCACCCGTCTCGAGATGTTGGTGAATAACGATCCGGCAGCCAATCGTATTTTCATTTCGCATGAATCTTCTCGCCATACCAATGGGTGGTACATAGATAATGATCGTTCACGCGGTCTTCTAATTGGTGATGGACACTCTATTCTTTCGAACGCGCGGGGGACGCATGGCGAGATCGCAAATCAAATTCGGAATTGGCAGTTCCTTACCTTGCAGCCCGAGCGCATGGGTTTTCCACAGCCTCAGCAGCGCACCAGGGGAGGTGTCCGACTAGCTAAAGATGGATCGAATATTGCCGATTTCCTGCTCGACATTCGCCGACTCGATCAGGCGGCATTCGATGGTATCGTCGAAACGATGACTTACGTTCTGCCGTATGCGCGGGATTTGCAGCCGTCAGTCACATCCGAACTGGAGCGCAAGGTATATCTGCAACTCACCGAGGCAGATTTCAAGGTGCCTGGCTGGTTGCTTTCCACGGGGACGCTACGCATGTTGGCCTTGCTGGCTTTGTTGCGGCATCCCAATCCACCACCGCTGATTGTGGTGGAAGAAATAGAGAACGGTCTCGATCCGCGCAGCATTCATTTGATCGTCGAAGAAATCCGCAATGCAGTATTGAGCGGTGTCACGCAGGTTATTGTGACAACGCACTCGCCCTATCTGCTGGATTTGCTGACACTGGAACATCTGGTGTTGGTGGAACGCGACGCAAATGGTCAGCCGCGTTTTCTGCGGCCTGCTGGTAGCGAAAATTTGCAACGATGGGCGGCTGACTTTGCACCTGGCAAGCTTTACACGATGGGGAATCTTGCCGGTGGCGGTGCACGATGAAGATAGGTTTGATCTTTGAGTGTGGCCCACAGGGTGCGGACAAACTTGTGTGCGAATATCTTGCCAGTCAGCTGCGTCCGGGAGTGAAACTAGTTTCTCAAACGCTCGATAACAAACCTAACTTGCTTGCTGAAGCGGGGAAGGTTGCATCAAAGCTATTAGAGGAAGGATGTGTTTGTGTGTTGATCATCTGGGACTTGCGTCCCGCATGGCCAGACAAAGGCAACAAGCCCTGCCGGTATGATGAACGGCAGGCTTTATTGCAGGCTTTGATTCACGCCGGACTTGCAGCGACTGAACCGGTATATCTGGTGTGTATCGAGCAGGAATTGGAAAGCTGGATACTGGCTGATGAAAAAAATATTTCAGATTATCTCTCAACTGCAGCACACTCATATACAGCGAATAAAGTACGCAAACCTGATGAAGTACAAAATCCAAAGTCAGTCATGATGAACCATTTTAAGCAGGCTCGTAATTGGCGGTACGACGACAAAGTTCATGCTGTCAAAATACTCTCACAAAATCCGCCGAATTGGAAAAGACTATGCAGGTCAGCATCGTTTAAACGATTTGGGGACAAGCTCGTGGGTTGCGGTGTTTAAGTTTGATCAAAGCGTTGGATGTCGCATCTGAGACAACCACTTTAGCCGGACTTTCCCCTAACTTTTTACTAGCTCAATTCAATAATTAAATAAAGGGCGACTTCAATGCCGATAATCAAGAACTTTGGATTTCTTTGGGAGCGTAGTTATATTAATCGTGGTTCCGGCGGTGTCGGAAATGCTGGTAGCCTCAGCGGATTTTGTCATGGTGCCAAGAGCAAGATAGTAGATTTCAGAGAACAAATTGGCGTCTACGCCCTCTACGATGAGAATCGGACGATTGTATATATTGGGCAAGCGGGCAATGGGAACGCAAATTTGTTCCAGCGGCTAAAGCAACATATGAAAGGCAGCAACCTTTGGAACCGTTGGTCATATTTCAGTTGGATTGGTCTAAAGGTGGTCAACAATAATGGGTCACTTAGCTTGAAACAATCCGTATCAGCGAAGGTTGGTGGATTTAAATACAGTGATGCACTTAATGAGATTGAAGGTATTCTCATTGAGCTTATTGAGCCGAAATTGAATAAGCAAGGTGGGAAACTAAAGCACGCCGTAGAATATTTTCAAGATATACCAGATGAGCTGGATACCATAGAAAATTTGCGAGGTGATATTGCAAGGCTTGAGAATCTTGTCAAGGCGACGAAGCGGATATCTAAATAGAACTAATAGGGTCAACCATCGAAATGCTTTTAGTGAAATGTGATGCTGATCCCTTTAATTCGTGCTGCCTGAGTTACCTCTTATGATCTGATGAATTATTTAGCAATTTCAGTGTGCACATGAGATATTGGTGGGTAAATCAGAATCAGACATTCGCCCACGAGGTAGCGGGGGGCTATTTATGGTCGCCCAAACGTAAAGTGGATGGTAGCCGTAATCCATTTTATGAGTACATGCGTGAAGTATCGCCAGGTGACCTGATTCTTTCCTTTTCAGATACATTTATTCCTGCTGTTGGCGTTGCAAAGTCCTATTGCTATGAATGCCCAAAACCTATTGAGTTTGGGAAGGCCGGTGCATACTGGGAACAAGTAGGTTGGAAGGTTGATGTGTATTACCACACGCTGAATCATAAAATTCGGCCCAGTGAGCATATGGAGCGCCTTCGTCCAACATTGCCAGAGAAGTATTCGCCATTGCAGGCGAATGGAAATGGCAATCAAGGCGTCTATCTCGCCGAAATATC
>Ga0307375_10004318_pt1 | contig 13597 bp, 29 predicted proteins | sample TR1MG_FD_202531 | JGI IMG/M metagenome (GOLD analysis project Ga0307375, IMG submission 202531) | Soil microbial communities from Risofladan, Vaasa, Finland - TR-1 | ecosystem: Environmental > Terrestrial > Soil > Coastal area > Acid sulfate soil | place: Finland: Risofladan, Vaasa | collected...
TATGAACATCAATCTCGATTGGATCGCGATTGGGGTGATCGTCTCGGCGATACTGACGTGGGCCACCATCTATGGAACCATCATTTCCCCTCGCCGCAAAGAGCGCGAAGAGTTAGAACGTGAACGTCTTGAACGTCGTAGGGCAGTCGATAACTGGATTGACGGGGGCAAACAACTCGACGGCACCGTGATAACCGGCGCCCCCGAGAAGTTGCACGACGTGGAACTCGCCACCCGCGAGAACACCAGGGTGCTTCTCGGTGTCTCTGCTGGTCAGTCGCTCCTGGAAAAGCGCATGGACGAGGCCAACGGAACTGCGCGACGCACGGAAAAGAGCGTGACCGAGATTCACACGATGATTCAAGAGATCGTTCACGCCGGTGCGGACGTGAAGATGAACCTCGACCTCGACGCGACGAAGTTGGCCACGCTCACCGACGAATCCAAGACGGAACTGCTCGACGCAATCCATGAAACGAAAGGAACTCCATGAATATCTGGCTTATCGTCGCCATCGTGATCGTCGTGATCGCTGGCCTGAAGATCATCTTCAACCGATGAACTCGTACCTGCTCTGGCAACACGGGACGTTCTTTCACGCATGGCACTTTGTCTACGGCCAGATTCAGTTGACCAACTGGGTGGGCAACATCGTGGCGGGTGTCGTCACCTTCATCGTCCTGACACTTATCTGGCCGAAGTTTCGTCACCTCGTGACCCGAGCGATCGGGGTGACGTCACTCCACGAGAAACTCGACGCCCAGCACAAGGAACGCATGGAGCAGGCGGCAAAGCACCACAGGGACGCCGTGCTGCTCGCCAAGTCTCACCACAAGGAACACATGGAGGCACTTAGAAAGACTGCTCCAGTTCAGCCACGAGGGCCCGGTGGGAAGTTCGCACCTAAGTCGAAGGAGACCAAATGACCCTCCCACTGCACGCAGACCTTCGGCGCGGTATCCGACGCTGGTTCGGGCTCGGCAACTTCAACTACGGCGACTGTGTTGAGGCTGCGGTAATGCACATCTTCATGCTGAAGGCCGTCAGCACCGCATCGACGTGGAGGAAACTGCTCTACCGCACGGGTTTTGTCGTCCCCACCACGGCATACACGGTAGGTCTTTACGCCGAATGGCTCGCCACGCAGGGCCAGACCTTGAAGCAAGATCCCGGCACCGTCCCTGGGCCATTTCTTGAATGGCTAAAAACTGAGAAGAGACTTATTATCGACTGGGGAAACGTCAACTACCAAGCGTCCACCGGGGGCGAGGACCGCCTGCACTCGGCTCTCGTCAACTATGTGGGCCTGTTGGTAACGATGGCTCTCACGCGCGAGGCGTATGACAAAGGGGTGGTCCGCAGCGTGTGGCATATCGGCCCCGACGCACTCAATCAGCCTGATCAGTCCTTGCAGCACGCCGTGGCTGAGGTTGGCTACGGTAAGAAGTTTGACCTGTTCGTGTCGTGGGCCCGCGTGAAGCGGGCCACTCGCGCCTACAGCGCGGCCTGCATCAACGGTGCGTATGTCATCCTCACCGAGCAGGACAAGTCGAATCCCAACTTCGCCCAACTGCTCGCCAACATCAAGAATCTGTGAAACCTCAGCCTGGAGACATCGGGTTCGCGAGAACCCACGGCGTCATGGGACGTTTGATTCGACTGGGCGAGTGGCTGAAGTTCCGTAGGTCTAAGTGGGACCACCAGTTCGTCGTCAGTGACATGGTGGATGTCGACGGGGTGCCGTTCGTCATCCAGGCCACGATGCGTGGCGTCACAGATACCGCACGTCTCGATCAGGTCGCGCGAGGGGGAAGATACCTCACGCTGCCGCCGCCCCCTGAGGTCGACCGAGCCAAGTTGCTGGAGTTCTGCAAGAAGCAGGTGGGATTGGAATACGGCTACCTCACCGATATAGCAATGGCGATCGACATCGTGACGTGGCAGTGGGTTCCGGCCTTTCGCGGTGCGCGCAAGCAGTCGTGGCAATGTGCGGCCCTGGTGAACGAGGGGCTGCGTTATGGAGGATGGCTCCATGAGTGGCTTTCTATCTACAACATCTTCCCCCAAGAGGGCTACGATGCCCTCACGTCCTAGAAAGAAGGTCCGATGTCAGTTATCCCCACGCCGGTGGCACCCACGCCGGCACCGGCCAGCAACACATTCAAGGCGTTGGTGCGAACATTCGCCCCGTTCATCGAGTCTGGGATCGCCGGTCTCGTAGCTGCACTGGGATTCCACGCCACCGCGACCACCGTGGCGGGCATCGTGGGCATCGCCGGCACGGTCCTGACCATCGTGCTGCACGCTGCGGAGTCCAAGTGGCCAGCGGTGGGGGCTCTGCTCGGCTGGATTGGCGCTCCGGTCTACGCTCCGAGTACCAAGATCACACTGACCTCACAGGTCCAGACACTCGAAGCCCAGTTGGCGGCTGTTCTCGCTGCCCAGTATGAGGCACAGAAGCCATCAGCGCCTAGTTCTTCACCAGTGGTGGCTCCTGTGTCCACTGTGGTGACCGGCGGCGGGGCCACGACAGTTCCTCCACCCAACGGCATCCTGCCCTAGAATCGCCCCACAGCGCGTATAGGTGGCAGTAGAATGGGGTGGTCCTCCCGTTAAGGACGCCCCAGCAAGCAGCCCGTCCCTTTCCTTCGGGGGGCGGGTTGCTTGTTTCATGGCTTGGTAATTGACATTTCTGGTGCGGTGATGTACCGTGACTCGGGAGGTAATTATGCCAGTCAATTCCATGACTTTGATAGAGCGACTCAAGCCGAAACTGATCAAAGGTGCGCTGAAAATGCGTGGCGAAGGGGCGTCCTACGAGGACATTTCCCACTACCTGAGCACCGCGGCAAAGATGAATGTGGGGCGCGAGAGCGTGCGCTACTGGTTCAAGAGGCGTGAGAAGGCTGAGGCGATCGAGATTCCAGAGACCGAGCAGATTCTTGCTGAGACGCCTGACGTCGAGGTCGCGGCGTACTACGAGGACTTCCAGATCCAAGAGATCGTCGAGATGGAGGTCGTTCTACCTGACCCCGAGCCCGACAGAGGACCAGATGTATTCCAGGGGGTAGGTCATTTCGAGGAACCCACTCACATTCATCGGTTCGTCTCGCAGCCCAATGGCACCATGAAGTGCGACTGCGAGCAGTGCAATGACCTACTGGCCTGACGCTGAGGTCATTTGCGAGGACACGTCTGCCCTCCCGCGTCCTGACTGGCTGGAGATGCGCCGCCAGGGGATTGGTGGCTCTGACGCTGCCGCCGCGCTGGGGCTGTCCCCGTTCACGTCCCCCGTGGCGCTCTGGCTCGATAAGACCGAGGGGCGCGAGGACATCGACAACGAGTGGTTCAAGCGTGGGCGCCAGTTGGAGGGTCCGATCGCCGCGATGTTCGCTGAGGAGACTGGCTTTGATGTTGAGTACCACCCCGTCATGCTGCGCTCGCTCGCGCACCCTCTGATGCTCTGCAACTTTGACCGTCTCGTCATCGAAGCTGACGGCGGCCTGGCGATCCTGGAGTGCAAGAACATCGGGTCGCACAACTCTGACGAGTGGGAGGAAGGCCCCCCGATTCACTATCGACTCCAAGGCCAGCACTACCTTGCGGTGACGGGGCTGGACCGCCTCTATTTCGCCGCACTGATCGGTGGGCACAGACTCGTCATCTACACCGTCGAGCGCGACGACGCACTGATTGCCGACATGATCGCCGCAGAGGAAGCCTTCTGGACGCTCGTGGAACTGAAGCGTATGCCCGACATAGATGGGTCCGACGCCACCACCACGGCGCTGAAGCAGCACTACGCCAAGGTCGAGCGCGAGTCCGTCGAGGTCGGCACTGAGATGCTGACATTGGTCGACCAGCACCACGCGGCCAAGGCGCTCGTCAAGGTCGCCGAGGACCGACTCGCTGAGATCGACAACAAGATCATTGCCCTGATCGGAGACGCTGAGATCGCCACCGTCGAGGGCAATGTCACAGTGACGCGCAAGAGTCAGACAAAGAAAGAGAGCGTCGTCAAGGCGTCGACGTTCAGGGTGCTTCGGTTCCCAGCCACGAAGGAGGCAAAATGAGTGATGACCGAGGGGCCGACAAGGCCCGACTGGCGGTATCGGACGCGAGCAAGGGAGGCATCGCCAACCGGACCACCCCGACGCTGCGTGAACTGGTGACCCAGTCTGAAGGCGAGATTGGGCGCGCGTTGCCAATGGGGATGGACAAGGAACGATTCGTGCGCCTAGTTTTGACAGAGTTGCGCAAGTCCCCGAAACTGATGGAGTGCACCCCGTCCTCATTCATGGGCGCGGTGCTGACGACGGCGCAGCTTGGGCTTGAGTTCGGTGCGCAGTTGGGTCAGGCGTACATGCTGCCCTTCCGCAATCACGGGACGATGGAGGTTCAACTCATCGTGGGCTACAAGGGCTGGCTCAACCTGATCGACCGCAACCGTGAGATTGCGTCGGTGAGCGTGCGCACGGTGCGCGAGCGCGACAAGTTCGACTACGAGTACGGGCTCGACGAGAAGTTGGTGCACAAGCCTGCCGACGGCGAGCGTGGCCCGGCGATCGGGTACTACTGCGTCATCAAGAAGGTCAACGGCGGGCGCCAGTTCGAGGTCATGACCGAGGCAGAGGTGCAGAAGCACATGAGGCGCTACGCCAAGTCCAAGGACAAGGGTCCGTGGTCCGACGCCGACCAGTTCGAGGAGATGGCGAAAAAGACGGTTTTCCTCAAGGCGAAGAAGTGGCTTCCGGTTACCGCTGACGTCGCACTCGCGAGCGCCGTGGACGAGATGGTTGTCTCACGCAACAGCATCGACGACGAGCCCGAGGTCGAGGAGTTCAACGAGGATGACGCCTTTGACGAGGGTGTCGTGGACGCTGAGATTGTCACCGATGGCGACGATGCCGCCGACGCCGACTGGGTAGAGCACGCTGAGGGAAACTAATAACGAATAGGCTTGACACGTCGCTCCCGTAGTGCCATGATGTAAGCAACCTAGAAGGAGGTTGGAATGACCAACAAAGAATATGCCGAAGGGCTGCGACGGTTCGCCGATGCGGTCGAAGGATGCGAGAAGGAACTGAGTCTGAGCCAGTTAAATGCGAACCACTGGGTCAGTGACGCCGCCGATATGGCTGACTCGGTTCGTGCGGTTGGTGGCAAGTTCAAGAAGGAAGCGCACGACCACTACTACATCTTGCGTCAGGACTTTGGTGCGGTGCGATTTGACGTGTTCGCCACTCACAACCAGGTGTGTGAGCGCGTGGTAAAGACCGAGACGGTCGAGATCCCGGACCCTGACGTGAAGATCACCGTCGAGGTTTCCGACCCCGACGCGCCGACCATCACGGTGGAGCGAGAAGTTGTGGAGTGGGTGTGCCCCGATTCCATCTTGGCGGTGACCAAGTGAGCCTCTATGACTACAAGGCGAGCCTTGAAATCGGCAAGGGGCAACCGCCCTTCTATGCGCTGGTAATGGCGGCAATGCGCCAGGCCGACACGTTCAATCTGGAACTGTTGGCCGATGCGTTCCCCGCAACACTGGAGGAACTCCGGGAGCGATACAACGCGCCCGGAGGAGTTCTGGGGAGCGACGAATGATCGGCGCGCTGGCCTGGATACTCTTCGGCTCACTCGCCACCATCGCAGTTCAGGTGCTTTGGTTCGCGGTTCACGAGGAAAGCAAGGAGCGCGCAGAGGCACAGGCGCGCGCAGAGTCGTGGGCGTCGATCGAGGCGGTGATGGCCGATGAGTGAGGAGCAGTCCTACAACGCCCGCTATCGCAAGGGCGAGGTCACGATCGCACAGGTCGTCTACAACGCCGATCGACTCAACTACGAGATGATCGCGCTAAAGGAGAGGCTGGCCGCATTGGAGGGTGCGCTCGAGGAGATCGGCGCGTGGGCCGAGGAATACAACGCCGACCAGATCACGATGATCGTAGACGGGATGATTCATCGTGACTAACCTGCTCGATCTGCTGCCGATGAACGACGTCGACCTGCCACACACCGCGACAATCCAGGAGCGTGCCGAGGCGTTCGACAAGGCGAACCCTCACGTCTACCAGGAGTTCCGGCGACTGGCGTTCATGCTCTACAACCGAGGTCACCGCAGGTTCGGAGCCAAGCTCATCATCGAGCAGATGCGTTGGACCTGGATGATGCAGACGGACGACGCTTCGGGCTTCAGACTCAACAACACGCACGTGGCTTACTTCGCGCGCAAGTTGATGGCCAACGAGCCTGAACTCGCCAATGTTTTTGAGACACGTGAAAGGGGGCGCCATGACCACCTGGACAATCCGCTTCGATGACAAGGGCAATGGACTGACGATCCCGCAAGCCGTTGGAAGGAAGCAAGCATGAATATCACGACACAGGCAGAACTCGACGCCGCACCGAAAGGAGAGTGGCACGACCTCGGGCCAGGCTGCTTCGAGGTTCGAGAGGGGATGAAGGTGTACGCCCTCAGCGGCTCGACGGTGCACGCCTTCTACGGCTCGACGGTGGACGCCTACAGCGGCTCGACGGTGGACGCCTTCACCGGCTCGACGGTGGACGCCTGGGACGGCTCGAAGGTGTACGCCTTCACCGGCTCGACGGTGGACGCCTGGGACGGCTCAACGGTGTACGCCCGCAGCGGCTCAACGGTGAACGCCCGCAGCGGCTCGCTGGTGAACGCCTTCACCGGCTCGACGGTGAACGCCTACGACGGCTCGACGGTGAACGCCTTCTACGGCTCGACGGTGGACGCCTACAGCGGCTCGACGGTGGACGCCTTCACCGGCTCGACGGTGAAGGAATGGGACGGCAGCGAGTGGGTGGAGAGAGGCGCGAAAGAGGAGACACCGGAGATCGGCGTCCCCTACCTCCTAGCCGAAGTCAAGAGGCTCCGAGGCGTGGTGAGCAAGGCGCGGGAGGCCCTTAGCAGCCTCCCGGCGCGACTTGACCACGAGGAGCTTGACGGGATGGGCAACGAAGTCAACGACGTGGTGGCCATTCTGAACACAGGGCTAGAGGGAGACAGCGATGCATGATCCGTACGTCGTAGTTTTCGAGTTTAAGTCCCCGTTGTTTCGTCGTGTGGGGCCAACCTTCAAGTACCACCGGGCCATCGTCACCGTCTGGCACGTCGAACCGAAGGGGCACGACAGCGGCTCAATCTGCAAGGGAATGCGCGGTTCAGGATGGTCGTGGGCGAATGTCAAGTTCGCGCTGCGCCACATTCGCCACCTAGAGATCCACGTTGAGCCTTACCGACGCGTCAAGCGGTGGCTGCTCGATCATTGCGCGGAGTGCGGGTATCGCTTCCGGTGGAAGCAGGCGCGACACTCGTACCAATCGTCGCCTGAGCGGGTGGTCTACCACGAGAAGTGCATGGACCTTCGGAGCGTGCGGGGCTGGGCGGACGACCTCGAAGCCTTCATCAAGGGCGACGCGGACGACAATTGCCGGTGGCGCGTGGATTACCGGTTGCATCTGAATCTGATGCGCGAGGCCGAGCAGATAATTTCCGATGGAGGGAGACACTGATGAGTGAGTGGGAATGGGACGTTGACCAAGCGAAGGGCGGTGGCGTAGACGTTCTCTATGGGATCTATCTCATTCAGGATGACCTTGACAGGGGTGGGTGGGTGCTGCGGCTCGACCCCATCCGAGGGGAAACGCTGGAAGAGCTTAAAGCCCTCGCCCAGCGCATCGAGAACGTCCTCGACCCACCTGAGTGCCCGACGAACTGTAAGCACGGGAAATGGGGGCACAAGTTCTTGCCGGATGGGAGCGGCAAAACCGGCTACCTCTCGCGGCAAGAGATATTCAGGCCGTACAAAAGTAACTTCTGCCCCGACTGCGGCGCGGACATGCGAGGAAGGAACGAAGCATGAACATCACCACACAAGCAGAACTCGACGCCGCACCGAAAGGAGAGTGGCACGAACTCGGGCCAGGGTACTTCGAGGTTCGAGAGGGGATGAAGGTGGACGCCCGCAGCGGCTCGACGGTGGACGCCTACAGCGGCTCGACGGTGCACGCCTACAGCGGCTCGACGGTGCACGCCTGGGACGGCTCGACGGTGGACGCCCGCAGCGGCTCGACGGTGCACGCCTGGGACGGCTCGACGGTGTACGCCTGGGACGGCTCGACGGTGGACGCCCACAGCGGCTCGAAGGTGGACGCCGACAACGGCTCGAAGGTGAGGGACTGGAACAGAGGCGAGTGGGTGGAGCGAGGCGCGAACGACCTCACCCTCGTAGAACCGACGAAGGAATCACTGGACGCGCTGATTGAGGGAACGCTGAACGACCTAGGGGCCAAGTACGGCTACCACCTTGAGCAGCGAGTAATTCGACAGGTCGCGCTGCGAGAATTCCGTGACGCCATCCTCGCATCCCAGCCCGAGCGAGTGGAGCCACAGTTCAAGTGTGGCGATGCCGTCGAATGGTTCGGACACGCTGCGATTGTTGAGGCCGTGACGTTCGACATCAACTGGGGGGACGAGCCGAGATACGAAATCGTTATCCCGTCTGACGAGAACCAGCGCCACTATGACATTCTCGGGCAATCACTTAAAGGAGCGGGGGAATGAGCACAACTCTCAACTTCTTGTGGGGGATTTTTCTTGGATGCACCGTTGGTTGGGCTGCTACGTTTGCGTGGTTCAAGGAACATGAGTAGTCGTCTCGCGTCCTCTGAGTGGGTTGTCGCCCCTATTGCCATGCACAACGAAGTCCGCGACATGGTGCGCGAGTGGCACTACTCTAAGTCGGTTCCGAACACGTCCACCTACCGACATGGGCTGTATCGCTCTGAGGACTATCCGCTGGTCGGCGTCTGTTTCGGTGCCGCGCTATGGATACCCCCGACCCGTACCGCCGCCGAGTCTGTGGCTGGCGAGGGCTGGAAAGGCGTCCTCTGCCTATCGCGGCTAGTCGTTGCGCCAGAGGTGCCACCAAACGGCGCAAGTTTCCTTCTTGGCCGGTCAATGAAACTGATCGACCGGAAACGTTGGCCGGTGTTGCTGACCTACGCCGATACCGCGCATGGCCACACAGGGGCAATCTACAAGGCAACGAACTGGACCGAGCTCGGGGAAACGCCAGCGGGGGATGTGTGGGTTGACAAGCAGGGACGCCAGTGTGGGCGCAAACGGGGAGGGACTACTTTGACCAGGGCAGAGATGTTGGAGCGAGGCTACGAACAGTTACCGTCGCTGCCAAAAATCAAGTTCGTCCATCGCTGCGGGCAATCACTTAAAGGAGCGGGGGAATGAAACTGTTAAGTCGATTTCGGCATCACTGGTACGACGCCCCCATAACTCACGGAGGCCGTGCGAAGTGGCAGTGCCGACAATGTGCGTGTGGGAAGCATCAGTGCTACACGCTCGTAGATGCAGGAACAAGAAAGATTTGGTTGTCACTTAAAGGAGCGGGGGACGAATGAGCGTAATTTTCAAGTGCGATGGATGCGGGGCTGAGGTTGAGAAGTCGAGCGCCACAAAGCCTTACGACTGGTTCTCTCGCAAGGATGATGATGGTGAGCAGTTCGCATGTTCACGGGGTTGCATCGCCAAGGTCGCGGAAGCAAGTGGTAAGACAGGGCTGGTGCTGCCGATATGACTGAGCGAGCGGTAGAGAGCCGGGAGCCGTTGGAGTGGGTGCCGAGAAAAGATAAGCGTTCACCGGCTATATGGAAATCAGGGCTGCGATGGGCCATTGTGCCGACGAACTCGGGTAAATTCTGGCTCCAACTACACGGGTCGTTTATCGCAACAGTCGGGAGCCCCGACGAAGCCAAAGACCTCGCCCAACGACTCCAAGACGTACTCGACGGCGTACCCGACCAAGCCCGAGCCGAGGGTCCGAACATTGGAATCGAAGAGATGAAGGTTCGTCTCAGCGCAGAATGGCAGGTTCTACTTCAAACCACCAAGACCCAGGCCGACATCATCAGGCGTCTCAATACCGAGATTGAAGCGTTGGGAATATTACGCGCAGCACCCGACCAAGCCCGAGCCGAGCAACCGAGCGACGATGTGCTGAAAGTCTTTGGAGGCACGACCACAACGCTCATCAGCGACATCATCGACGCGCTCGGGGACTGGCACGATGAAGGCTACTGCGATGGGCCGCAAGACCTCATCGACGAAATCAAGGCGGTCGTCGCTAAAGCGAACACCGCCCGAGCAGACATCCGTGCTGAGGCACTGGCTGAGGTGGTGGCAGCGGTCGATATCGCGTTGTTGGGTTCCCTCAAAACGACGAGGGACCGAGTACTGGCTGCGGTTAGAGCATTGGGGGAGAAGCCATGAGCGAACCAATACAACTTCACGAAATCTTGGAGTGGGCCGCTCAACGGTCACCCCACTTAGACACAAGCGACCTCTCGCGATGGATTCGGGAGTACGCGTCATCAATCGCGAACGAACGCACTGCCACCGTCACCGCTGAACGTGACGCGCTGCTCCCGTGGAAAGAAACGGCGCTCGACTTGCGGCGACGATTGACCACTTCGGAGGCCGAACTCTCTGAACTACGAGCGAGGGTGGAGCGAGCGAAGGCTCTTTTGCCGAAGATTATTGAGGACCACGAATACGACGAGGGCAAGTACGGGGTTTACGATGATCTCGTTGCTCTGCTCGCCATCCTTGAAGGGAGCAAGAGTGAAAACTGATCTGCGCGAATGGTCGAGCATGGACGGCAGCCAGCACGGAAAGATTCTGTTTCTGTGGTGTCCGGGCTGTGATGCCCTTCACTCCGTCGAGTTGGAACACTCGCCGACGACGTGGAATTGGAACGGCGACCTAGAGAAGCCGACGATCTCGCCGTCGATATTGACGCACATGAGCGACGTGAACAAGTGCCACTGTTATGTCCGCGACGGGAAGTGGGAGTTTCTGTCTGACAGTTACCACGCTCTCGCTGGTCAAACGGTGGAGATGGTTGATCTACCTGATTGGGTGACTGGATGAAAGCGAATCACGAGTTTCACAAGCGCCAACTCAACCCGCGCGATGAGAACGGCGAGGAAGGTTGTGCGACGTGTGGGCGCGCCAGATCGGCGCACAATGTCAAAAAGGAGGCCACTGATGGCCGATAGCGAACTGAAGGTGGCGGCTTTGAGAGCAGAGGGGTTGGAGACGTGACGAGAGGGCCGAGGCTGCGAGGCAAGACCGACGCAGAGACGTGCCGGTTGAACGGCTGGACGGTCGGCGACCAACTCGCGGGAGACGAGGGCTACGGCCCGTCGATCATCGAGATCACCGCGATTGGCGAAGAGAGAATCCTGGCGCGGTGCCTCTCTCATTTTCGCCGAGGAGAAAAAGTCGAGTGCGACGAAAGAGAATCATCGTGGACGCTCGTGTGCCGCGACTGGCGCAAGATATCCGCGAGAGCAGAGGGGGAGTCGTGAGCAACCGCTACAAGGTCTACGCAGTCCATATGGCTGGAGATATCACCGGCACTGGACACATCCGCACGCTGTGTCAGGGCTACATGGCAACGGGCATCGGCGCGGTGAAGGCGACTGGGACGTTGGATGAGGTTACCTGTAGACGCTGTTTGCGTCGTGCTCAAGTGACAGACTTGGCCCAAGATCGCTACGGCGCGTTAGGAGCGAAATGAACGAACCTACCCCGAGTTCCCGCACTGTGCACTTTGTCGTGGCGTGGGACTCCGACACCGATCAGTTCGAGGTCGACGCTGAGATGACGAGGGACGTGCTCGAAGGTTGCCAGACCTATCGAACCCTCACCGGCGAGTGGGAGAATAACGACATGGGCAACAATGCCGACGACGTCGAGGTCTTGGAGTCGTTGCTCGAAGGGTTGCTCGCGTGGCACGACGTGGAGATCCACGAGGATATTCAATGAGCATCGCCGTCGAGCGCGCTGAAGCAGTCCTGCACTACCACGATGCCGCGTGTGCGTGCGCGCTCAGAGTGATGGGGCGCGTCCTGAGCGCCGATGAGTCGATGCGACTGTGGGACGCCGGCGTCCCCTTTGGCGCGCTGGAGGCCACCATCGTCGCTTGGAAGATTGGATTGCTGGAGTTTCGACACGAGGAGAAGAACTGATGGGTGGGCTTGCGAGGTTTCAGTCTAAGAATCATCCCCAGCAACTCGCCAAGCGCGCCGCGCTAGACCTGCCTCGTCTCTTCGCCCATGAGTCATTGGAGTTCGACGACACAACTGATGACGTCGACGATTGCGGGACTCCCTGGGATCTCTTCGACGCGCTCAATGCGGAGTTCCATTTCACGATCGACGTGGCCTCGAGCCACGGCAATAAGAAACTCGATCGACACTTCACCCGCGAGGACGATGGACTGGCTCAGTCGTGGAATAACGAACGCGTCTGGTGCAACCCGCCATATTCAGACCTGCGAACGTGGGTTAAGAAGGCGTGGGATGAGTCCGGTGAGACGCAGTTAATCGTCATGCTCCTACCGTCGAACCGGACCGAACAACCCTGGTGGCACGATCTGGTGGAACCTTTCAGGGATCTCCCAAGCCGTGAAAATTACTTCACGACTCGATTCATCCGAGGTCGTGTCAAGTTCGTTAAGCCCGGCGACGTCAAGCCACGGCCGGACTCACGTCCACCGTTCGGAAGCGTCCTACTGATCTGGGGGGGGTGAGGCCATGACAAACACGTCTTGTGCTTGTGTCTAGCCGCCGTTCTCAGGGGTCCAGTGTTAAGAAAACTCTCAGTTTTACTCATCGCCATGTCATCGCTGTTCGCCACCAACGCGGGCGCAGCAACTCACCATCGTCGCGTCCGGTGGTTCCAACCGATCATGTCGCTGCCCAAGTCGACGCTGCCTACGTGGCGCTGCGTGCTGCAACGTGAATCACGCTCCACCTTTGCTCACCCGAACCTCGGGGACAACAACCGCTGGGGATCGAGCGGTATCTTCCAGATCGAGCAGGGAACGTGGGCTGCTCACCAACTCGCGGTGCACGTCCCTGCGAGGATTCACGTCTGGCAGGCATCTCCCTACCAGCAGGCCGAAGTGGCCGCAGCTATCTGGAGGGCAGATGGGTTCGCACCCTGGGGTCTCTACGATGGCTGCTAGTAGCACGCAATATTACAGTTGCGTTACAGTTTGGAGAGGCTAATGAGTGACAACTCGCGCAAACTTGCGCCCGTCCAGAACGCCGTCGATGATGCCATGCGAGCCCATATCAAACTGCTCGTCGAGGTGAACCCCGAGGACGACGACCCGATTACCGATGCGTCTCTGCTCACTGGCTGGATAATGGTCAGCGCGTGGATGGACCCGATTGATGGTTCCACGCGCTACTTCAGGCTCAACTCGGCGGGCATGGCAACGCATGAGAAGATCGGGCTGCTTCGCGAGGGGTTGTTCTAATGCGTGAGCGCGTCATCTTCGATGTGATCGGTTTAGCATCCCCTCAGGGCAGCAAATCGGCCTACGTGCGCGGTGGACGCGCCGTGATCGTCGACGGGAGCAGTAAGTCGGGACGAGACAAGCACGCGCAGTGGCGTGGTGACGTATGCGCGGGCGCAATGGCAGCGCGCAAGGGAATCACCTTCGAGGGCGCTGTCGAGGTCAGAATCGCCTTCTACATGCCTC
>Ga0307375_10004320_pt1 | contig 13595 bp, 9 predicted proteins | sample TR1MG_FD_202531 | JGI IMG/M metagenome (GOLD analysis project Ga0307375, IMG submission 202531) | Soil microbial communities from Risofladan, Vaasa, Finland - TR-1 | ecosystem: Environmental > Terrestrial > Soil > Coastal area > Acid sulfate soil | place: Finland: Risofladan, Vaasa | collected...
TCGTTTCCTCCTGTGGCAGCCCCAATGGAAGTATCTGAAATGGGCGTCAAGTCGAAGGTGAATGTGCCAGGGATGAATTTCAGGCGCTTGGAACCGGTTTTGACGTCAGCAGAGGCCTCCAGGAAGGCGGCATTGGAGACGTCCGTTTTGTAGCGATTGAGTTGCTTGATAATTGCGCCCTGTCCGTGTGCGTATTGTTTGTCCTCGGTGAAGAGCGGCACCATGCCCCAACACAAGGGTTGTCTGAAGGCGCCGAGTCTGGAGGTGAAGCTGGTGGCGTTGGTTTCCAACTTCTCGCGCTCCTTTCCCTTGACCGATTCTGGCCTCATGTATGGCTCAATGACGTTGTCGTACGAGTCTCCTTGCAAGACCTTCTCCACGCGCAAGACGAGCCAAATATCAGTGGATGCATGAGGTACCCAGAAGAGCGCCTCCACGTCGCTACGCACGTGTCCAGGTTTCGCGTCCAAACTCCACTGCGCCGCTTCGTGCCACGCTGGCAACATTGACAGGGTCGTTTCGGGATTCACATCAAAGTAGAAGTTCTCAGAGAGACGCTCGCCAGTAGTGAGATCGAAGAGAGCCAGGATACCGAAGTAAGGTTCCAAACCTTGAAAGCCAAAGGAGAGCTCCTTCGGCGTGATCTTGAAGCGCATGCCAAGAGAGGACATGTCGGGTGCAACGGATTCTGAGACATGCGGGGCATCGGGGAGAGGATACAACTGACCAAACAGCAAATCGCGATTCACGCCAAACACGGCCTTTCCCTGTTCAGACGGCGCCAACAACGACGGGTCAATAGGATCCTTATCCTTCATGGCAGACTCCTTCAAAGCAGCAATATTGACCTGAACGGCCTCAGACATGGAACGATCGCGGGCAAGTCCACGAGCACCGAAAGACTTCCTCTCCTCTTCCACTGATACTTCAATCATTGACGGCTCCTCAGAAGATTCAATCACATCTCCAATGCCTCCTTCAGTTTCGGCGATATCATCCGCAGACAGGGACTCAGAGATGGCCGCATCGGCGTTTGGTCCAGTTTCATAAACCACCGGCTGTAGACCTATCCTTGGTACCACGAAAGATGATATCGGGGAGATGTACAGATAATTCAAACGCGCAGTCTGATCGGGCATAGTCAAGCCAACTTGCGAAGAACGAGGGGAGGTGGGCTCAGAAGCAGCGATATCCTCGACTACCTCATCAGAAGGCAACGCTCCAGGGATACCGATATTGCGAAACGAACGCTCAATACCATACCAATCGCATTGGAAACCAGACAGGCAAGTATCGACATGACCAGGGACACCAGACTTGGCACTCGCATCACGTCGCATCAATGCCTTGTCCTGCTCCTCTAGCGCCAGATCTGCCGGCGAAGGCAACATGTACGAGTCGCCAGAATCAGCTTCGCTTGTAACAATGTGATGACGACGAACCAGAGTAACGTCATTGCCGGGAATGTTGTAGAGCACAGTCAAATCCTTGGCTTCCTTTCCAGCAACTAAAACCATGCGTTCTTTCTCAAAATCGAATATACTTGATCCAAGCTGAGGAGTTTCCGTCGATCAAGGGAGAGGTCAAGTGGGTCATCCAGGGGAGGAAGAGGGAGGACAAAGTTGTTAGCGCGAGTTTCGGGATCAGACAGTCGGAAATGGGCATGACTCTCAGAAGAAGAGTGATCGTGTTTGACAATGAGAGTGTGATCGACAGCAGCGTTGACCAATGGCGCGAGTTTGAAGGGAGATGGGGAGGTGTGGTGATGCGACTGGCTCATACCCGCCCGTGCGGGCTGTATATGCGTGATCCTGCAGAAATTCTGGGTGAAAACAGTAGGATATGGTGTGTTCAAGCGAAAAGGGACAAGGAGTAAGTTCGTACCGAGTCTTCAAAGATGTAGGAGGGCGGTTGTTTTGCCTGGTGGCCGCCTACGATGGTGGGGACGAAGGTGGCAGCAATTTGATCCAATTTCTCGCGCTGGACAGCGACAGCATCCGAGGAAGGCGAGATTGCAGCAGTGGAGGATGCACCGGCGGCGGCAACGGAAGTAGTAGGACGAGGAGAGGGCGGCGCGTCGTTTGCGCTCGTACCATCCCCAACACCACCACCGGGGCTCGTATTTGCCGCCACCTTGGCGGTGAGTGCAGCACGCTTCGCGCGCAAACTCATGTTGGGCAGACTGAACCCGAGACTGACTCACAGGACGGTCCCAACTCCTGGGGTCTCTCACAGAGCGTGCCTGTGGAGAGAAATGGAGAGAGAGGCCGAACCGACCGTCTACCTGCCATTCCTGGTTCATCCAGCGGAAATCAGAGTTTCCTCCTCAGAAGTTGAGCAAAGTTCTCACCCATCGGATTCGACGGCCTTCTGCAGTCTTTGTTGAGATGGCTGAGGTGATTGTTGGTAGGTTTTCCTTTTGACTGACATGTACACTGCCCATTTCTCGGTGAATGCACGCTAACATGCTGATTCTGTGCTAGTACCACGCAATTTCCGACTTCTTGAGGAGCTGGAGAAGGGAGAGAAGGCTGATGCCGCCGCCTATTCGTATGGTTTGAGTGACCGTGATGATCTGTATATGTACAACTGGGATGCCACCATTACGGTGCCTCCTGCCGGAGTACGTGCCTCACCTTTCTGAGTTTGCGTGTCCACTCCTCTCTTCCCTTGCATGCTTCTCTTTCGCACCTTATCCATACGTTTTCTGACCTTTTGCCATTTTACAAACACATTTTCCTGCGTATTCTTTCTGTGAAGACTGCTTTTGAAGGCCGTATTCTCACTTTGTCGATCTACTGCGGCGACAACTACCCCAACGTCGCTCCCACTGTCACGTTCAAGAGCAAGGTGGCCATGAATTGCGTTGGAAGCAAGGGAGAGGTACGTTTCGCTTTGAAGTGCTGCGCGTGAAGGACGTGAATTGGAGGACGTCCTTCGCTTTTTCCCCCTCCTTGGTTTCCCTCGCCTCTGTGCTGACCCCCGCCCTTCTCCCGATTCTAGGTCAAGCTGCCCATTTTGACTGCCTGGAAGCACACGTACTCCATCCAGACCATCCTCGAGGAGCTTTTGAAGGAGATGGCCGCTCCTGCCAACCGCAACACCAAGCAGCCTGCGGAGGGATCTCAGTACTAAACAGCACCCAATCGTAAATACACATCTACATATTGCTCTGATCCCATAGCTCATCCTCCATCGCTCTTACTGAAGGTAGGGAAGGAAGGGAGGGTCTAAGTGTGTCAATCCGCGAGGACAATGAGGCGCCGTACATACAGGGGGTTCCCAGTATGTTCAAACCGAGACGCTTCTGAGCCCTAGTCATCCATCACCATCATCTCTCATGCTCGTCCTACCACGTGTTTCACACCGCCGAGTCTGCCGGTCTTGTAGAGTCCGTTCCTTGAGAGGCAGTCGTGGAGGAGCAGGTCTTGCGAGTGGGAAATGATGTCCGAAGAGTAAAAGTCTTTCCTCTTCTTGCCATGGAGTCTGTATAAGTGTTCTGCGATGCACTTGTCGCCCTCATTGATCTTGGATTGGTTGGAGTCGAGATCGAGAAGCGGCGCGAGAGCAGCGGAAGTAGTAGTAGTAGTCGTCGTTGTCGCTTCGTGTGTCAGGTCGCCATGAATGTCCCAGATTATCGTGCCATTGAGAGAAGTAATCTGGAGGAATGACAATTTATCGTTAGAATCGGTCTTGACGCAAACAGAAGGAAGGGAAAGGGTCGGCGTTGTCGATAGGAACTTGCCGGAAGCAGCGATCGCACCTGCTTCCCGTATCCTTCATGCCAAAGTTGTGTTAACGGGATCTGTTATTCCTTGCCTTCATATTGGTAGATGATTTGGGCGTGCGAGTGCCAAAACAGAAGCGAAGCGATGAGGAGAACGCGGGCGAGAAATCAGATCATGAACTGCATGTGGGACTATCAACAAACGGCTCACTATTCACAGTGGGTGGTGGCGTTGCACAGTATAGAAGACACGCTATGATGTAGAGTTCACGGGTGGTTTACCAGAGCGAATGAACGGGGAGCATGCGCAGTCAAAACGGGCACACGGTGTGGCAGACGAGCTCAGCCGATCGAATCATCGAACCGTGTGTGGCAGAGACTCCAGTGGTGAGAGTACCCACTGTTGCAGGCATCACAGGTGTGTGTAACACTCAACAACGCTGCAACGCAGAATCGGCACAGAGCAGCTCTCATTCTGTTCTCAATGTTCGGAAACCGATCAACATCATGTAAATAAGCAACAACACTAGATGAATAATCAGATACGAAGACGAAGGACGGGAACACGGGTTCGGACAAAACTCTGAACCGAAGAACACGGCCCAACACGTATCTTCGAGGTGCTACTGACATCGTGACCTCTAATTCACATGCAAAGTTCCTCGTCTATCACTTTTGGAGCAGTAGAACTGCCATATTGAATGAGCAGAGAAAGAGGCACGAGGGGAGCGTGGACGAAGGTGCAGGCAGAATGAAGAGCTCCTCAAACGCGTTCCAAGTATCGAAACATGCCAATATAGGACGATATAGGAACAAAACGTACATGGGGATGCATTTCCAACGGGAGAACTGACAAGAACCAGGTCGTGAAGAGAGGAAAGAGGTTGGGAATTGGCTGGCGGGTTGCGACGCGACCCCGTGTCCGCTATGAATCACACTTTGCAACATATTGGCCTCATTGGCAAGCACATTGAACGATAGTAAGACAGTTTCAACCAGACAAAGTTGTGAGGGAGTTAGGAGCTCGAAGATGACTGACGAGAAACGACTTGCGCCACTTGCCTCTGAACTCGATCTCGGCGCATCTTGCACATACTGCAAACTGAATGTCCCATAATTTTGAAATCCCGAATCTCTACTGTACATTCTGAAGAGAAAACAAGCTTTGAGACTCAGAGTGATGGCTCCAGAGTTACCCCCTATCGTTTGCTCACTTGCTCAGGTTTTCGGTCGGTATTCCGATGTTGTGTTCAATTTCGGGCCAAGTCACGCCTGACGCTCATATTGTGCACAACGGCTTCTCACTATAACTCAAATACTCGCAAGAGCTCTAGACGGCTGCTGATCTACAAGTCCCTTACTGTCCTTTCAAGCATGTTTATGTCACCTTGCCAGAACATTGCTTCGCAATAGAAGGAGATCTGAGCTCATGATGAGGGAATAACCGCGATCTGAAGAGCAGAGATCTGCTTCCAGTTCCCCCTCCCCCCGTATCCCAGTGAATAGCCTTGAGAATGAGATGGATCACAGTTCACCGTGCAAACCTCTTACATTAGTCTCAGTTTGTACAAAGACGCTATGGTGTCATGAAGAACGGGGATGGAGGTCCGGACATTTCCCGAGGAAGCGTCCCATCCTCTGCGCATGTCGAATGCTGCCGTATTGTACGCTGCCACTAACGGGCCGTCGCTCATCGTTTGTATAGAGTCGACAACGAAAATGTCGTGGGAGGAATCTCTCTGTTGTGTAGTAGTTGCGACCGAGGCGCCCTTCTCCTCATTCTTCTTCTTCTCCTCCTCCTCTTCCTGCATCACAGATTGCGGTTTGAGAGTGTAGACGACGATGGATTGTTCAGAGAGCTCAGATTCGAGGACGTGTTGGAATTGTTCTGCTGGGGGGATCTTGCATTTGACGGCCTTTCCTCCAGTCAGCAGTTCGCATGCCTGTTCGATAGTGAGCTTCTCCAACGCTGCGTACCCACCAAGCATCTTAGCAGCAGCCTTTTCAATCAACGCGAGCCAAGCTTGACTAGAACCAGTCCAGATGGAGATGGGTTTCGAGAACACGTAGCAAGGGACTCTATCGTCGATGGTGATGGTTTTTGGTTCCTGATGCTCCTTTCCGTGTGCGTCGGGCTTTGCCACTCTGAAATCATGCAGTTTGACAGTAATGGGTCCAGTGCTCCACTTCTGCTGGTCGGAGGAGGGGAGTTTGAACATTGTTGCCAACTTGATCGGATGTCTCGCCAATCCACTCAGCACGGCTGCGAACGCATGGCAAGCCATTTCTCCTTGGATGATAGTATCGAATCCAGGCCTGGGGAGCTGTGAGCTCGAAGGAGAATCGTCGAGACGGACATTGGAGAGGCGCCTGAACATGACTCTCAGTGGGACGTTGAAATGGATACCCTCCAATGTCTCGTCAAAGTTGAATTCCTTATCGACGAAGTAGGAGTTCGATTCGGAAGAAGAGGTTGAAGCATGAGTCGAAGTAGAAGCTCGAGAGGCGGAAGGAGCCTTCCTCCCATCAACACGACCAGCATCAACACCATCACTACCGATACTGCCTCCACCACGAACGACATCTTGTTGAACAATGCAACATTTGTGAACATCCACAGTCTGTTTTGAGTTGCTCCAAGCATGGGAAGGGGGAAGAAGGGAGAGGTAGCGCGAAACAGTCCTTGCCCAGCTTCTATTGGCTTCCAGTAGGTCCTTATTCAATGTTGCGAGTTCAATGAGTGCATGAGCATCATCAATGAGGAAGAGAAGGTCATCATCATCATCTTCGTCCTCGTCCTTCTCATTGTCCTCCTCATGATCATCATCATCCTTTTCATGTCCAAATCCCGGCCTTCCAGAAGCAGACGATTCTCCAGCTAGTCTCAAGCACTCATCATTGCGCAAGACTTGAAATACGCGAGCAAGGACGTGTTTCCTGCCGGCCGCGTTTCTCGTGAAAGTAGCTGCTGCGACATCGCCCTCCGCGGCATGTATCAGTTTTCTGCATATTCTCACTGCACTTGAAATGGCCATACCAATGAGACTAGAGTCCCATGCGTAGCGGTAATCTAAAGTCGTTGGTTGAGTCGCCGAGAGATTCGACAGCGCGCTGATCGCCTCGTCTGCAATAGCCAGTCCATGGCCCAAAAATCGAGCCAACAGAGGAAGCACAGCACCGGAACTACCCTGAAGCAGACATAGGTTGCGAAGCACTTGAGCAATCAGAAGCACTCTCGCGTTCTCCTCCTTCTTGCGCCTATCCTCCTCATCAGAAGCCAAAGAGGCAGAAGAGTCCTTTTTCGCATCATGGCCATCGTCATCGTCACTATCGTCGTCATCATCAGAAGATTCATCCGCATAGAGTGTGTCAATGGCGTTGGCAAAGTCGGGGTGTGAAAGAAGGACATCTATCACCGTTGATTGTGTCTCCATAGCAACGAAACTTGATAGAAATACGAGAGCTGACTTTGCGCTGTTGAAGTGATCGAGTACGAGCAAGAGGCCACCTTCATTGATGAACTTGGACTGGAGACCGGATTTCGGACTTCCAATCTGATACAGCAGCGCGAGAGCGAGATTCAACTTCTGCATATTGCCATCTTTAGACTCCTTGTTGATGTTGGTATCGAGTGCGAGGCGAATGTAGGAATCCAGAGCTGAAATACCGCCAGAATCGACGAACATGTCCAGGCGAGCGGTGTTCAACTGGCAAAGGTTGTATACGACCGCAAACGCAATTGGCGAGACACCAGTAGCGATCCAAGGAGACTTCATGTATGAGGCGAGCATCGGGAACAATTGCGGCCCATCCAACAACAGAGATGTCATGCCATTCGAGGCGAGAGCGGAGAGTGTTTGCAAACCATTCATCGCCTGCTCACGGCCAATGTCCGAAGGTGCACTCTGCGCAGCGATCATTCCACTCAACTTCAATAACGCTGTAATCAGATTCTGAGCATCTGAGCGAATAGACTCGGGTTTGCCCTGAGAAAGGAGGGGGAAAAGGGTCAGACCAACAGGAAGAGGAAAGGAGCGTCTGTAGAGGGCACACAGTGTTAGGAGATGGGCCAGAAAGGGGCGTACAGAAGAGACAGAGACTTGCAGCTTTGTAGAAGCCTGATTCACGAAGGCAAACTGATCCATCGGGGAGTGGAGGGAGGACTGGAAGGACGCCCCAGTCGTCCAAGTGACAGACCGGTCTGCAGAAGATGGCTGACAACAGAGTTTGGATTGGCATCGATGGCGGTGGTACCAAGACAAAGGCTTTCCTCATTGATAGTCATGGCACACTGCTTGGTACGCATTGAACCTCGGTAGGACCGATACATTCTTCCCCTCAATTTAATGCTCCTTCTCTGACTCTCTTGTCTCGCTTTTGACCAACATACCCTTGTAATAGCTCAGTCGTCAAGCGGTTCAAGTAATCAGAACTCTGTTGGGTTCAATGGCGCAACGGATGCGCTAAAGGAGGCATGCGAAGCTTTGTTGAAGGAATCGAAACGTTCTTCATCTGATAGTACGCTCACATTGGGTTCTACAGCTGATTTGATGCCCATTCATGATATACGGAAGTACTGAATATCTTATTTCGGTTTCAGTTCAAGGAATCTGTGCTGGCTTATCTGGATGTGATCGAGAGAACGACAAGCCTCAGTTCACTGCCTTTTTCCACTCCCAGTATGCAAATTCAGATGTTCAGGTGCGATTTTCATGCCTAACATGCAATCTTCTATCACCTACTGTACCATATCCCCCTTCTCATGTGGGTTCGTGAGCCTGTAGATGCTGAGCGCCTTTGCTCCGATCGTCTAACACGTTTCTCTGCCCTTGTTTCGCCATTTTAAGCTCTACAATGATGGTGTGTTGGCCCTTACGTCCGGTACTCGAGGCCTTTTGCACGGTATCGTCATCATTTCCGGCACAGGCAGTATTGCGGTTGGTTTCCACACGAAGAAAGGTCCGGTGCAATTCCGCGCTTCAGGTTGGGGTCCGTTGCTTGGTGAAGAAGGAGGTGGTTATATGATGGGTAATGATTGCTTGATTGCCGTGGCTCGTGAATCCGATGGTCGTGGTGCGAAAACGGTGTTGACTCCGTTGGTGATGGAGAAGTTGCATCTCAAGAAGGCAGAGGACCTCATTGCTTGGCGCTATTCTGATATGTCGTTTGCTCGCCCAGCGAGTGTCACTCCCCTGTTGTTTGAGGCCGCTGAGAAGAAGGACGAAGTAGCACTGGCGATTTTACAGAAATCTGTGAACGGTCTGTGCGAGTCTGTGGAGAGCGTTCATCGCCAGTTAGACTTCTCCCCCGAAGAGCCTGTACCGATCGTTGCTGCAGGTGGAAACCTCACACACGAGAACTCCATCCTGTTCAAACACTTCAAAGAGGGAATCGAGAGGCTCATTCCGAACGCTCAACTCACTCTCCCGGTGATGGATCCGGCCATGGCGGCTGCTCTCTTGGCACTCAACCACAAGGAGAAGCAATGAAAGCGAGATATCCACAGTGTATGGGCACAATGTAATGCGCAGGCGCAAGAGAGCCCCTTCTATCCGCCGTGCCCCTTCCAATTCTTATATCCGACCCTGTCTTGGATTACATCTCTTTAGACTCTCTGGAATTCATTCACAATACACTCGTATACATGTACACCGAGAGGCAGGAGTCGATCGATCGATCGAGTGATGCACGTACCAGAGCTCTTCAGCCATGCGAAGCAGGGTAATGAGTGCTTGCAGGAGATCGAGAAGGGTTCAAGAGGCAAGAAAGTGCTGTCGATTTCGATGGGTGATGTTTGAGTAGCAGATTCAATCACATCCGAGTCGCGCCAAAGACGTTGGAAGTGGGAACGACGTTCTAGGGTGTGGTCAGGTTCAGATGCTCAACACTCGCCTCACCTCTTAGACTTTGATAGAATACGTTGAATCTCCTCCTTTTGACGAGAGATGACAGCCAAGTTCTCGTCTATGGTCTCCTGCCAGATGGGATCCGGATCCTCCTGCTTCATCTCCTCCATTTCATCGTTCGAACGCTCCAAGTGTCGAATTGAATTCAGTAATTCCTGCACGCGCGCATCTGCCAACTCAGGGTTATCGTATTGAGTTATGTCCCCGAACACTGGAGCTCCAAAAGAGGCGATTTGAGAGTGCTGACCAAAGCTTCGTTTCGCATCTCTGAAATCGGTCATGTACACGCCCGGAGCAAGCATCCTTTCGTTGGGTCCAATAGGGTCTCCATCGAGATCATCGATTTCCGTGAAATCCACCCCATCTAGTGCGGCGACGAGGGGCACATCGAGAGCTTCGGCGAAGTGAAGAGCCGGTTTTCGGTAATCGGTCAAGAACACGCCTGGCATCACCTCCTTCTCCTCGAAGGCCTCTGCACCAGGTTGCGTGAGTGTTGTGGAAAGCTTTGCGCTCATCGAAGGCAAGTGGAAGAGTGGCAACAGAGCAGCACGGTCAGGAATTGGTCATGGTCAAAGCCTGCGTGTGTGTAGCTCGCTCGAGTCGATCTCGAGTCGCTCCCTCGAATTGGTGTGTGCTCCGGTCTTCCTTCCTTTCTCCATTCCTACCTGCACTTCTCCCCCTACCTAACGGCGCATGTTCAGGATGCAGGTTTGGCACATCTACAATTGAGATTAACAGGATCACTACGCCTGTACAAACCGGAAATCGCTACTTTTGTGGCTCGGACGCTCGGTCTTCTTCTTCCCCACTCTTTCGACCTCGCCCCCTCCTTCTCCATACACAAACACATCATAAGGAGATAGGATGTTCAATTCACTTCTAAATCGCCTCACGAGGCGAAAGGTACGAGCCCAACCATGCTTGCAAACTGACCTTCCCCCCTCCCCCTTGTCGCGCTGCCCCCGGAACGCGCCTCATTTCATCATTTTCGTCCTTCTATCAACTCTTCCTGACCTCTCGTCTCCTTCCACCTCCTCTATTAATTCCATAGGTATTCAACCCGGACGAAACTCGAGTCGTACACATCAATGACATGTCCAATAACGCTGGTTTCGCCTCAAATCGGATATCGAATACCAAGTACACCATCTTGACGTTTCTCCCCAAGAACCTGCTGGAACAGTTTGGGTACGTGACATTGATCAGATTCGGTATATCGTTTGGAGTCCTTTGTGGTCAGAAAAGGGTCCAACTGCGTTTGTGCTTTCAATTTCCCCGCTCTACTGCCCCACATTGTGTTCCGTTCACTGTCTTACCCCCTTGACCTGTGTGCTGCCTTTCTCTACCATCCTAGACGCTTCATGAACATCTACTTCCTCTTCATTGCATGCCTACAGTTGTCTTCTGTTCTTGCTCCGGTGAATCCTGTGACTACGTGGGTTCCCTTGATGTTGATCTTCGCCATAAGCGCTTTTAAGGAAGCCGTGGATGACTACTATCGATATCAGCAGGATAGGACGGCGAATATGCGTAAGTACTGGATATTGAGCCCTGAAGCGAATGGAAAAATTCAGGTGCATGCCGAGGATATTCGAGTGGGTGATCTTGTCTACCTTCGCGAAAATGACGAAGTGCCATGTGATCTTGTGCTTTTGAAGACAGCAGATGCAGATACGCGCTGTGCATACATCCAGACGGCGAATTTGGACGGAGAAACAGATCTCAAGACTCGCAATGCCGTCAGAGCTACTGCCACTATGTCTGAAGAGGAACTTATCAATTTGAGAGGAACGATTGAATGCGCCACGCCGAATGCGGAGATATACAAGTTCGATAGCAGACTGAAGATCGCTTCGAAACCGATCATCCCCAAGATGTCATCCTCTGCATCAGGCCCTGGTATTGTGGGCGTCGAGGATCAAGAGGATATAGGAGCCACTGTTAGTCATTTGAAAGGCGTACATCATCACCACGGAGACCCGAAGATTCCACACTCATCACCACCTCCTCGTGCCTCTTCTTCTGCTCTGGATTATCACGCAGCAAGAAGAACATCAACATCTTCTTCCTCTGAGAATAATGAAGAGGCAGCGCCCCAACAACAGCTGTCAACGTCCTCATCATCAACGAAAGCTTCGAAGGAGTCCATTAGAGCTTCCATCTCTGGATACCCCACCAATTCCCATGCTGCTTCACCATCCTCCTCTGCTGCCCACCTGAATGCATCTTCTCCCGCAAACTTGATTGGTGGTAGCAGTTCCGGTCCGGTGCCTTCATCTTCGCATTCACCTTCCTCCTCTCACCAACGCATAGGCCATCGAAGAGTCTTTTCGAGTGGAAGACACATTCACTACGCCGACGCTGCCGCATCATCGTCAGTAGGCACCCCTTCTTCTCCTCGCACCGCCGATGACGCAGACGACATTCTCATCGCTTCCCTCTCTCCACAACACCCCGCCCTCCCTCGACGAACCATCTCTGGCAATCTCGCACAATCTCTTCCTCTTGGTCACAGGAGGGCGCGCAGTTTGGGAGGCAACCTACTCATCGAGTCTGGCAACGTCGAAACGAGCCCTATCATCCACGCGGACCACTTCACGCCCTCCTCCTCTTCCGCTAATGCCGCTTCTGCCGCAAAGTCTCAAGCTTTCGACGACGGTCAGCTGGGTGGCATCATCATGGATGGCGCAGACGCATCCACTGCACACAGAATCGACATGGCTCAAATCCCGCTCGACCCTTCCCACACCGCCTGGCAAGCCACCACGATACGCAACGTAGCCTGGGTCGTTGGTGTGGCTGTGTACACTGGTAACGAAACGAAAGTTGGCATGAACAAGAGCGTGCCACCGTCGAAGTGGACGAAAGTGGATTCCATCATCAACCGCGCCACGATCGCCGTGTTCGTGATGCAAATCGTCCTCACTCTTCTGCTGGGCATCACTGGAGACTTCTGGGAGCGATACAATACGAAAAGACACTGGTACTTGAAGCTTGCATCACAACGCTCGTGGAACAGTTGGATTGTCATACCTCTCCGCTTCCTCCTTCTCATGTCTCTCATGATTCCCATTTCCCTCAAAGTGTCATTGGACGCCGTAAAGTATGTCTACGCGCTACTCATCGACTGGGATATGGACATGGTGGACCCGGAAACGAACGTGGGAGCCAACTGCAACTCTTCGGCTCTCGCCGAGGATCTGGGACAGATCGACTACATCTTCTCTGACAAGACTGGCACACTCACCGAAAACGTCATGGTATTTGCACAGTGCTCCATCAATCACATCATATTCGACGGCGCTGGGGTCATACCGGAGCCCATCGACTCTGGCGAGGACTCAGGCGACGATGACGAAGAAGACTCTAAACATGGTGGCGCATCCTCCTCTAACAACAACAAGAAGAAGAAGCCAAAGAAGAAGAAGGAGAGCAAGAGTGGTGATGAAGAAGGCGAAGGCGCAGACGCGAATTTTGGAAAGAAGTCGAGACGACCCACTGCCGCTACAGATCCCAACCTCAAGAATCTGTTGACGGCTAGGAACGCGTTGGCGTATGACTTCTGCAGGATTCTGGCGCTATGTAATACAGCGATGCCTACGACCAATGAGGATGACCACATCGTGTGGAAGTGCGCAAGTCCAGATGAGGAAGCGCTCGTCGTTGCCGCGGCTGAAATGGGATTCACACTACGCTCGAGCAAAGCCGACAAACTTACTTTGGAAATCGACCCATCAGGCCCTTCATACAGCGCAAGACTCGCCTCTGCAAAGCGCAAACGACGCGCCACGACACGCGCTTCCTCTTCCCATCAACCATCGTCAACGACTACCTTGCCATCGAATAACTCTAGTCCGTCATCACCTTCTCCGAAAAAGACCTCTTCCAAGATCACCACTGAGGATGCCACATCGACCGAACTGGAACCAACGAAGAAGAGGCGCTCAGCAACAACACCTGCA
>Ga0307375_10004321_pt1 | contig 13592 bp, 9 predicted proteins | sample TR1MG_FD_202531 | JGI IMG/M metagenome (GOLD analysis project Ga0307375, IMG submission 202531) | Soil microbial communities from Risofladan, Vaasa, Finland - TR-1 | ecosystem: Environmental > Terrestrial > Soil > Coastal area > Acid sulfate soil | place: Finland: Risofladan, Vaasa | collected...
ATATTGTAAGACTATTGTTTAGCGAGTTTACACTGCTGCTGCTTATTTCCAACATTATTGCTTGGCCAATAACTTACTTTATTACCACGCGCTGGCTTGAGACTTTTTCACGACACATTCTAACTCCGTGGGGGCTGTATGCGTCTGCAACAATCTTTACGTTGCTCCTTGCCCTAGTCGTTACTGGTTACCATGCCATTCGTACTGCACACCTCAATCCTGCCAAAACACTCAAATACGAGTAAGGCAAAGCGTTTAAAGGGAAGAATAATTGCATTAAAATCGAATACTTATTATATAAGATAAAGGTGATGAAGAGCAGTGCGGCCTTCACTAGATTGGGTTGGATGTAATGGAATGTGAATACCCATAGTTTTAACCGTGGGTAATGAAGACAATCTCATTTCTCACTGGCAAGGTTCATAACTGGTGATAGAGATTAGATGTCGATTTCCTCTAAGTATTTAAGGCATCCCGAAAACAAATAGGCAGAAGACTATAGGTAGGCGCTTTTAACTTACGAAGTCCCAACCTCCATTGATTGTATGCAGTTGAAATCCACCAATTGTCTCATTGACAGTATTGGCAAATTGCCCCGACTGCTACGGCATCACCACGGCGCCCATGAGCACCTGCAGTTCTACCTCGGCAGTCTTGGCCTGTAGCTGGGCGTTGAGGTAGCGATATTCGGCATCGAGGTAGCGGTTTTGGGCATCGCGCAGCTCTAGGTCGCTAAACACGCCAATCTTATACTTCTCGAGCGCAACCTCGGCGTTTATCTTGGCCATCTCCACCGACTTTTTTCCAAGATCGACCAGCGCTACGGCTAGCCTCAAATCGTTAAAGAAGCTAACGGCCTCACCCTTCAGGTTGAGCGTGGTGGCCTGGTTCGAAAGGTCTTGGTTATCGCGCTGCAGGCGAGCATTCTTTATGGCTCGGTTAGCGTTCATCCCATTGAAGAGGGTGATGGAGGCCCCAAGTCCAAACGATGGGCCAAAGGAACGGTTAACCTCAGTAGATCCGTCGGGTGTGCTAACTCGGGAGTAGCTGTAGGCCGACGATAGGTTTATGGTTGGATAACGTTTTGCCTGTGCCTTTCGCACCGAGAGCTCCTTGGTGCGCAGATTCATCTTGGCAAGCAGCAACTCCTTATTCTGGGCTAGCAACTTGTCGAATATTTGGCTTAATTCTATTTGCTGCGATTCGGGCATATCCGGTGCAACCTCAAACTCGGTTTCGGGGTCTCGACCCATTAGCTTGTTGAGGTTTACCTTTAAGTTTTGAACGTTATTGCTCTGCTGTAGCAGCTGGGCAGAGTCGGCCCTGAAGTCGACGTCGGCCTGCATGACTGCCAGCTGATAGCCGGCACCAATCTCAGCCTTTTCGCGGGCTATGTTGAGCCTAGTGCGCGAAAGGTTTAGCACCACGCGGTAGTTGTCCTTCAGCTTCTCCTCCTGCACAATGGTGTAGTAACCCAAAATGGTTGACGAAACGGCATCCTCCACCGCCATTTGGAGCGACAGGTCGCCCATCTGCTCCATGGTGGCATACTGTTCTCTGGTGGCAAACATGGCAAAACCGTCGAATAGCGTCCAACTCAGCTGTACTCCTGCTGCTTGGTTGTGGGTGGGGTAGGAGGAGTTAGCGTAGGAGGTGCCACCGGAATAGGTTTGGTTGAGATTGGAGAGGCTATTGTTGGCAGAGGTATTTGCGTTTACTGTTGGGAGGAACCCTGCATTGCCAAGGCTGTTGTTGTTTTTGGCAATGGAAGCATCGTTGCGAGCCATTCTGATGGAAAAGTTGTTTTCCAGCGTTTGCTTCACAGCCGTGCCAAGGCTAAGTGTATCCTGTGCTGAAACTACAACCGGCAGCATAATAAGCATCGCTGCCAGTTTAATGGTGTTAAGCTTACTCCTCATGACTAATAACATTTGCCTTTGTGGTGGAAAGATAGGTGTAGAGTGCAGGGATAACGTAAAGGGTGAGCACAAGCGCAAAGAGTAATCCTCCAATAATGGTTATACCCATAGGAACACGGCTAGTAGAAGCGGCACCGAGTGCCAGTGCTATGGGAAGTGCTCCAAATATTGTTGCCAAGCTGGTCATGAGAATGGGGCGTAGACGTTGGCGAGCAGCATGCTCCACTGCATCTACTCTATTCATGCCCTCCTGCTTCTTTTGGTTGGCAAACTCCACAATTAGAATTCCATTCTTAGTAACAATCCCCACCAGCACCACAATACCAATTTCGCTGAATATGTTGAGTGTTTGTCCGAAAAGCCAGAGCGATAGCACGGCTCCTGCCAACGCCAGCGGCACGGTAAACATAATAATGAGCGGATCGCGGAAGCTCTCAAACTGTGCCGATAGTATTAGGTAAACCAGCACCAGCGCCAGGAAGAAGGCAAACGCTAAGCTGTTGGAACTCTCCTCGAATTGCTGCGATGTTCCGGTAAGGGTGGTGGCAAAGGTGTCGTCGAGCGTTGATTTGGCAATGGCGCGCATGGCGTCGATACCCTGACCGAGGGTGTAGCCCGGAGCAGTTGATGCGCTAAAGGTTGCTGACACATATCGGTTGTAGCGGTAGCGCTGCGGCGGTATGCTCTGCTCGGTGGTGGTTACTATGCTACCCAAATCCACCAAACTACCACTGCTACTGCGGATGTATATCCCCGAGAGGTCGGAGGGCTTGTCGCGGTAAATGCGGTCGGCCTGACCTATAACGTAATACTGTTTTCCATTTCGGATAAAGAAGCCGTACCGTTGTCCGCTGAAGTAGAGCTGAAGTGCTTCTGCAATATCTCGCACTGCAATGCCCGATGCTCGTGCCTTGTCGCGGTTGATCTTTACAACTAGTTCTGGTTTGTTAAACTTAAGGTTAACGTCCACCACCTGAAAGTGTGGGTCGGCTTGCGCCTTCGCAAGAAATACCGGAACAACCTCCTTTAACTTTTCAAAGTTGGGTGCCTGTATTACAAACTGAACGGGAAGGCCACCACCTCGTCCGGTGCTGATGGTTTGGTCCTGCACGACGAACGAGCGGGCAAAGCTTTCCTTTTTGAGAAATCCTGATATTTGGTTGGCCAGTTGGTCTTGTGTTCGAACACGTTCGTTGGGCTGAGTGAGCAGCAGCCGAATGAACCCGTTGTTGCTACCGCCGCCATTCCAGCCAGGAGAGGTAACTTCGATAATTGCTTTTTTCTCCGGAATAGTGTCAACGTAGGTTGCCAGCTTCATCATGTAGGCATCCATGGCTTCGTACGATGTTCCTTCCGGGGCAGTGGCCATAATGGAAAGGCGACTCTTATCTTCCATGGGAGCCAACTCCGAGGGAATCATACGGCCAATAAGTACAATTACCGCTAGGGCAACCAGCATAATTGCATAGGCTAACCAGCGGCGGTGCATAAAGGCAATGAGCGAACGACCGTAGAAGGCTGAAAGTTTGTCGATGCCACGGCCAACTGATGCCATAATACGTCCTTCCTTCTGGTTCCGCTTCAGCAACCGGGTGCTCATCATGGGAGTGAGGGTAAGGGAGACCAATGCAGATATTAGCACCGAGCTGGCCACCACAAGTCCAAATTCGCGGAAGAGCCTTCCGGTAATTCCCTGAAGGAAAACTATGGGCATGAATACCGCCACGAGGGTGATGGTAGTGGAGATAATGGCAAAGTAAATTTCGTGACTGCCTCGGTGGCCGGCCTTGAAGTTGTCCATGCCACCCTCAATTTTGGCGTAGATATTCTCCAGCACCACAATGGCATCGTCCACCACCAAGCCGGTGGCAAGTACAATTCCTAGCAGTGATAGAATGTTGATGGAGAAGCCTGCAACATACATTACAAAGAAGGAGCCAATTAGCGAAATGGGAATGGCAATCATAGGGATGAGGGTGGTTCTCCAGCTTCTGAGGAAGAAGAACACTACCAACACCACAAGGCCAAAGGCAAGCAGTATGGTTTCCTCCACCTCCGAAATGGCTTTGCGGATAGTGACAGTGGAGTCATAGGCGTAGGTGATAATGATGTCGGAGGGAAGCTCTTTCTTGAGCTGCTCAATGCGCTTGTATGCTTCGTCGGCAATATTGATGTAGTTGGCTCCGGGTTGAGGGTTTATGGCCACACCAACCATGGGTATTAGGCCATTTCCACGCAAAAGCGTTTTCTCATTTTCGGCAGCATAGCCAGCTTCACCAACGTCTTTAAGCCGAATAGGTATGCCCTTTACATCCTTAATTATTAGGTTGTTGAACTGTTCTGGTGTTTCTAGTCGCCCAAGGGTTCGAATGGAAAGCTCAGTGTAGTAGCCCTCTATTTGCCCAGTAGGTAGTTCCACATTTTCCCGTGCAAGAGCATTCTTAATATCGCTCGGGGTGAGGTTGAAGGAGGCCAGCTTTCTGGGATCGAGGTAGAGGCGCATGGCGTAGCGCTTTTCGCCCCAAATATTTACCTGACTAACACCTGGAATTGTTTGAAGTCGTTCCTTAATGACGTTGTTGGCAATATCGGTGAGCTCAAGAAGGTTGCGTTTTTTACTCTGGACGGTAATAGCCAGTATAGTTTCGGCATTGGCGTCGGCCTTTGTAACAATGGGTGGGTCGGCATCGGGTGGAAGGTTTCTAATGGCTCTTGATACGCGGTCGCGCACGTCGTTCGCAGCGCCCTCCATATCTATTCCTAGGTCGAACTCAATGGTAATGGAACTTCTACCATCGGAGCTGGAGGAGGTGATGGATTTAATACCGGCAATACCATTAATGGAGGCTTCGAGCGGCTCCGTAATCTGGGCCTCAATTATGTCGGAGTTGGCTCCCGTGTAGTTGGTCGATACGGTTACTATTGGTGGGTCTACGCTTGGATACTCGCGCACTCCAAGGTAGGTAAAGCCGATAATACCAAAGAGAACTATTACGATTGATAGCACTGAGGCCAATACGGGCCTATTGATGCTGAGGGATGATATGTTCACGCTTTTGTTTTTTACAACGGTTGAACCAAGAGAGTTGGGTTAGGCATTACATTAAGGGATTACTTCGTTGCACTGCCTTTCTTTACTAACTTGCCGACTTAATTTTGCAGTTCAATTGATACTGGCATTCCATCGCGCAATGACGTAAGCCCTGTAAGGATTAGCGTGTCTCCCATCGAAATACCACTCGAGATCTCAGCAGTTTCACCGGTGCGTTCACCAATAATAACCATTCTTTTAGAGGCCTTGCCATTCTTTACAATAAACACCGTTTGCTTGTTCATCTCTGGTACAATGGCCTGCGGCGGAATGGAAATTACATTGGGCAGATTTTCAAATGTGATGGTAACTCTGGCAAAGGTTCCAGGGATAATATTTCCTCCAATATTTTGAAAAAGTGCTCTCACCTTCAGCGTTCTGGTGTCAGGATCTAAAACTGAGGCGGTGGCATAAACTTTAGCCGTATGTTGCTCGGCGCTGTTGCCAAGGGAGAACTTAATTTCAATTCCCTTATGAATAAACTGAACATAGCGCTCTGGAACGTCGAACTCCACCTTGAGCGGGTTGTCCTGCACCATGGTGGCTACCACCGTGTTGGGTGAAACATAGGAACCTAAGCTCACATTACGTAAACCAACCTTTCCGCTAAAGGGTGCTCTGATTTCGGTTTTTGCTATCTGTGCTTTACTCAGGGCAATATCGGCACGAATACCTTCTAGCGTATTGAGTGCGGCATCGTAGTCTTGCTGGCTTAGTGCTTGCAGATCGAGCAACTTCTTTTTACGTGCCACATCTTCGGCGGCAAGTTTTTCGTCGAGTTTCTTCTTATCGAGCGTTGCCAAAATATCGCTATCGTTTATTTGCGCCAGTAAATCTCCTTTGTTTACGGAGGTCCCTTCAACAAGATTTAGCGTCACAATTTTTCCAGATGTTTCCGCTTGTAGCGCAACCTGCTCGTTGGGGAGGATAGTTCCGGGAAGTTGAAGAACGCGTTCGGCAGGTAAAGATTTTACCACAAGGGCATCCACATAGGTAACGTTACCACCTTTTGCTCCCTTTCCGGCACTGTTTGGCTTTTGTGATGTTCCGCATGAAAAAAGCACCATAGCCGCCAACATTACGGTGCTAAGAAGGATAATTTTTTTCTTTATCATATTTTTATCTCTAATGCAGTATAACCAAATGATCGTTCATTTTGATCGGAGCCAAAGGTAAAGGTTTATTCCAAACAACTCTTTTAGTAAAAGTTTCTCATTGGAGGTTTTATACATATTCCAAACCGTATCATGGAACCATACTCTTTGTAATCTAAGAGACTTTCACCATAACCATTGTACCATTGCACAAACAAATATTGGTTGGCATTGTAGCTTGGTTTGTAGTTAAGCTCCACCTGTGTGTTGATATTCGAAAAGTTTGCATTGGGATTGATTATTGCTGAAAACCAAAACTTGTCGTTTTCGCTGCGGTAATTTATGGCGAAGAATCCATAGCCTCTATAATTAAAAAGATCACTGTTTTCGGGAGCTAATAATCCATACCAAATTTTGGTTTGAAGTGAAATCTCAGCATTGAAGAAGTATACTCCTGAAAATGCAACGTAGTTCCAAGCACGGGAAAAGATAGAATCGCGGCCATTTGATTCATGCTCGATGGAGAATGTTCCAATTCCCTTTAATTCATTGTTTTGGATTATTGGCTTTACTAGTAAAAGTCCTGGATTGTAGTTATTGTCTGCAAATGGAGATGAGTCTTCATATACATTCCAGAACGACTTCTGGGTATAGATCAACATCAAAAAGGTTTGTAGCGGAAGTACTGATTTTGTTAATCGCTGGCGTATACTAAATTGAAATTTTGCATCAGCGGTGTGATTGTCAATTTTTGTGTTTGTTGGGATGCCGCTAACAACATAGTTGTCTTTATACATCCCAAAACTCGGTTGTTTGTCGAATAAACGGATGATTTGATCTTCAGAAATTTGCAAGTAAGTTGGGTTGTGGATGTTTTTTGAGGAGTCATTTAATTGCCGAATCATCTCTTCAATATCTTTTCCTTGCGCCATTAATCTTGCTTGGGGAAGTTGGAGTAGACAAAGTAGGGCAAGAAGCCATATAATATTCTTCTTCAAATCGTTTTTGACAAAAGATGATAATATCCACATCATAAAAGCCGAATTGTAGGTTGAGGTTTTTTTTTCAATCATTCCATAGGTTTTTTAGAATGCACAGCAATAAGAGGGAACCAAACAACAGCGATAATATACTAATATAAAGTGGAATTGTTTTTTTTGTGGGTGGTGTAATTCAATTATTTTCATTGAAATAGGCCTCCGTTTCTCTTGAGACCTTTATATATAGTTCGTTTGGCAAGATTGTGAAAAACCTATGCTTATCGGTCCGTAATTATTTGTGAAAAAGGGGAAAAGAATTCTAGAGTACCTGTGGTGATTACTATTTTTCACTATGGCTTTGCAAGTTCTAACATCTTGATGAGCTAACTATTTAGTGGGCATCAATCCCCAAGCGCATCAGGAAAAGGTGGAAGAGCGTTTTGGTAATTTCATCCATATACTCTCTTACTGCCTTTACGCTGCCGGGTAGGGTATAAACAAAAGTATCTCCCATTAGACCAGCCACACTACGACTCAGGAGAGCGTTGGGCTTTTCTGCGCCATACTTAACGCGAATCATCTCCATTATACCGGGTAGCTCTTTGTCGAGCATGGAGGAAACCACTTCGGGGGTAATGTCGCGAACACCTACACCCGTTCCTCCGGTGGTGATTACCACGTTTACGCCATCGCTCTGTGCCTCCTCCAAAAGGTCGCGCAGCATCTGCTCGTTGTCGGGAATCAGCCTATAGGTAACCTCATGGGTAAGGCCTAGGTTTTGAAAGTAGGTTGTGAGCATTTTTACCGCTTCCGGTCCGCTGAGGTCTTCGTAGGTGCCACTGCTGGCACGGTCGCTAAGGGTAATTACAAGTGCCTTATAAACTTTTGGTTGATATTCTAAGGTTTCACCAGGGAGTATGGTGCCAGGTTGAATTACCCTTGCAAAGATACCCTCCTTAGGCATTACACAGTTTCCCACCTCGCGGTAAATGGCACAACCGTCACCATGGCACTTTTTGCCAATTTGCGTAACCTCTAAAACCACCTTGCCACAGGTGAAGATATCACCGGGGTGGGTCTTAAAAACGTCCATTCCTTCGGTGGTGATGTTTTCGGCAAACTCGCCCCATGCCGGCATTCGTCCAGCCATTTCGGCAAATCGGTCGAAGCTCTCCTTTCCCAGTAAGCTAACCTGTCGATGCCAGTCGCCAGCGTGGGCATCGCCTGCCACACCAAGCAAGTTGAGTTCTATCTTGCTTACTGGATGTTTTATTTCGCCCTTCTTCTCTGAAATATTTACGGAAACTACGTTTAGCTTAACAGTCGACATTGCTTGTTCAGTTGATTAATGGATAAATTAGATGTGGGCTTACTTTTTTGTCTTTTCCAGTAGATGGATATTCTCAATGGTCATTGCCTTGTCTACGGCCTTACACATATCGTAAATGGTAAGTAGCCCAACGCTCACTCCGGTGAGGGCCTCCATTTCCACGCCTGTTTGGCCAATGCATTTGGCGGTGCAGGTAATCTCCACGCCCTCGTTGGTAAGGGTGGCCTTAACATCTACCTTGGTTAGAAGCAGCGTGTGGCAGAGCGGAATAAGATCGGCAGTTCGTTTGGCAGCCTGAATGCCCGCAACCTCAGCAACGGTGAGCACGTCACCCTTTTTGTTGGCATTCTCACGTACCTGCCTGCCTGCCTCAGCATTCAACCTTATAAAGCCGGAGGCTTTTGCTTCTCTTGTTTGCTGTGGCTTATGTCCCACATCCACCATGTTTGCCTTACCTGCCTTGTCGATGTGTGACAGCTCGTTTTTTTCCATCTTCTATATTATTTGGCCATAACAATTGATGGGCAAATTCTGAATCTTAATATTTCAAGTAGGCGACTATCCACCAATATTATAAAATTCTCCGTTGTTATTTTGGGTTCCGCATTCCGGTTTATTTCGTATGGCGCTATAGAGTGCCTCGCGAGCCCCCAACTCTCTAACGTTATAGCCTAGATCGTTGAATAAACAAGGCTTTATAAGACCATTGGCTGTAAGGCGTAGCCGAGTGCAAAAGGTGCAGTCGCCACCTTCGCCGCCCTCCACCACCGAAAAGCTGCCCTCCTCTAAACTCATCTGCTTAATAAATCGAACCTCCAAACCGTTGTTGGCGGCATATTCTCTAAGCGCATCGGCTTCGGGTGTTCGGGAGTGTCCCTTCACCACAGTGTTCAGCTTGATGGGGGTAAACCCGACCTTTTTGGCGGCTTCAATTCCACTAAACACATCCTCGATGTTACCTCCCCTAGTTATATAGGTATACTGCTCAGGATCGAGGGTGTCGAGACTGATGTTTACTCGCATCAAACCAGCGTCTTTAAGTTCCCGAGCAAACCTGTCGAGCAAAACGCCATTAGTGGTCATGGACAGATCCTCTATTCCGGGAATGTTTGCGATCATGCGCACTAGGTCAACAATGCCCTTTCGAACAAGTGGTTCACCTCCGGTTAGCCGCACCTTAAATACTCCCATGGCAACGGCATATTTTACCACTTCAACGATCTCCTCAAACGTGAGTATATCTTTATGCTGAAGATGAACAACTCCCTCCTCAGGCATGCAATACCGGCATCGAAGGTTACACTTGTCGGTAACTGAAATGCGCAGGTAGGAAATGTTTCGGTTAAATGGGTCGTACATCTACCTCTTCTCCTTTCTTTAATTCGGCAACCCCCAGCGGAACAGCAAGTAGTCCTTGTGCCCCGGGAAGTGAAAATATGTGGGCCGAACCGTGATATTCGGCTGGTAATACCTCTCCAGTTAAGGTGATGGTAGCGGGGACAAAAGCTAACCGTTCAGTATTCTTCCGTCGATAGTCAGCACCAAGCTTCATACGCATGAATAGCTCCTTTGGCTTTTCACCCATCATGGCTTGCATGGCTGGGCGAACCAGCAGTTCGAACTGGCTAAACGACGATACCGGATTTCCAGGTAATCCAAACACCAACTTACCGCTATCGGTTTTGCCAAAAGTGGTTGGCTTTCCGGGCTGCACCGCTACGCTATCGAATAGCACATCTACTCCACATCGAATAAGTACCGATGGAACAAAATCGAAGTCTCCCATAGATACACCACCGGTGAGCAGCAAGAGATCGCTTTCGTCTATGGCCTTTTTGATTGCATTGAAGGTTGCTCGTTCGTTATCCTCTACTATACCCATGTAAATTGGTATTCCTCCGGCTCGTAGCACCTGAGCAACCAGCTGATGTCCATTGCTGTTGCGAATTTGTCCCTGCTCTGGCTTTTTCGAAGGCTCCACCAGCTCATCACCGGTTGATAAAATAGCTACAGTTGGTTTTTTGTATACCCAGGCTTTTGTATAGCCAAGAGCCGCCAACACTGCAATGTGCTGTGGCTGAATTTTCACATCGGCGGAGATGGCCACCTGCTCAGTTTTCATGTCTTCACCCAGAAGGCAGATGTTATTCTTAACGCTATCTTTTTTGTAGCGGATGTGGAGGCAGTCAACCTGGGCCGTGTCCTCAATCATCAGCACACAATCGGCTCCTTTGGGCATCATAGCCCCAGTCATTATTTTGGTGCACTGATGTTCTCCAACAACTTCCCGTGGAACTTTTCCGGCAGGAACAACTTCAACCACCTCCAGCAGGTCCATCATATCACTTTTTCGGCAAGCGTAGCCGTCAACGGCCGATTTGTCGAAGGGGGGCATATTCATGTCCGAAACTACCTCCTGTGCCAGCACGCGACCCAGCAGTTGGTGCAGCTCAACCTCCTCTTTACTCATCAGTTTGCAAGAGCTTTGAACAATGCTCTGTGCCTTTTCGAAGCTAATCATGAATGGCTCGGTTAGAATTTTTCAAAGATAGTAATTCAACAATGTAAACCGAATGATAAAAAGCCTAAGTTGAACTTCAATGGTTGTTCGCCACCGGGCATAATTTTGGTTAGAAATGTTAGTGGATTGTTTTCTATTGGGTTTTGGTGGTTGCCATAACCTATGCTGCATGGGGAGGTGTGGTATGAAATTTCACCTAAAAAAGATTTAAGGGAGGCATCTCATGTTAACGAAAAGTTCGGCAACCTTACGAAATGCGAGTCGCACCGTCAGGGCTATTAGTGAATGGTTAGTGCTGCAACAGCGTACCTTTCATTCTAACAGCCGTGGCCAGAAAGAAGCCAACTGCACCGTTGCTTACGTTGGTAACCGCCTCACCACCGGGTTGAGACATGAATGGAATTGGCTCCTGCAAACTCTTCTGTGCTGATTCAATAAAGGTGTTGTAGAGCTTGTTGGTGGAGTATGTATAAACAATCACTGTGTCACCTACATTACCATAAATATTTGCAAAAATTCGGGTATCGGTAAAGTGAACATTGTTGGCAATTATGTCGTCGTAGTATGACCAGCTGGCAATGGAGTCGTTCATCACACCGTTGCGCGAATACTTGAACATGAAATACTCACCTTTTTGGGGGTTATCGGTAAATGATGCATTAATCTCAAAATATTTTGTGTCGAATTCAAAGTCTTTGGTGCCAACCGAATCAAGTGCTAACGCTTGGTTCATGGTTGATGTTGCCTCATAAGTTTTACCATCAACAAGTACGTTGAGGTTGTAGGTTTTGCCCACCTCACCAAGAAAGTCGGCAGGTGGGGTGTAGTACCCGGGTGCACTGTTGGTGAATGTCACCGTTTGACCATCGTTGGTAACGGTTACAAGTGCGTCGTCAATCTTTGTTGGAGATGTTCCATCCATGTAGCTGGCCGTACGGCTGATTTTAACATACTGCATCCCAGGTTGGTCGGTAACTTGGCCTTCCACTACCACAAGATTTTGGTTTTGGTTGGCAATGCCGGGGTCAAATTCAACCTTTCCGCATCCCCACAGGAGCAATGCTGCAACGGCCACTAAATGTATTTTCTTTATCTGGTTCATTTTCTGTCTGTGTTTGCATTTACGCTGAATAGCCTTTCTGAAATTCATTTCTACAAGTAAGAAATTGTGCTAAAACTTAAAGTTATAGGTAATGGAAGGAATCAATCTAAACATTACCATCTTGTATGCATGCATAATGTCTGGGTTGGTTTTGTCTTGCTCAAAGTAAACGGAGTAGGCATTGGCCCGGTTGTATGCATTGTAAATCGAAAAGTTCCATTCACCCTCCCAGTGCCGATTTGGCTTTTTCCTATTTTTGAGTGTAAGAGATAGGTCCAACCGGTGGTAGGCTGGGAGACGGTTGCCGTTTTTATCTCCATATACAGGCAGGCTTGTAGAGCCGTAGGTGTAGCGCATGGTTGGGTAGGTTACCGGTGTTCCACTGTAGTAAACCCAATTGGCAGAGAGGACTACCCGTGGTGAAAGGTTATAGCTGGCTACAATGGCTATATTGTTGGGATGGTCGTAGCCGGCAACATACTCCTTCCCGTGGTTGATGTCTGGAAAATCGCGCAACGCTTTGGATAGGGTGTAGCTAATCCAACCGGTCAATTTTCCCGTATTCTTTCTCAGTAAAACCTCAATTCCATACGACTTTGCATTGCCAAACCGGAGTTCTGTTTCCATTTGATTGTTCAAGATGAGATTGGCGTTATCCTTAAAGTCTATTTGGTTGCGCATGTACTTATAAAATCCTTCAACCGAGCATTCATAGGTGTTCTCTTTAAAATTTCTGAAGTAGCCAATTCCCACTTGATCTGAGATTTGAGGCTTCACATAGCTGGAGGCGGGAAACCAAACGTCGAGAGGCGAACCACCAACGGAGTTGGAGGCCAGCTGAAGGTATTGTCGAGTTCGGCTGTAGGAGGCCTTAATCGAAGAGGTGCTGTCGAGCAGATAGGTGGCGCTGAATCGCGGCTCCAAGCCCATATAGGTGTGGTAGATGTGCCTCTGCCCATAGTGAACGGTATCAATAACTTGAAAATTTTGAATTTCAAAAATGGTGGCGGTACCAATATTTTGAAACATGGAAAATCGCAGACCGTAGTTCAAGCTAAGCTTTTCATTTACTTTCAGCTCATGTTGGATATAGGCAGCGTATTCCAATGCCTTTCTATCCGGAACTTTATACTCGGTATTTTGGTTGGTTATGGTAAACTTCCCCGGTTGAATATAGTGCAGTATGCCTTGCAAGCCAAATCGAATGGTAGAGCTCGGGCTGTAGTAGTTGGTAAAGTCATACTTTGCCGAAAGGTTGTCCATAGATGAGGTCCACTTAAAATTAGGTGTGGAACTGTTGGTGCCCAAACCATAGTGGTAATTAGAGTAGAGCACGGTGAAGTTGGAGAAAAGTTTACTTGTAAACAGATGGTTCCAGCGGGCCGAAAGCGTAGCATTCCCCCATCCGAAGAAAAAGTCTTTACCATAGCCGTAGAAGTCACGACCATAGTACCCGGAGAGGAAGAGTTTGTTGTTATCGTTGAGCTGGTAGTTCAACTTTGCATTGATGTCGTAAAAGTAAAGTTGATTTTTATTTATGGTGGAGTCGGTAGAA
>Ga0307375_10004322_pt1 | contig 13591 bp, 10 predicted proteins | sample TR1MG_FD_202531 | JGI IMG/M metagenome (GOLD analysis project Ga0307375, IMG submission 202531) | Soil microbial communities from Risofladan, Vaasa, Finland - TR-1 | ecosystem: Environmental > Terrestrial > Soil > Coastal area > Acid sulfate soil | place: Finland: Risofladan, Vaasa | collected...
ACTACTACTACTGCTTGAAACTGATGATGAACTAGAACTACTACTACTAGAAATAGAACTTGAACTAGATGAAGATGAACTTGATACAGATGATGAACTTGAACTTGATGAACTAGATACAGAACTTGAACTTGATGAACTGGATATAGAACTTGAACTTGATGAACTCGATATAGAACTTGAACTTGATGAACTAGATATAGATGATGAACTACTACTACTTGATATAGAACTGCTGCTGGATGAACTGGATATAGATGATGAACTTGAACTACTACTACTTGATAAAGATGATGAACTAGATGAACTAGATACAGATGATGAACTTGAACTTGATGAACTTGATAAAGATGATGAACTAGATGAACTAGATACAGATGACGAACTTGAACTGCTACTTGAAGATAATGAACTAGATGAACTTGACAATGAAGATGAACTAGATGAACTCGATAGAGAACTTGAACTGCTACTTGAAGATAATGAACTAGAACTTGAGCTAGATGAACTTGATACAGATGATGAACTTAATGAACTTGAACTACTTGAACTACTTGAACTATCACCACAAATAACACCATCAGCCGAATTAATCAACCAATTATCAAAATCTACCGTTATAGTTTGTGGATTTGAATATACGTTTAATTGTAGTATCAAATATACATCATCAGATCCAATATTTGCATTACTTATTATAGATACCCATGTTGAACTACCTGTATATCTATATCCTGTCCATAAACTTCCAACTCTAACAATTCTTAATTTTCTTGTTACACCTGTTCCTATAGTTTCTGAAGCAGCAATACCATCATTTGGAGTACCGCTTATAAATGATCTATTTCTCCATCGATTTAAGTTAGGTTCATACCATATTTTCATTCTGTTACTAACATCTTGTCTTACATCTAATAACATTTCTGAACCTGTTCCTGAACCAGGGTCAACTATCATTGTCCAATCAACCTGAACATCAAAATCACCTTGTACCAAAAATTTTGATTTTATAAATCCAGTTGATATAGCATTATTTATACCAATTCTCAATTTATTACTGTTTATTTGAAGATAGTTTGCACTTCTAAAAACATCCCAATTATGAACATTTGGATCATCCCCATCATCACCTGTAAAATCATCACTATATGGATTTACATAACATGATTCACTTGAGCTTGAACTTGAGCTTGATACAGATGATGAACTAGATGAACTTGATACAGATGATGAACTAGATGATACAGAGCTTGAGGAACTTGATATAGATGATGAACTACTACTACTTGATACAGATGAAGAACTAGATGATACAGAGCTTGAGGAACTTGATACAGATGATGAACTTGAACTGCTACTTGAAGATAATGAACTAGATGAACTTGACAATGAAGATGAACTAGATGAACTCGATAGAGAACTTGAGGAACTTGAGGAACTTAATGATGAGCTACTTGAAGAACTTGATAATGAAGATGAACTTGATGATACTGAACTCGAGCTACTAGAACTTGAAGGTTCCCATTGTTCTGACTCGGAAACTACAAACGTAACATCTTGGGATTCCGTCCATTGTATATTTGTATATATAGTCATTGAGCTCCCACATCATCTAATATTATTCTCCTAACTATTTGTTATATATCTGAGCTTGCTGTCCAATATGACTTAAAGTATCCAACATTCAAAGTGCTGTTACAAGTTCTGGTTTCAAAAAATCCTTTTTTTCCTGGCGTCCCTGTTCCAGATTCGCTTGCAAATCCTAATGCTCCAGCATCAGTCAAAACTAAAGTAGGAATAGCTCTCATCTCAACTGGAAATTGATGTGTTTGACTATAGTCTGATCCGCTGTAGCATCGACCAGACCAAAATAAATAATCAAGGTCACCAGAAACTGATTGTGCATAATATCTTTGACACAACGCAAGTTCTTCTCCTATGGGTCTGAATTTAAAGGCAGTTGCTTCACTTCCAAGTTCTAATTGTATTGCTGTAATATAAAAGTCATTAGCAGTGCTATCAAATAAATTAACTTGGCCAATTGCAGCTACATAGTTACCTTCCAGCCATGTATCAGGAGTTCCACCGTAATTAACAGTAGGAATCAAAGCCCACATAACAGAAAGTCCTTTGGCGCTAGTATAAATTTCTGATGAGTCTGTTTGATCTAGTGTAAGAGTAGAACTTTTCTTTTCCCAAGTATCAGCAACATCTATTGTATATATCGACGCATAAGATCTATCAATACCGCCATTTCTAACAGTTACAGAATATGTGCCTGTCTTGTGAGACCTAACCCAAAATGATATTGTTATAGTATTCCCTTTTAATTTTTGATAATCGTATCCTTCTATACCATGCTCAATCACAGCAAAATCATTATCTGCTGGTGTATCATATGTTCCAGTAACATCAATCTTTAAAGAATAATGAACTACTGCTCCTACTTGAGATTCTGATGGAACTTCAGTGCTTCTTGTAACTGTGCGTTCTATTCCTGCACCAAGAAAAGGGATTCTAAATCTATCAGCAAAATATGCTGGCGACAATGCTGAAACAAAACTTGTTCCTCTTTGCCATATATTCATACTACCATTGATAATAAAATTAGTTCCACCAGTTCTATTATCTACATAAGTTTTAACTGCTTTTTCAGTTGGTACAGCAGTATCTGAATTACCTACTAAAGTTGCATCAGTTGAAAATTCATTGATAGTTGCTGCTCCAAGATTTAGTTTAATACCATCAGATGTAGTTTCAAACACACCAGTACCATCATAAAACAATCTGACGTATTCATCTGGACGGGCAAGGAGCATATTGACTGCTATTGATGAGTCATTATGACCCTGCAAGGCAACTGATCCACTGTCAATTTGGTTCGTAATTCTAAAATTCGCCCCTACTACGTCAGACACTGAAATATGTGTAGAATTATCCCCGCTGAAAATTGTAATGCCATGGCGATCATTTGCCTCAATTTCCTCAAAGTAAGTTGAAACTGTCTTAACACCATCATAGTAAAGTTCGACAGCTCCAGTACTAATAAATTTTGCAAGAGTGTTTGATCCCAAGAGTGAAAAAACTATCTGCCCACTTTGAAGATTAAAGTTTGAATTAGCTCCATCAAAAAATATATCAAGGGTTTGGGATGAACCAATCCTTAAATGATGGTAGTCTGCGATATCTAACCCGTCAGAAACAAGAACTCCTGTTATGTCGGCTCCGGTTAAAGTTGTTTCGAATGTCTTAATACCAGCATAGTAAAGTTCAATATTTCCTGCTGTTGATTTAATTTCTCCAGTTCCTACATGAATAGTATCACCAGTTGTATATAAATCATCACAATGAATATCTCCAGTTACAATAACACCAGTTGAGTCTGTTTCAAATACTTTAGTTCCAGCATAGTAAAGCTCAGTTGCTCCGTCAGGGTCACCTTGGAACATGGTTTTTCCATCACCAGCATTATTCTCAGCCATAAGCCTTATGGGTGTACCGTGTTCGAAACCATACAATCCAAATGTAGTCCCTGTGTTAGAATAGAAAGCAGCACCAGACGTACTATCATCACCAAGCATGACACCAATACCATTAGAAATTGTTGAAACTGTCTTAACACCATCATGATAAAGGTCAACTGCTCCGTCAGGATCAGCCAAAAGCATATCTTTAATAGCTCCGGCTGCCAAGCTTTCGCCACTCAATTTAATTTTACCACCGTGCTGTCTGTTTCGGATCTCGAAGATTCCATCAACCACAGTCTCATTATAGAAAAGTACATTTTCAGAAGCATCGAAATTATAAATGACTACTTGACCAGAGCCAGTTTCAAATGTTTTGATATTATTATAGTAAAGCTCTACGGCCCCAGCTGCAATAACCTTCAACCCGGTCCTTGTTCCACCACTAACCCTTGTATTTACGGTTAATCCGGCTCCGTCTGTGGCGGGGGCAATCGTCGCAGTTCCACCGGCCGCTGTGTACCAAGTTGCATATTCGGCTGATGTATTCCTGGTCGTAAATCCTCCGGCGGTGGTTGACATTACCCAGCTACCCTGGAAATATAGATTAAAACCAGTTAGATAGCTTGCTGTCATAATTGTTGTCTGTACGCCTGGTGGACCGGTATTATCAGGAAGTCGCATTCTCATGTAGGCGCCACCAACACCATTAAAATCTAAAGAGTATGTTCCGCTGCAGGAGTGATCTGCGTATTGAGTTGCCAAATTTCCGATGCCCCATATTCTAACTCCTGAGGTTGTAGTTTCAAATCTTTGCACCCCAGTGTCAAATAGTCTTGCATAGCCGCCAGGATTCAGCCTAATGAACTCAACAGATGCTGAGGCTGCGTTTACTCCCTTTATATAGATAAACCCATCTGGATCGTTATTTGATATGTAAAGGTCGTCAGTCGTGAAGCCTATCGTGGCAGCCGTGGCAACTCCGTCTCCTATGGAGATACCTGCTGCTGTTGTTTCAAATACTTTAGTTCCAGCATGATAAAGTTCAGCTGCTCCGTCAGGGTCACCCTTAAATAATGAGGTAAGTGCACTCGATACATTGTCTGCTTGTAAATATACATGTCCGCTATCAACTGCATTCCTTAATAATAAGTCTGTTCCGTCATGCTTAAATACACCGCCAAGAACTTCACCGGAAGAATATAGATATACTTCAGCGACTCCACCCTCAAGTTGTTTCACGCCTGTATTATAAAGAGTCCAGGAAGTAGCAGTTCCAAGAAGTATTCTTTGGGTGTCGCCTCCTGCATCATCTACGCTTAGTTGAACACTCCCTCCATTAGCTGTGTTTCGAATTTCGGCAAGTGTGCCCGTATGCTTTAACTGTAAAAATTCTGTTGCCGTTGGGTCATAAATCCACACTTCACCAGAATATGTTTCAAGAGTCTTAACACCATCATAGTAAAGTTCAGCTGCTCCGTCAGGGTCAAACAATGCCATTGTAGCCTGACCACCAGCTGCCTTCTCTCCTGTTATATAAACCAATCCGTCAGCATCGTTGTTTGATATATAAAGATCATCGGATGCGAAGGTGACAGTTGCCCCTGACCCAACCCCATCTGTTATATTAATACCATCAATTAACGCAATCACACGGGGAGAAGTACTATCATTATTAAAATATATCCTATCAAGAAGGGTTATTATTTCTCCACCGGATCCCTCTACTCCATTATGTAAATGATCTGGAAGTGATTGATCGGCACCAACTCCTACTATACCATACCATACTTCTGTTAAATTAGAAGTTAACGCATCACTATCAGCATAAAGATTTACAGTAGTATCAGCTGTTCCATCAAAACTAGAAGATTCAACTGTTCTATATTTAAATCCATCTACCCCACAGTTTGCTTTGACTCTTCTACCCTCATGAAATGAACTTGTAAGATCCCCTGCTACTGTAAATGAAGCAATATCTATATACGTTGCTCCTAAACTCATTTTATTATGACCTCCATCAATAACGAACTTCCATCATTTATAGTTTGTTCTTGAAAGATAGTAACCTTCGTAACTCATATTTATATCATCTTAATTATTCCAGCTATTCTATCTGATGAATTGCCATCATTTAACTTCTGCAATTCTTCCGGAAAATTTGTATGTTTTCTACCAGTATATATTGAAGTTAATGTTGTTTCATATATCTTTTCTGTATCAGGTTCAACTAACGTATTCGTTCCAAAATCAATGGTATATTGAATGTTGCTTGTATCCCTAATTGAAAGACAGGGAATATCTAAAACAGATGTTTCTTGTTGTATTCCATCTGAATCTGTTACCACAACATGAGAATGAAGCATATATTTCAAGAAATCAAAGTAACCCATTGGGTCAGTATAATCAATCATATCCATGTATTTCCATAAACTAAATTCATCAATCATTTTTTTAGTACGCGGATGTATAGGAAACACAACATGATATGACTCAGATAATTGTGATAAGGCAATAATAATTTGAGTTAGATTATGTTCATTGTCAACATTAACAGGTCTATGAATTTCTACTAATATATGTTTATCATCAGTTGAAATTTGTCTTGCCATTCTTGTATAATGTAAAAGATTATCAATCATTACATCCCCAACAAGAAATATTTTATTTTTATCAAGACCTTCATTATAAAGATTCCGTCTGTCTTGTGGAGATATAGGAAATAAATAATCCGAAATATGATCTGTAACAATTCGATTTACTTCCTCTGGCATTTTCATATCGTGTGATCTCATACCAGCTTCTTGATGCGCAATAGGTATATGCATCTTAGCTGCTACCAGTGCTGCAGCCATAGTAGAATTAACGTCCCCAACAACACAAACCAAACTAGGTCTCGCATCGAAACATAACCTTTCAAACCTTTCCATTATTTTGCCAGTCTGTTCTCCATGAGGTCCCGACCCCACTTCTAAATGAACTAATGGTTTTTTTAGTCCAAACTCTTCAAAAAATATTTTATCCATATTATAATCATAGTGCTGCCCTGTATGGATTATTTCATACATCAGATCATACTTATCAAATGCTCTTGAAAGAGCTGCAATCTTCATAAAGTTCGGTCTTGCTCCACCTACCAAATAAATCATTTTATAACTCCCTTATTTGAGACACTAATTTTATTGCTTCCCAAGTGTCTTCAATTCCATATCCCTGACCTGATAAAATTTCTCTGTATGACTCCGTATGAAGTTCAGCAAAAACATTATCAAATCTTACAGGTTCACCATTCACAATCATTTGTCTATAAAACTTTTGATCTTTATCAGGTAAATCATTTTTATCAATTGATAAATTCCATGTAACATTTGCTCTTTCTAATTGTAAGATTCCAACTGATCTTTGTTTATCTCTAACTGTAATTTCAAATTTTTTAACATTCCCAAACAACCAAATTAATACATCGAAAAAATGAATACCAATATTTGTTTCAATTCCTCCAGATTTAAATTCATTTCCTTTCCAACTATGATGATACCAAGGTCCTCTTGGAGTAATATAATTCAATGTAACTAAATATTCTTCATTTTTATTTATCATATGTTTTAATAATTTGATGCTTGGGTGCAATCTTAACTGTAATATTGAATATACTTTTTTACCAGTTTGTTCTTCAACCATTTGAAGTTGTTTGAGATTATCAACTGTTGTTGCTAAAGGTTTTTCACATATAACATCTGCACCCAATCTCATTCCTAATTTACAATGTGCCTCATGTAAATGATTAGGAGAACATACAACCATATAGTCCAAATGCTCATTCTTCACAATGTGTCTATCAAATGGTTCTTGTTTTGTGAAAAAAGCACAATCGGGAAAATACTTATCAAGAACACCAACGGAATCATTTACATCAAATGCAACAACTAACTCATGACCTGTATCTTTAATTGCTTGCATATGTCTGGGAGCAACATATCCAGCAGCTCCGATTAATCCAAACTTCATATGATTTCCTCCTCCTTAACATCTTCTATATACTGTGCAGGAACCCCAATATAAACTCCTTTTGGATTAGTGTTTTTTGTAACAACTGACCCTGCTCCAACCAAACAGTTTTCCCCAATTATAACAGCAGGATTTATAGTGACTCCTGCTCCTATTCTTGCTGCATAACAAATTCTCACTGGAGTATTTATATCTTTATAGGGTCTTAGATAAGCAATTCTTCTTGTATTTAAAGTTATACATCCCATCCCAACAAAGACTTTATCTTCAATAATAGTGCTTTTACATATATCAGAAAATGGTCTAACTAAAACATAATTTCCTATTATTGCATCTTCTCCTATATAACAATGGGATCTTATTTGTGTGTTATCTCCTATTATTGCTCCTTTTCTAATAAGAGTAAAATGTCCAATATAACAATTTTTTCCTATTACTGCTCCTTCTTCAATCACGGCTGTTGATTCGGTTTTAGTCATTATTTCTCCTTTTTATACTTTCATTGGTTTAACCCGTGATGGCCACTTCCAATTTTTTTCTTCTAACAACTTCATAATATTATCTATGCTTCTATGTTTAGAATACCCTTCAAGAAACAAATTAATGTTTTTTCTCCCTCCAACAATTCGTTTTAATAGTAATTTTATTAGTGAATTATCAGGATTTAATTCAGCTTTCATTCTACCATGATCAACAATATATACTTTTTTGTCTTTTGTCCATATAGCATTTGTACCACTAAATTCATCATTTGTTAAAAAATGGTTAGTTACTGGATCCTTAATAAGATTAAGCCTTGCAATTAAATCACCAGACTTTATAAGAACTTCATTTACATCCCAAACATCCCTTATCATAACTCCTTCTATCCATTCACTAAATTTATATTGACCTTCAATTAAAACAACTTTCGGTATTTCAATATCAGTTTTATTTGCTATCATTTGAAGTCTTGTTATGTTTTTTGGATACTTAATATCAAGTCTTAAAGGATCATCATTTTCAATAATAATTTTACAAGTTTTTACTTTATTTCTTCTACATATTTTAATACCACTAACAACTTTTTTATTCAATTTATTTTTTACGATATTTCTTATATTGTTTAACAATTTTCCTTCAACTGGTTCAATATCAAATAAATTCATCATAATAACTTCTCCTATTTTTTTGCTTTCTTATATAAAATCAAAGTTCTTTTTCCTTCTGGTATAATTTTTGTTGGATTAAAGTTTAAAGATTCAAAAATTTTATTGTAATATTGAGGGCTACTATAAGCTCCTCCTCGGGCTCTTACAATAAAATTATTAGTAATAGTTGAAAGATATTTAATTACTCTATTTTGTTCTTTCATCATTTTTGGACTTCCCTTACCAAATTGTTTACCAATATGATATAATATAGCGAACGCAAAGATATAATCAAATTTACCAAACTTGCTATAATCAACATCTAAAATTTCTTTATGACTATACTGAATGTCTAATTTAGTTTTCCATAAATTTTCATAATAATCTTTTAAAAATAAAGCTTGTTTAAACCATCCTTCATTCCTTTCAATACCAATTACTGAAGCTCCCCTTTTAGCAGCCATTACAGAATAAAATCCCGCATTACAACCAAGGTCTAAAATTTTTAATGATTTATAGTTATCAGAAATACAACTATCTATTTTTTTCCATGTAGATGCTGCTGCCTCCAGGACAGAATATGGGCTGCCTTTTGGTGAAGTTATAATACCTTCAATATTTATTTTTTGATACCATGTTCCCAAGTCTCTTATTTTTTTTTGTAATTCTGGATTTGTCATATTGGTTCCTCTCTTAATATTATTTTCATTTCCTTCTTCTACTTTTAAAAAAAGATTTTTTATTTTCATATCCCTTAATAATAGATCCTTTATGATAAGATCCTAAAAACAAATTCTCATTTATTAAATTATGTTTTTTACAATGATCGTATAACTTTGTACCAGGAAATGGATAGAACCACGTCACTTGAACAATGTTAGGGTTCAGCTCTTTGTTAAGATTTGCAGTAGATTTTGTCAGTTCATCATCGTTATCAAATGGCCACCCTATCATATTATATGAAGTAGTTTGTATCCCTGCCTTTTGTAATAATTTAAATGCTTTTTTGATTTGCTCATTAGACATAAAACGATGTAGATATTTTTTTCTGAATGCTTCATCCCCACACTCGACACCCATACCCACGGATGTGCATCCTGTTTTCTTTAATACTGCAACCATTTCTTCATCAATACTTTCAGCTCTACTCATACAAGTATAAGAAATATTTAATCTAGTTAATAATTCTATAGCATATTTACGATTAGTCAATATAGTATCATCTGAAAAATGAATTTGTTTGAATTTATAATTACGTTTTAAATATTTTATTTCTTTCATAACATAATCTATAGGAATCTGACGAACATATGATTTACCATACATTTTCAAAAAAGTAGAATTGCCACAGTAAGTACATGAAAAAGGACATCCTCTGGACACAGATGCAGCTATAGTCTTACTTGAAGGTTGTACTACTCTATTAAATAATTTATATGGAAATGGGGGCAGGTTTGATAAATCTTCTGCAGGATTTAAAGGATTCGAAAACACTTCACCATCACGTCTATATGCTAAATTATTTATATCAAATAGATCTTTAGTATCGTATTTATCAACAAACTCCTTAATAAAAGTTTCACCCTCACCTATACATAAATAATCTATGTTTTTGTTATCTCTTAATACATCTGAACCAACTATTGTTGGATGAACCCCACCCATTAATATAGGTATGTCATGAACCTTTTTTATTGCATTTATAGCATTTGAAGCTTCGTTGTATAATATTGTAGTTGTAGATACCATTATTATTTCTGGTTTGTTTTTAGATATCATTTTAACTAATCCACTAAATTCATTATTCTTATCAAAATTCGTAGAACAATAAAATGTCATCTCATTTCCATCAGGTATAGAAGCTGCTACATATCCAGCACCCCTTATTACTGCCCCTTTTGGATCCATAGATATAAATAATATTTTCATTTTTTCTCCTTTAAAATAACCTCAACTTCTTATAATTTATTCTCTATCCCATTTTACATGAATAACCTTAACCATAAAATCATGAGATAATTTTGCAATACATCTATCCTCTGCTAAAAAACTTTTTACTATATTTCTAACTGATTGTCCTTTATCAACATAAAGATTTTGTCTGACCTGTCCAGCTCCATACATCAGAATAGTCTGATCAATTAGATCTGCTTCGTAAACGGTATCTTTTTGTAATACCATTATTTTCCTCTCCCTACGATAACTCTCGCGGCTCCATTCAAATATAGAAAGTATACCCATATGCTTACACATTATATAACAAGTCTTTGATTTCTCAAATACATCATATGTAACTGGAAAATTATCACAATCTAATAAATGTAAATACAAATCAAGATCATGTATACCCAAATCAAAAAGTACTGGCGTTTTCATATTTTCTGGGACAGTAGAATATCTACTGAATTTTATACTGGTTAATTTACTGTAGTCTATAAGCTTTTTTAACGCTACAACTACAGGATTATATCTTTCTGTCATACCACAAAACACCTGTTCATTATCTAAAACACTGAGATGTTCATAAGAAATAATGACAGGTTTATCTATATAAATATTACCCTCAAACCCTAATTCAATTACTTTTTGATAAGACTCATAGTGATTTTCCGGTGGAGTTGAAATTATTATATGACTATAGTTATTTAGATTTGATAATTTTTTTAAACCCTCCTCAACAAATGGATCATAATAAGTCCAATTAACATTAAACTCATCTAAATATTTTGAATATATATGACCCATTTTACCAAACCCTATTATACAAACTCTTATATCTTTTTTCATCTATTTCCCCACTATCTCACGCAAACCGTCTTCCAATGTGACCCGTGGAGTAAACCCTAAGAGTTTATGTATTTTTTGAATATCAGCCTGTCTGGTATCCACAATAACCTTACGTGGGCTGAATACAGGTTCAACTTCTTTACCCATAAGCTCAATTAACTTATATGCTAATTCTCTTACGGTAGTTGATGTTCCACTTCCTACATTAAAGATCTCGTTACTCACATTACTTTCTAGTCCCAAAATATTAGCACTAACTATATCGTCTACGTGTATAAAATCCATGGATTGATTTCCATCCCCAGCAATTACCGGCTGTAATCCCGATAAAAGGTTCTTCTTAAAGGTGTTAATTACAGAAGTATAATACGCATCCACTCGCTGACCTGCACCATAAACATTAAAGTATCTAAACACAATATATTTCAGATCTAGAGATGTTAGTAGGTACTCACTTGCCAGTTTACAAGTACAGTATGACGTAATAGGACTAAATATGCCGTCCTCCTTCATGGGAAGAACATCTGGTTGACCATACACCGACGCAGAAGAAGCAAATAATACTTTCTTAATATTATGCTCTTTGGCACTTTTAAAAACAACATATGATCCGTTAAAATTTATATCGAAAGATTCTCCTGGATACTTTACGCTTCTATTTATATTCGTGGCCGCCTCATGAAATACGTAGTCTACGCCATTCATTACGCTGTCTACCAGTCTAACATTCCTAATATCTCCATTAATAAACTCCACGTCATTTGATTCTATAAGAGGTTTAATTTGATCTACAGATCCCCTACTTAAATTATCAAGAACCTTTACATAGTATCCTCTTTTTACCAATTCTACAACAAGTCTGGATCCTATAAATCCGGCTCCCCCTGTTACCAGTATAGTTTCATTTCGTATATTCATTTTATCTCCTCTACATCCACTTATGTAATACCACATCAAGAGAACCATATTTAAAACCTAATTTATCTAAACCCAGAATCATAGGTCTATTGTTAAAGTTTGCTCCAAAATTGACATAATCTACTCCTTCTGATTTATACCAATCTTGTCTGCACTCTATTAGATGCATAGAAACTCCACGCCTTGCTGCACGAGGATGAATAATAATACCCATTCCAGATAATATATTAGTTTTCATTCCGGTTACTTCATCCATGTTTTTATCAATTATACCAATGAGTGCACCAGCAAACTTTTTTTCCAGTTCGGCAATAAAGATTTTACCTAAGCATTGATCGTAAACCTCTCTAAGTCTGTGTGTATATAACTTTACAGCCTTATCCGAATCAAATCCTCCATCGGAAACAAATCTTGATGGAAACGGCATTTTACTGTACGCATTATCAACCTCATCAAAATCACTTTCAATAAGATCCCTAACCACCAACCCTTTGAGTCGGAATTTGTCCCTAAAATAATCAGTAGAACTTACCATATTTATAAATCCCTCTGCATATACAAACCCTCTCTGTTCAAAGGAGCGTATGAGAGGAACGTTCGAGCCAGGGATGGTAACAGATACGAACTTTACATTGGATTCTGAATCAGTTAGATGTAATAAAAGAAGATTTGCTGCCTTAGTATTTATATCTGCCGGCATTTTTCTATCTACAATGTGCCCGATGGCACCGATGTTGGTTTGCCAATATTCGCTAAGATAGGGGATAAGATAAAATTGACCTGTAATCACAGGTACTCCATCTGATAACACGACTAAAGCATCATTTGTTAATGCAGACTTCTGAGCTAATGTGAACATATACTCTTTCATTAAATCATTGGCTAACGGCGTGCCTCGATACAGAGGATATGGATTCTCCATAAATAATTTCTTTATTTGATCATTTGGAACGTCGCTCCACTTTTTAATAGTAATTTCCATTGTAATTCTCCTTATTTTATTTTCCTAACAAGTTTTGCTGGAATTCCAATATACACACCGTTTGGTTCACAATCTTTTGAAACTATTGCTCCAGCTCCAACAACTGCACCTTCACCAATAACTGTCCCTGCTAAAAGAAGACACTTTGATCCTATCATAGCTCCCTTTTTTATGTATATCCATTCTTCTTTACAATCAGGATCAATAGGATTTTTTAGACGAGTTGTAGTAACTCCTGATCCAACCCATGCTCCATCATCTATATCAACTGCCTGACCAATCATAGAACATCTTTTTATTCT
>Ga0307375_10004324_pt1 | contig 13587 bp, 9 predicted proteins | sample TR1MG_FD_202531 | JGI IMG/M metagenome (GOLD analysis project Ga0307375, IMG submission 202531) | Soil microbial communities from Risofladan, Vaasa, Finland - TR-1 | ecosystem: Environmental > Terrestrial > Soil > Coastal area > Acid sulfate soil | place: Finland: Risofladan, Vaasa | collected...
TCAACCTTCTTCAACTGACTCGAATCGATGGATTTCTTGAAATTCGAGGCGTCAGTCTCAATGTCGCGCCAAAAGAGAGTCTTCTTGCCTTCCAACAGCCCATTCAACTCATCTGCAAAGCTCTCCACGTTCGATGTCTCTGTACACCCAAAGAATGCACTTGCTCTTTCAATTCCAGTTCTAGGGCCATCCCAAAGCTCGCTATGAGCACTTCGAGGGCGTACAAACAGATGGAACTTGGTCTCGCCACTATTCTCCTTGTAGAGGACCATAACTGAACCAGGCTCTTGCATACCACACAAATAGGAGAAGTCGGAGTTTTGGCGGTAGACGTAGGGGATATCGTTCGTCATATAGTGATGTTTAGCGGCAGGAATCACGACAATCGAGTCCGGGGGCAGAGTGTCCATCAAACGCGTCCTACGTTCCTGATAATCGGCCTGAGAGGTCATAGGGGTCACTTCGCCCTTCTTCATCAAATGAGGATGTGTATTCGCAGAAGGTTGACCTAAACGAGGGCTCATCGTCGCTTGAAAACCCGCAGAAGCTGTGTACGCCGAACGCCGAGACCCTGCCGTCCATTTCGGGACATGAATGAGACTAAGGGAGCGTCTAGGTCAAATTCCAGATTTCATACAGTGTTGAGTACAAGAATAGTGGTAAGTGGACTGGAGAGGAGCTCAAGGAAGCTGTGAAATGGTAGGCTAAAGGTGGTGCATTCGTACGTCGATTTAGAAGCTCCAGTTACCTTTGATCGACCGAAAGAGGAGCTAGTTGCATTCTATATAGAACGGTTAGATGGAAGATTCTGTAGAGTCAGCACTTCAACTTACACAAAACGGACGAGAGGGAACGTGGAGTGTCACACGACATACCTTCTTGGGAGGACTGATCTTACAAAAGCCCAGCAACCATTTCGAAGTATTGATTGCCAACATTGATAGGGGAGAGCAGTAACAGGCAATGAGTCACACGAGCCATGCAGAAGACCCAGGAAAAAGCGCTCAGAGAGAAACGGAGAGACTCCCACGGAATATATGAGGCCATCTGCACGTCCGTCTAGGATCTGTTGCAGACTCCTCGTTCTCATTTAAGTCTATATCTACCGTTGTTGTCGTTTTGAGGAATTGTAATGTCATTTGCTTTGGTTTTGGTCTGAAATGGCGTCGAGAAGTGATGGTTCTGAAGATGTGACGATAGTATGCCCTGCTAGCAAGAAGCCGAAGCTATGTGAGGATGATGATGTTGAAGAGGAGGAGTATTTGAGAGCTCCGCCGTTTTCGTCTGTGATTGGTTGTCGTGACGTGAGGGAATTCGAATTCATGGCGAAGCTTGGAGATGGCACGTATGGCATCGTTTCCAAAGTCCGTGATCGTGTGACCCTAAAGGAATATGCTATGAAAGGTATTAAGATGGAGGAATCTAAGGACGGATTCCCGTTGCAATCGCTCCGTGAGATCAAAACGCTTCAGTTGTGTCGCCATCCGAATGTCGTGTCTCTTGAGGAGGTCCTTGTTGGCAATGGTGGTGCTAATGTGTATCTCTTGATGGAATACGTGGAGAACGATGTGTTTGACTTAATGCAAGTGCGTGATCGCCCGTTTACGGTGAGCGAGACGAAGTGTTTGCTTCAGCAGCTTTTGGCGGCCGTTTCTCATCTACATGCGAATTGGGTGGTACATCGCGATATAAAGCCTGCGAATCTGTTGATGAGCAATCAAGGAGTATTGAAATTGGCTGATTTTGGTCTTGCGAGGGAGTATGGAAGTCCTCTTGGGCAGATGACCGAGGGCGTCGTCACGCTCCGCTACCGCGCACCTGAGGTTCTTCTTGGCGGCCAATATACAACAGCAGTCGATGTGTGGTCATGTGGTTGCATCTTTGCTGAATTCCTGACGAACCAATCACTCTTTGCCGGCCATAATGACCTCGAACAAATCGACAAGATCTTTCAAGTCCTCGGCTCTCCAAGCGAGCGAATGTGGCCTGGATTCTCAAAATTCCCTGTCCTAAAGACCTTCTCCTTTGTCGAACAACCGTACTCCACTTTGAAGAAAAACATGCCCATGCTCTCGGATCTCGGATTCCAACTCCTCAAATCCATGTTCGTATACGACCCTTCCAAGCGAATCTCCGCTGAAGCTGCTTTAAACCACCCTTACTTCATGGAATCCCCGCTGCCAATGGATCCTGCGCTCATGCCCACTCACAGACCCAAGGTGGACGGCAAGATCAACAAGGAGGCATATTCCTCGATCATGACCCTCCAAAGGGAATCCTCGCCTTCGAAAAGGACAACTAACGTCACCAATGACTACGGATCAGTTGGATTCAAAGATGCACTCAAGTGAAGGAGTACGATATGGCCATCCTCCCTCGACAAGTTCACTCTGCTCATCGCTAACCATCTGTGTTCGCTCACTCGGCCACCTACTTGGAGCCATGTTGACACCATTGTGGAGCACTGGAACTTGTTTCAAAGTCTGGTCCCATCAGATGACCACGCTCAGACAACCCTTCAGAAGTTTCATCTGCGCTATCAACATTCTGTCAACTCAACCACTCAACATTCCAGAATCTACGGCGCATCTTATCATGGGAATGCTGTGTTGGGCCACTTCAGATTCGTTGGACGCCTTACCAAACATCAGTTGCGCGCCCGCTACATCGACTCCCCTGCAGAAAAGTTCGCAGTGCACCTGTTCCGTTAATATACCACGGTTGCATAGATTTCGGAATCAAGAACTGATATTCACCTCCGTCTGGGATTTTCATCGGCTACTTCGAACTGGCTGAAACGGAAAAGGCTAGAGCGATAACAAGCACTTCGTGCCACTTCAAAGCTTCAGAGTCCTGTTAAGTGTGGCTCATATCAGACTATAATATATGGTTTACTCAAAAACATCGAATGAGCAGGTCAAAACAGAGGATAGAGCTGGTGGTGAGTGATTCGAATCAGGTTGCTCCGATCCCTGGAATCCTTCCGAGCGAGTGAGAAGGGAACACCCGGAGCGTTTTGCCCACTCCGGCAACTCTTCGACTGATTGGTGGCCGTGGAATGGCTTCAACTCCCGTTCTGTCTTGTGAAAGTTCATAAATCTCAGTGTATTAGGTGTTTCCGGTTGGAAGTCGGAATAAGCCCTCAGGATGGGGAGAGCCGAGAGAGTGGAGAGAAACGCCGGCCAGGTCGCAACGGACACCCGCCGAACGTACCAAGGTCCATTCCCCCTCTTCCGTGTGGTCAGGTGCATCCGAGTGTGTCGTTGGCTTTTATCATCATGGAACAAGAGGACATAGATAGGAGGACTGCTACGATCTTGGATGGGGCGCAGGACTCCGTCGCTTCGCATGCGCGTTGCATGAACGAACTCTCGAAACTGTGTGAAGTAGCTGGTGTGGAACGAGTATTAACCAAGTCTCTGATGGGTGCTGTACACAAAGTGCTTGTCGTCTTCAAAAGAGAACCTTGTGTGGAGCGTATCGTCACCTTTCTGATCCAATTCATCTCGCAAAGCCTCTCTACGGTCCAAGGTCTTCCATTCCCGGTCTATTTTATGGCACAACTTTTACCATATACGAAGGCGTCTAAAGGCAATAGGGATACTGATCTCACAAAGGCTGTGCGCTTCAGATCTACTCAACTTGTTGCCGGTGTGCTCAACGCGCTCTCTGAGGAAACAGAGCTCAAGTACGTCTCTCTTCCTTGTCCTATCGCTTGAATTTTGCTCTATTTTGCCCCAATGATACTCTTTCTATCCCCTTTACCCCTCGAAACTCCGAGATTCCGCTTCTGGGAGCTGGGTTGCGAGTCGGATTCGTTGGCGTCCGCATTTCCCTATTTTTTGGTCAGGCCTATTCTCACTTTTCCCCAAGCTGACCCCATCATTTTCCCCTATTGTAGGAACGCCTTCTGGGGCCAGCTGGAAACGCATCTGGTGGAGCGCTCGTTGGACAAAGTACCTCTGATTCGTATTCAAGCAGTGTTGGGCTTGTCGAGGTTGCAAGATGTAGAAGAAAGTGCGAATACTGCAAGCAAGACGTATCTGCGACTGTTGGCGACGGATCCGAACAAGGAAGTGCGTCGTACGGTTCTCAATAACCTTGTCACGAGTCGTCACACCCTCCCTGCTATTCTAGATCGAGTGCGTGATTCTCATCATGAGGTGCGCGCGGATGCGTTCCGGCTGTTGGCTAGCAATGTGCGAATCAAGACGCTGAGCATTAAGCAGCGTGTGTTCCTTCTGCAGAGTGGTTTGCATGATCGTGATGTGCAGGTGAAGAAAGAATGTATGGCGATGTGTTTGGAATGGTTGAAGGCGCAAGGTTCTAGTGTACCGGCGTTATTGAAGGCGTTCGACATTACGAACACCGAGGATCGTCTGATTGAGTCATTGATTGAGTCTCTGTTGGAGCATGTGAGAATCGAAACGATTGACTGGCGCAAGGCGACGATGACTCCGGAGCTGGCGATCCTTTGGCGCGTGTTTGTGATGTGGCACAAGGAAGGAAAGCGAGGTGCGGTGGTGGAGGCGAATCTCCCCGAGAATCTCATCGAGTTCTGTGAATTGATCACTACGGTCGTCACTGAAGCATCGTCGACTTCGGCGCCTGGCTATGCGTTGCGCCAAATCCTCAAGCTGTCGCCGTTGTTGGACAAGTCGGATGAAGGAGGAAGAAGGGCGGTGTTGGGACTGTTGTGCGAGATCGCGGCGGAGAACTTCCTCTCGGAGACTGATGTGGATAGTGTGTTGAGGTCCGTGTATACCTTCTCGTTTGGTCTGGAAGACTTTGTGAATCGCGTGAAGGAGGCGTTGGCGCGTAGTAGAGAGCATTTGGAACTGTTTGAGAAGCAAGAGAGTGCGGACTTGGTCGCCAAACAAGAAGCGCGCATTGCCGAATTGAAACGTCTCTTGGGACCTTCTCAGTTGCGTAAGATGATGAAGAAGCGCACAGAAGCTTCTACTGATGCCGGTGGTGGTGGTGATGAGGAGGAAGACGAGCCATCGAAGAACGACAGTGATGAGGACGAAGACGAGGACGTAGCAGCGATGAAGGAGGAGCTGCGCATGTTGTGGACGCTGAAGACGAATCGCAAGGTTGTAAGCGAGTGGTGCTGGGTCAGAACGATGACGTTGGTGCAGCAAATCTTCGCGCACGCCGTTTCGCGCGATTTGGATCCTGTCGCCTCTTCTGTTGGCGATGACATCTTGGAGATGGTTCCCAAGTACATTGCTGTGGCTATGTCTCATCCTAGTGTTGTGGTGCGAATTGGAGCGATGCGAGCTGTGGGAGGCATTGCGACTCTGGAGGTGAAGAGAAACGTGGTTCAACATGTTGAGCTCTTGTATCATGCGCTCTCGAACGACGAATTGGAAGTGCGCGTAGAAGCTCTCAAAGTATTATTCGACCTGGCGCTCTCTGCAGGCTTTGAAGTGTTCAGCACGACACCGAACGAGAAGTTCGTTCCCCGTGATGAGGACTTCTGTGCCCCTGGGCTCCCTCACGAGTACCCTGAACATAGTCTCTTCGCCGTCTTGTACAATTATCTTGGGGCTGAGGAGGAATTGCTACAAACAACCGCTGTGGAAGGCTTCACAAAACTCTTCGCGACTCGCAAGCTTTCATGTCCTCGTACCCTCTCTGCATTGCTCATTCTCCTCTTCAATCCCAACACCAACGAGAACATCACCTTGCAGCAATCGTTGGCGCTGTTTTTGCCGATGTATGCGTTCGCCTCGTATCAGAATCAAGCGCTCTTCGCCGACGCCTTCCTGCCTACTCTCCGCGCCTTCCTCTATGCCGACATGGAGTCCCCATTAGTCAATGCTCACGTTCCTACATATCTCAAGTTTGCCCTACATCTGACGGGTGCATCGCAACTCAATGACAATCATAGGAAGGATATGAAACCTGAATCCGCTGCATGTCTCCACAATCGTCTTGGAATCGATGTATGTCGTGAGATCCTAGTTGCTCCTGGTTCTAGAAATGCTGCTACATTGTCCAAGTTCTTTGGGTACTTCGATGTGGACTGTGGTGATGCGAAAACGATTCGTCATCTGGAGTCGCTACTGAGGCGTGCGCAGTCCGTGATCAAGGATAAGGTGGCCGATAAGCTGCTTCAAGGTGTGGTTAGTGCGTTGAAGATCCCCGAGGAGATTGGTCAGTTGAGTGAGCAGGATGAGAGTGAGTTGGAAGGTGATGTTCGTGGCGCCAGCGATGCTGCTGTGGATACGTTGTGTTCTTCCCGTGGTGCTGCTGCTGTTGTATCGTCAAAGTCGAAGAAGTTTGGTGGTAGTGCTGCGAAGAAGGCGTCGACTGGCAACGCGGCGTTGCCGCCAAAGTCCACCAAGAAGCTCTTCTCTGCCAAATCTCGAAGAAGGGTGATGGAGGAGTCGGACTCGGATTCATATGTTAGCGGTAGTGAGGAGGATGAAGAGGACGACGAGTTGGTGGCAATTTCGAGGAAGAAGTATGCGGAGAGCGATGCTCGCGACAATGATGGCGGTGGTGCTGGAGTTGAAGAGGAGGCGGAGGACTTGTATGATGTAGATGTTCGTGCTACTGCTGCTGCTGCCCCCGCCAAAGGCAAGGCATCGTCGAGCAACGTGGCCAAGAGCGTGAAGAAAGGTGGAGCAAAGGCTACGAAGGCTACTGCGGCGACGAAGGAGAACGCCGGTGGAGTTGCGGTCGCGCACAAGAAGACGACGAGTGTTGTTTCCAAGTCTGGTGGTGGTCGTGGTGGTGTTGGCGATGTTCCTCAGGTGCGACAAGCGTTGTTCGAGGAGGACGACGACGAGGAGGAGGAGGATGACGTGAGGTTCGACGAGGAGGACAGTCACTCAACCGACACCTCGAGTGCCATGGTTGTTGATGATGATCGTAGCGATCGACTTTCCGTTTCTGATAATGATAGAGAACTGCACGAGAAGGCCATTGTGGAGGAAGATGATGATGAGCGCGAGTTGGCTGCTGCGATGCGCACGGAGGTCGTTTTGGATGTCAAGGTGTCGCGCCGCCCTGCGAAGGCGACAACGGTTGCCGCTCCTCGAAGATCGACGTCGGCTACGTCCCTTGCTGCGAACTCGACGAAGAAGACGTCATCTGCATCTACATCTACTGCTGCTACTACGACTACTAAGAAGGAGGTCGCAAAGATGGCCAAGAGAAGCGCCTCTGCCAAGCGCACTCAAACTGCCGCTTCTTCTTCTTCTTCTTCTTCTTCTTCTTCTTCTTCTTCTGAAAGCGGTTCGGAAAGCGATGTCTTGGAAGAGAAGAGCGAAGAGTTGGAGTTCGACTCGTCGAAGGAAGAGACTGAGAACGATGCCGCCTGGGTGAACAAGTCTGCCTCAGCTGCTGCTCTAAAGAAGTCTGCTTCTGGTGTTTCTGGTGGTTCCAAGTCCTCAACTACTGCTAATACCAATGCTCCCGCGTCCAAGCGTGGATCTGCTTCCACAACCGCCAAAAGGAACGCTGCTTCTGCATCTGCTGCCTCCAAATCCACCAAGCAGATTAGCGCCGCCAAGTCTACCTCGTCTCGCCAAACTTCATCGGCAAAGGCTTCTGCATCTACTGTATCAGCAACTGCGAGGAGCGCAAGAACTGCGGAACGAGTCAAACTGATGAAGGAGATGGCTGCCATGTTGGACTGAGCAACCCTCCCTCTCTCTCCTCCTACAAGTGGAGACATAGTGTCCCAAAGGAATGTACAAATCATGATCAAGCACTCCTCCCCTTCAATTCATTGTGCATCAACATTGGGGAGCCAGGTCTGGTCCATGTTGGACTTGTCCAGTGGATGTGAAGCTGGCTTTACTTAATTACAGTGCATTGAGTGCTTTTGCGTGTGTATTTGTGTGCACGACTCTGTTAAGAGAGGGAAAGCGAGGAAGCTTGAAGTCGATTCGTTCCTTCGATTGCCGAGTGATGGGTTGTGGTGGTCCGTCTCTTCCGGTCAGTTCTCGCAGTTGGCCTCCCTGGTGAACTTTGCAGAACAGCGTGAGGGACATCGAGCGATGATAGCTTGCTTTTGCTCGGGTGAGATGAGGTGGAGGGAGTCGCAGACTTCGAAGAGCCTCTTCCCGACGAGCCCAGGTGCTTGTGGTACATCTACGGTGATGTCTTCCAGAGTTCCCATCAGTAGCATGAACCCGTGTGTGATGTGTTTGTCGTTGATTAGTCCCTTTTGGAGGATTGCGTGAAGGAAGTTTGCGATGAGGGATTGCTCGTGGAGTGATCTGTCCATGACCCAGTTGAGCAGTTCGTAGACAAAGAGTTCGCGCTCCGATGATGAGTGGTGGTGCTGAAGGTGTTCAAAGACGTGTGACATCTTCTCTTCGTGTCTGAGAGCGTCGGAAACGATCTCTCGAGGGAAGAAGGACGAGGAGATGGCGACGGTAGATGGCGAGGGGGGATGGGTGAGGGGCGACGAGGATGTAGAAGACGAGGGTGATGAGCCAATGGATGATGTGGAAGAAGCGGAGACTAAGGAAGAGGCGGAAGCGCTGCTGTAGGACTCTGGCTCCTTGATGGCGTTGGTGGTGGTGGGCGCCGAGGAAGCACCGACGGATCCAGAACGCCTTCCGTGAGAGGTAGAAGTGGTGGCCGCGGTGGACGTGGCGTTAAAAGAGCCGTTTGCTCCTGATTGTGCTGTTGTTGAAGAAGTTAATGACAATGATGAAGTTGATGATGATGAAGGAGGAGCCTTTGTGAATGACGAACTCCTCTCCTTGTGATGGTGGTGATGGGCACTCCCGTGTCTCCTTGCTGGCGATACTGATTGTCGTTGCTTGTTTCTCTCGTCAAATTCTGAAGATGGGACATACATGCGTTCGTTGGTGTGGAGAGTCAACGGATTGATGGTATCGGCTTCGTGCAGCTCCTTCACATCCTCAAGCTTCATCGGTCCTTCAAATCTCCTTCTCGGTCTCCAATCATTGAGTCTATCGTCAATCACATCTCTTAACAAGAATCTAACGCGCGCTTGGAACCCACGGTGCGATGCAAAGTCCTTCATATCTTCCATGTAAGCATCCAGTATTGGCTTCCCGATCTTGTCCTTATCCATAAATTCGCCAACGGTTCTCAGCAATGAGTACAACATGATGCAATGGGGCTCCACTGCGGCACACGCGCCTTTGCCCATTTTGTCGCGAATGCTCGCGATCAAACCGTCCGCACTGGACTTGAGCACCTTCAGTGGCATGAGGCCTCGCTTATACAACTCTCCCATGAATGTCATGTTTCCCATCACGCGGTTGCGAGCCTTGATGGCCACTTCGTCTTCGCCAATGAGCGGAAGTTTGCCGTCCACAGCCTCTTGCCACACGTAGTAGCAGTTGTTCAACAGGAACTTGCGCAAAGAACCAACGGGACGCACTTTCGCACCAGAACTATCGCCACGGGGACGGGCAGGGGAGGCGCTGCGGAAATCGGAGGAGGAGGGCGTCGGAGACGCGATGCCTGAGTCACTTCGAATTCGGTCTATTCTCGAAGGAGGGGGCGTAGTTGTGTTTGAAGTTGTCGTACCAGCACTGGGCACGTGAGCGGAGGTGAAGGAGAAGGGCGGCATGGAGGGGGAAGTGGAAAGAATGGAGACAGACGAGGACGCGATCGAAGGCGACGTGCCGGTCATCATCACTCGCGTTGGAGACGGTGAACGTATGGAGGAAGAGGTGGGCACTGCGAGGGCATGATCGGGGGAGGCGCCAGCGGCGACTGCAGCAGAAGAAGACGCGGATTCGAAGGGGTACGTCTTGTCCAACATCTTCGCCAGGTCCGCGTACATTGCGCAGAACGATTGCTCCAAGAGCGCTTTCGCATGTAGCAGCTTGACGCATTCAGCAAACACCTCTGCGCTCTCAAGTTGATCGAATTTCGCCACGATTTGCGCGGAGAGAAGATCGAACTTCTCCACCGTCAGTTTGTTCAGGAGACCGACTAATTCAGAGTGCAATTTACTCGCCCCAGTATGCATGATAGAGAAACGGGGACCAGTACGCAGCGCACTCTTTCCATCGCTCGTTCCGACCGCGGTTCCATTTGCACTACCGCTGCTGCCACTATTCGTGTGTTCGTCGCCCCAGCGCATGGAAGAGGAGAAAGAGGACGATGTTGAAGATGCAGAGGTGGCGTGGAGGAGGGTGGAGGAGGCGTTGGGGGAGGTGGAGGGTTGGACCAATTGGCTGGAGCTGCCGCTGCCGCCTCGCGTGCGATTTGGGCCTGAAGAGCTGCTCGAAGACATGCCGCCGAAGGAATTGGCACCACCCAATGGGGAACCAGAGCCGAAGGAGGAACCAGAGCCGAAGGAGTTGGGCGCGTTGAGCGTTCCGCTGCCGGACCGTCCAGTTCGCGGTCCTGTACTACTTCTCCTGTCTCGGTGCTGTACTTCTCGGGGATTTTGGTTGATGATGGAACTTGAGGACCCACCAGAGGTGCCATTGCTCTGCGAACTGCGATACGCCTGACAGCTCTTCAAACGGCTCAATGTGCTCATTTCGGGCTCCGCTGACTCACTTAAGCGATGTGAGTACATCCACGCACGAGTATATACACGCTCCTTCTCATTAGTCGGCCTTTCTACGAATGCAACACCAGGTGGTTCACGCAATAACGTCAACGAATCCGCATCGCTCGGCGCAATCGTCACAGGCGCAACGGGCGCTGTACTGCTAGTATTTGTAGTTTTCTGGAGGATGGAGTACGAAATGTAACGGGGTTAGCTCACGAACAGGCACGTGCAATGCGAGAAGGACAGGACAAAAGGCTGAACGATGTGCAACGCTCAACCAACATCGTGTATAGCCGCCTACATACCTTTGCTGGCCGCTGAGGACGAAAAGAGAACTAATGATAGCAGAAACACGGAGAAAAACGGGTCAGAGAAGGCGAAAAGGCACATTGCAATCAAATTGAACCTAAGACGCGCGCTCGCTCACTCCAAGAGGAGTATATCGAGTAGCCACAGGTCAGAGTGGATAATACAGATTTGTTGGATGCGAATGCACGTACTAGCGCAGCATCAGGCTTGGGCGATTGGCTCAAGTCAGCGTCGGAACTCATCTCGAATTACCGCTACCTAAATAGGAGGAGAAGCGTGGAAATGGTGTTAAAGAGATGGATTAGGAAGCAAACAATAGAGAATTGGGGGGAATGGGACACAAGAGGGGAGTAGAACAAGGAGAGGGGACCAAGAAGGGGAAGAGGAAGAGAAGGAGCGAAGCCGCTGGAACCTCGTCGCATTTCGAAGCCCCATAGACGCGCACAAGCCTCTCATCGTGCATCAAAGAAGAGCAATACACACGAGTAAAGATAACATACTACGTCTGCGGACCGGAGCCTCTCAGAATGGACTGGATGCTGCACAATGCCTGCCGCAAGAGGAGCCAAGGAGCAACAAGGGAAGGCGGACACTCCACTCCGAACGATGCTCTCCAACGGAATCGTATGGACTTGTCTGAGAATTGGGGGCGGAAACATATGAGAGGATTTGAGAGACCCCTGAAAACGTATGAGGAACTTTCAGTGTCCTTCTTCGACCAGCACCTGAGTGACCAAGGACCGAGCTGCTCGATTGCATGACAGGATGGTCTCGAAGCCATATCTGGATCAACCGACCCCGGAATGATGTATTGGAAAGAACAATAGGGTCGCAGACCACCTTGTGGAGATCAGCATCGGCCACCAACAGGGGTCGTTTCTCTCTGTAGGAGAGAGAAAGGAAAAGCGGACGCTGGAACTCTTGGAAGAGCTCCTATCCCACCTATAGTCTCGTCCCTGGAACGTCTCTCGAAATTGGATGGAAGCATAAGATTGTTAACGATTTCTTTGGGAAATAGGCCCTGTAAGCTCTTCCTTGGGTGGAAATAACCCTCTCCTTGTCGACACAATCGTTTTCGAACAGTAGCTCTTTGGGTGCTTGTACTGGTCGAGTTTCCCCGTTTTTGCTGGTAAATGAGGAGGAGCAAATGTTAAAAACATCTAAGAGAGTCGTAGAGGACTCCAGTGCCTGTCTATGGGACTCGGTCGCTTCACTCTCACACTGCATCATCCATTTGGTCTTGATTCGCTGGATTTCAGCTTTGTCGCAGTGAAGACCACATGTTACATCATATCTGGAGTTTTGGACGTACTTATAGCTGATGTGACTGGAGAATTCACTCCTTATCGCCTGAACGAAGTCACCTTCCCTGCTAACTCACACGTCAATATGCTCGGTCTCACTCGTCATATCTATCCGAATACCTGTATGCAATGAAATTTTGAGGTCGCTAGATGATGAAGACAGTACATGTCGCGGAATAAGGTGCGGTAGTCATCATATTTGTATCCACTGTTCTTTCCCTGAAAGCTCTAAAATCAGCGTATGTTGGTACCCACGTTGACTTTGTAAGGCATCTGTTCTGCATTACTAACCGAAAGTTCGTACAGTTGGACAGAAGAGGGCGATTCTTTTTGGCCCGCTTCGATGCAGATCCGGATGTCCCTATGTCTATGATCCAGGCACTCCTAGCTCCCCTATCTTTGGTCATGCTTCATCTACGTTGCGTTTCACGCTTATTCGTGCCGCTTCAGACCCTGGTTCTCATCTACGTCAGAACGCATGAAGGAACCCGCCATCTCTCGTCTCTTGCCTTCTAGTGCGCTGAAATCTTGGGAAACAGTTTGACAGACAATGTGTAAGCTAATTCTCGCGTATGGTCGTATTTCTCGCTGAACCCATGTGATGGCCCCCGGCGAATCTTCGAAGTTTGAGAGGCGGACCGCAACGCGCCGCCCGAATTGTCCAACCCATGGACAGTCCCCGTACTTCGCTTCGCCTGAATCCCTTTGCGTTTGACACAACCAGAGTAAGAGTCTATTCACTGATGCATATCTATTGACCTTACCTCACGCTGAGGATGGAGCAGACGATTTCTAATGAACCACTACCTCATACCCACCTCCCCTGTTCCCATCACTTGTATCAATGTCAAACGAATCTCTTTGATTGAATCAATATCTGCCATAGGGCCCTGCTCTGCGGCAATAGAACTGAGATCCACACCAGCACCAGTTTCGCGCTTTCGATTCCGTCCCTTCCTTCCCGTCCTGTTCCCACCATTCGTTCTACAGTCCATCTCAATCTTCCTAAAACAGGCCCCTCCCATCAATACTGGAATGAGGCCAGGAGCAACCACCCTTGAAGCCAACACTGAGTAGGCGCATGCGACCATGCTGCAAGAGCGCAACGGGCACTTGGGTCCTTCTGTGTCTGGTATATCTCCTTTTCACACTCAATTATGTAAAATCTACACGTTCAGTCGCGAGGGGAGGATGTCAATCAGCGCCACGGGATCTCTTGTCCGGTTTATTTCATAGCAAATCTTGGTCGTTTGACTCGATTGAGCTCCTTCTTCTTTCGATCAACTTTGAGTTCGGCGAAGGACTTGCGCTTCTTCTTCTCCGCGAAGAGAGCGCTTGAAGTTGGTCCTTCCGTCCTCTCCACCAGTTGGGAATCCTGATATGCCATGAGGTTCTCAGTAGATTTCAAGTCATGAGAAGCGAATAGTTGCCTGTCGAAGAGGTGTTTGGGCAGTTGGAAGTTAA
>Ga0307375_10004326_pt1 | contig 13586 bp, 19 predicted proteins | sample TR1MG_FD_202531 | JGI IMG/M metagenome (GOLD analysis project Ga0307375, IMG submission 202531) | Soil microbial communities from Risofladan, Vaasa, Finland - TR-1 | ecosystem: Environmental > Terrestrial > Soil > Coastal area > Acid sulfate soil | place: Finland: Risofladan, Vaasa | collected...
TACCTTCAAGAAGGATCTGTAGAGATGTTCTCAAATGAAGCATCTGTAATAGCTCCACTACGAACACCAAATTCAATCACAGATAATGTTGGATTATATTTTGGTAAAAATGTCAAAACAAAAAAACATATCCAAATAGATTTAGAAAAATTAATCGCACAACACATCTTATTTGTTGGACCCTCTGGAGCAGGGAAAACATTCACTATGTTGATGCTCTTAATGCGTGCACATGACATGCTGGATAAGAGAATCATATTCATAACAAACAAAGATGACAAAAAAACAAACTATGGTGCAGTTCCAACCTACTACAATGGTGCATACATCAAAGTTGGACCTGATGAAACTGATGCCAGTATCAATCCATTAAAAATCTTATTTGATACAACATACATGACTTCAAACTACGATTACATAAGAGCATACAATAACCACAAAGGATTATTACAACAGTTCTTTAAGATCTGGTTTAACTATGAAATCACAATAAATCAAATATCCAAACTGGATATGTACTTAGATAAAGTGTATAAAAATTTCGGCATCCACAAGGAAGACCCTGCAAGTTGGATCGATGCAACTTGGCCCCTTCTACGAGACTTACGGGCTTTGTTTGAAGTCGATGCAAGGGTGGATGTTACCGCACAGGCACTTTATGACAAGACATACCAACTAAGTGAGAACGGTGAATTAGCGTACTTGAACAGGCCATCAAATATAGACCTGTCAAAAGACATGGTTGTAATTGATACCTCAAAAGTACCAACTCAAATTGCAAAAGCAATGGATGTCTTTGTAATTGGAATATTGGGTTTAAGATTCAGAACAGATACTAGCAAGGAAACGATCATTGCTGTAGATGAAGCTGGAAACATAATGAAAGATCCAGTAATCACAGCATTCATATTGAAGATGTTGACTCAATCAAGAAGTTATGGAATTGCTTTGTGGGTTGGAACTCAACAACCAACCGATCTGGATGTTGCTAATGTATCTGAAGAATTCCAAACCAACATGGTAATTAACATAATTTTAGGCAAAGGTCTGAATAAATTATCCATGCCAATTATAGCTCAATACTTCAAACTTAATCTGGATCAACAATTACAATTGAAGTCAAGTCCTGTAGGAAGTGGCTTTTTGATGATCAATGATAAGGGAATTCATGTAGAGTTCAAACCAACAGATCATGAGCTGCAAATAATAACTGCAAAGAATGAAATAATTGAACCCGATGTTGCTATGAAGATCTCCCCAGAGCTATTAAAACTTGCAATTGAACACAATTTCTTTGCAACTGAATGGATTGATGGAGATGCATCACATATACTAAAAAACAACGGATATCTGTCCCGAAGCGTAATTACACCCGTTGGACGTGGATTAACATCTGTATGGATTAAATCAGAAATTATGTCTGGCGAGAAAATCGGAACTCAATCTGTAGATCATTTTGCAACAGTCATGATAATCGCAGGACATCTGATTAATAATGGCTGGACTGTAGAAGTAAATCACATGCAAACTGCTGATATTCTAGCAGAATATGAAGATGTGAGAATTGCTATAGAATATGAAAGACCAGGAAGTCACAGCGAATCTGAATTGAAAGAAAAGGCTATACGAATTGAACAACAACAGCGGTTGCAATTATTTGTTGTTCAAACAGACAATATGGCAATGGTGCAAAAAGCTGTCGGAGAAAATTACACCTTCAAGAGAGGCAAACAATTAGTGGATCACCTGGATAGTTTAATAGTTGGAAAATAGTTATTAATAGTAACTATTTTTCCATTTTATCTAACTATTGACCCTCGATTCAAAAGGTATTGTACCAATAAACCATATTAATCAACCAAAACCACTCTTGCCTAACTACAAAATCCACGATTGGATCAACGTATGCTTGTTGATTCCAATCGTCTCATTCTTTATTTATTTCCACTATCCAATTCTCAGTGTCATCCTATTTTCAATTTCATATCTCTTTTCAACTTTCTTCCTATCTCCAGATCTGGATACTGATAGTAAACCATATCATCGATGGAATATCCTTCGAATCTTTTGGTGGCCGTATAAATCCCTAATGACTCATCGTGGCTATAGCCATAATCTCATTGTTGGGCCCTTACTCCTTGGAGGGTACAGCCTGATCCTTAGCAGTCCATATCTATTCCTGCACACTCCTACTGTACCCCACGAGCTTATCCTCGGCTTTATTGTTGCCTATGATCTCCATATCCTGGTGGATAAGATCTTATAAAGTAGGAAATAAGCATTCAGGGTACAGTGGGATGCTGTTTGTGTCAGCTCTATAAAAAAGAAAAACTGCTGGATCAGACTTGCTCACTTCATCTGATCGCCGATGTAAATATCCAGCGCAATAATAAACTCTGCTTTCGCACTTGAAGGGATATAAGCCCCTGCTGCAATATCATGGCCGCCGCCGGACCCGCCAAGACTCGATGATATCGAGCTCATCGCTGCAGCCAAGTTCAGACCCTTCCTGACTAGATCGTACGTCCCCCTACCAGAAACCTTCACACCACCGGGAGTGTCAGCAAACGCAATGATGGGAAGACTACGATCCCCTACAATACTATAACTCATCCCTGCTATGATGCCAACTATGGTATCCTGAATTTTAGACCCGGAATCAAAATACTGAAAATGCTTCATTTTCGTAACACCCTGCTTTTTCACCAGGATAATCCCATCAACCAGGTTCTTCCGGTGATTCGCCAGGAGGACCTTTGCCCGCTCATACCCGGTACCGCGATCACCCATACATACACCAAGTCCTACGCTGGCCTTACTGTATCGTGCAGTAGCATTCAGCAGAGTGGAGTACTCTGATGCGTCCCGCATCTCTGTACCCTCAATCTCCTTCGGGAACGTATAGACTTCGCCTACCAGCCGATTTATTTTTTCCCCGGATATCCCCGCGGAGACACAATGATTAACAAGAGAAGCAATAATGCGCTGTTTTTCTTCAGCTTGCATGTCAATCCACCGCAGCCATTTCTCACCATGCATGTGCACGCCGGCATCTTTGACAAATTGAATGCATGCATCACTATTCCCGGAAAGGCCGGGAATATATGGATCTGAATTGTACTGCAGCATCTTATGAACTGCTCTGGTCTGTTTTCCAAAAAACATAAGATCCTTTTCACATATGATTGATCCATTAGCCACACCAAGATTTACAATCTCTTTATTGACACCAGTGAGGCGAAGTAATTTCATGTGTTGAAGATCGCCGACAGCACCAACAATTGCAAGGTTAGCAAGGTCGTTATTACTCCCACGAGAATTACTCCCGAGAGCATTAGCCAAAACAAAGGTAGTTCCAGAACCACTGAGATCAGAAGTCCCATTGATGCCATACACCCGAGGATTAAGGTGAAAATCGCAATCACCAGCTGGGACGTGGTGATCACACACGATGGCTTTAATCCCAAATTCATTGATTTTTTCAATCATACCACTTCCTAAATCAGTAAATATTACAAGATCAGATGTTGCCGCAGCAATACTCTTAATTAAATCATCCGTAAGTTGACGAATAAAATCCACACTGTAACTAATGCCGGCGCGCTCCAGCGCCGTACACAGTATCGCAGCTGAAGTTAATCCATCAGCATCGATGTGGCTCACCACATGAACGACTGACTGCTGTTTGATAAGGTCAGCACATTTACTAGCCATTAGTTCCATTCGTTTCAACATAACACCTTAACACCGCAATACAACGCACTTTTTACCAGGATTATCTCTAAATTCATCATCTGTATCAACATGAACCCATTTGACCCATCCAGATACTTGATGAGCAGAATCATCATGCACGGCAACACCAACCTGTAAATTAGGTGGCATTTCTTCAAGTTTTTTAATTAGTGTCTTAACAGTTACCATCACCATCCACCACCGTCTATATCCTGGATTGGTATAGAATCTATTTCATAATCAGGGTCCACTTCACCGAATTTTTCCATAGCACGTCCACCATTTTTATTACATGCCATAATATATATCCTGCTATCAGCAACGTAAAACCAAACACCATCAGGTTGTTCTGTAAAACAACGCTTAACTCTTTTAATCCAGTTTTTTATTTCTTTTGGAGGATTATCAATATCAATCATAATTCACCGCGCATAATATTTTATGAATCCTTCAATGTACTGATAGATAACCATCTCAGCAAACAGCTGAGTGGTCCCGAGATTACAATCAGGAATGAACTCAAATTTAAGGTTCCTATTTTCAGACTCCCACTTGTAAATAGTAGTGAACGCAAGGAAACGATCTATATTGTTTCCACAGAACAGCGGGTCAACGAACTGTGCTAAACTTCCTTCAACAACAATTCGGTAGAAATCAGTCCCTTGAGCACAACTGCTAATTTTTTTCTTAAACTTATCTCGATCATCAGACCCTATGTTTGCAAGGAGCTCACAGACACGCTTATATTCAATCGCAAATACGGATGAATAGTCAACACCATTATATTTGAAACTGTAGTCACCACGCTGGAGTGTACAATCCTCGACTTTAAAATGTTGGGACCAATAAGGTGAATCAAACCGCCTTATTTGCTCCCTGGTGTCACGGAGGATGATAAGCTGATCAGTCTTTATGTATTCACTGGGCATTTATCTACCACGAACAAGACCCACTTCAAATTGTTCAGACTCAATATCTTCCGGTTCACGGAATTCCTGATTAAGAATTTTTGCCTGGGCAGATGCTTCTGCTTTTGTGACCGCGTCACGCAATGCGAACTCAATAAATGCAAAATGCGAATGCATTATTGTATACCTAGCATCCTCAAGATTGCCACTGGCATTCTTAATTTTAGCACCCGCTCTGATTATTGGCATCTCCCCATTCCAGCCATCAAGAATATCAGGATTCTTTTTCATCCTCTCAAGGATCAGCATACGGCGATGATTTTCGAAATCATGATGCACAACAGAATCAACATAAATATTGCCGAGATAAGCCCTTACGGTTGCTTCTGCGTACTCTTTTGTCTGAACTGCACTGATCACAGCAGTGGACACGCCACGCATATTCGAAATTCTTTGAATACTAGCAGCATCCGGCCGTTCGTTGCCATGAACTTTATATGAACTACCACGTTCTTCCAACCACCGTCTTGCTTTGTCATCATTAATGATACGATCAAGTTCATCATGTGTCTTATTGAGAAGAGAATTAGGCTCTTTCATAGCAGGAACGCCACCAGCTGATGCTGGTGTTTCGGCCGGTGTTACTGGTGGAATGACGGAATCAGGCTTCTTTTTAGATTTTGGAGCTGGCGCTGATGGTGCCGGCACAGCAGATTTATCCTTTTTAAGAAATAAGGGTACAGGAAGCACTGAGTTTCCAATAGGCTGCCCAACATCTTCACCGGAAGTTGCAGGATCCAGTGTCGCGGGTGGATCCATATCAGTGGATGTTGGGCCGCTCTCGTTGGCTGGTTCGGCAGAAACATCAACCTCTGGATGAGAAAGATCCGGTGTTTCTGTAGCTTGAGTAGCAGGTTCTGCCGGTACGTCAAATATCGACGGAAGATGATTCGTTTTAGAAATATTTAACAGTATCGTTTGCAGGTTGAGTAATTCAGGCTGAGTAGATATATCAACACTCTTCCTTGAATAATCTCCATGAGGATACCATTCAATTACTATTTTTGCTCCACTGAGATTGACACAACAATCAATGGTATCATACTGTTTTAACCAAACGTTGGCAGTCATGGATTGTTCAACAAATTTACATTCTATTAGATATTGTACTATGCGATCCTTGTTCTTAATCATAAATTCACCCTATACTTATTCTATATGCGTTACTATTATATATGTTTAACGAGTATAACAAGTTGAACGTGATATTATGATAGGAACTGAAACAATCGGAGTAAGGCATGTAGATAAAAAAGCATACAGGGAATTCAAGATGAAGTGTATCGAGAAAAACTATTTGATTGGAACTGCAATATCAGAAGCAATGAAATTATGGTGTAAAGAAGAGGACGCGCACTCACTCTGATGAGCGAGAGCGAGTGCTCTGAAAATAAAAGGAATGGTAAAAGATGACAACAAACATAACAGTGTTAGATATAGAAACAACCGGGTTGACAGCGACATCACAACTGGTGTGCTTTACATTAGGCCACCAACAAGTGATGCGCGAACCGGGAGAATCAGAACAATTTATTCTGAAATTTCTCTCTGAAGCAATAAATCAATGCAAAGACAACTTACTGGTGACATTCGCCGGAGCCCCGAAATTCGGATCATTCAAAGGACTGGACATTCCATTCCTGAAAAATAGGTACATCCAAAATGATATGATCGACAGATACCCGTTTGTGGGAATGGATCACCTGGATGTCTCGGACATGGCAGTAAAGCACTTGATAACTGCAACTGAGGAAAACCCAAAAATTGATGACTTGACAGCCGACCTGGTTATCAGGCTAATGCATATTGTCAATATGGTGCCAACGAAGACCAAAAAGACAAATGTTGGTATGCTGGAGGAAATCACAGATCCAGAAATGCTGGATAAAATAAAGAGCTTCATGAGTGTGCATGGAGAATCAAAACTCAGAGATCATAATAGTCTGGACAGTATCTGCCTGAATGTTTTCAACAACTTTGGGCAAGATCTGACTGATCATATAGTAGGAGCAGATGTACCCCAAATATGGAAACAATACTGCAAAACAAATGATGACGGTTGCAAAGCGCAGATCCTCAACCATAATTACATGGATGTGAAGAAAACATACATGTTATTCAGGGCTCTGGAAAAACTGACTTCATATAGACCAATCACAACGCTGTAGAGGATGAATGGACGTGCACTCACTCTGCGGAGTGAGAGTGAGTGCACTCTTAAAAATAAGGAGGTCAACAGAATGGTTGATTTTCAAAAATTATTAAACAATAAGAAACAAAATCCAAGGAATGTGAAAGAAATGGATCCCGAAATTCAAGAAATCAAAACAAAGCTTTCAGAAGCAGGATTGAACATAACCGAAGCAGACTTAAAGGCTAGATTTACGCTTTTGAATGGATTCGGTGTACCTAAGAACGAAATAGTTCGAAGTGTATTGAACTACTTTGCAACACAGGGTGGAATTGATACCAAGAAGTTCTATGGTGGTGGAGATAACGCTGAAGTTACAGTGGATACCCTGACCGATGAGAACATGTGGGGTACAGTGAGAGTGAAGGTAGTGCAGCTGTGGAATTCTGAACATGAATCCATCAATCAGGTTGGACTTGTTGGGGATGCTACAGGAACTGTGAAGTTCACTTCCTGGGCTAGTGCCAACGCAATGAATATGGAAGAAGGCAAGTCATATTTAATCAAGAATGTAGTCACTTCTAAATTCAATGAAAGGATGCAGATCGGCATCAATAAGAAATCAGTAATCTCTCCAGTCGATGATGAGATCGAAGTAAGATATGCAACCGTGACAGTCGTTGGTGCACTGGTGAATATCCAGAATGGATCTGGTTTGATCAAACGATGCCCACAGTGTAACAGGTCATTGAGAAATGGCGTGTGCTCTGAACATGGTAAAGTCCAAGGGACCTACGATATTAGAGTAAAGGGATCCTTAGACGATGGAACAGAATCGCATTCAATCTTGCTGAACACAGAACTAACTGAACAGGTAACTGGAATCAACCAGGAAGCAGCAATCGCAATGGCAGTCGAAGCCATGGATCAGAATGTAGTGGTCGATGAATTCGAAAACAGGCTGTTATGCAGATTCTTTGTTGTTGAAGGAACAAAAATGGATCAAACAATTCTTGTGTCTTCAATAACACCACTCGGTGAAATAGGACAAGAAGACATTAAATCATTGAAAGCAGCTATCCCTGCAGAGGTGGTCTAAATGGCAGACTATGTACGAAGTCCAACAAGACTCATGTTTGCTAAAGAAATGAGAGATTGTGAAATATCATATCAGGATGGTGATGATCAATTTGCAGTAACTCATGTAGTATCACCAACTGGTGAAAATGTCCATAGAGTGTTGATGGTTGGGGCAGTTACTGAAAAAGAAGATATCGGATCAGATACAGAATACTGGAGACTCAGAATTGTGGATCCAACCGGGTCAATTTTAGCATATGCCGGACAATACCAGCCAGATGCAATGCATCAAGCGGATCAGTTAGAAGTCCCACAATATGTTGCAGTACTGGGAAAGATGAAGCTATTCATAACAGAAGATGGGACGGTAATTTCATCAATAAGTGCTGAAAATATAATCCCGGTAACTGTCCTACAAAAAAATCAGTTCCTATACTTTGCAGCAAGAAATTGCCTATCAAGACTGTTGGAACCAGACGAATCGAATAAATCGATAACAATGGCAAAAGAACACTACTCAATAGATAAAGCTGAGTACTTCAAAATGGCAAAAGAAGTAATCGAATCGTTAGAAGTGTGAAATATTGACAATCAGGGTATCTAAATCAAAGATGCTCTGATTAATTTCTTTTTTAAAAGGTGAACATTATGAAAACTGCACAAATCAAGAGAGGAATCACAGCGAATATAGAAGTCATTGTGCTTGTAGATGACATACCAGTGGCTAACATACGATGTAATGATTATGGTGTAAAAGATAACATGATCATATGTAAACAAAGAGATTACAATTCATATGTATGGGTTCAGGATTACACCGTGACAACCTGGAAAATCATCGATGATGTAAAACCATACAGACACAAGTGTGTATCATGTGGACACTACATAATCTATGGCCGAAACCCATCAGATCCATGCTGGCATTGTGGGAAGCGATGTCTATGACATCGATACCACGGAAGACGATGAATATAAATGAAATTGTTAAGAAATTTAACAATTTCATTGGAAATGAATCAATTTCACAAGAATCAAAAAAGGAGCTATGTATACTACTTGAAGACATCCTAGAATCAGCAAACAACTACAACGGATATAGTAATATTTGTTGGAAAAATGGTGGATGGGTTGCCTGGGTGAATGATGGTAAACCAGAAGACAAAAAACCATATATGAAAAACGAGTGGTCAAGAATTTATTATTAAACCAGGTGATTTTATGGAAACAATCAACTACGCTACTAAACGGTATCCAAAATTGAACGATTCATGGGTAATGAAAGAATTGAATGATGTGATTGATATTGACAGAGTATCAAATCCAGCAGCGGCAGCACATCTAATGAAATCAATATTCACAAAATTAGACATGCAGAAAGAACATTTTTTTTCAATATCAGTAGACACTAAAAATAAAATAAAATCTGTTGACTTGATATCAATGGGAAGTTTAAATGCAAATATAGCACACCCGAGAGAAATATTCTATGCTGCAATTGCACATCGAGCAGCTTCAATCATAACCTGCCATAACCATCCAAGTGGAGATCCAAATCCAAGTCAACAGGATGTGGATATTGTGAAAAAATTGACTGAGGCAGGAAGGATAATCGGAATAGAACACATGGACCATGTGATCTATGGTGGTGAAAAGTGGTTGAGCATGAAAGAACAAGACTTACTGAGGTAATCATGAGACAATTGAAAAGATGGTATTTCCTACTTAGAGGCCAGCCGTATGCGTACGGTCCTATCGGTCCCATGACGCTTGAAAAAGCAAAAGAAGATATCAGGGAATCATGGGGTAATGGAAATAAACTACCACATGGGACTCAAATATGGCGAGAGTAAAAAGAGGTATGCGGCCATACAACAAAACCCCTAAAACGGGATATGGCTGCCATTCCTGTATACACACCCACAATGGATGTACCCGTGAATGTACACCAAATCAAAGTGGTGGTACTGGATATGAATTCAACAAAGTCTACAACCACAAAATGTTCTGGTTAATACAACAAAAGAGAACAGTTGGAGAATAATATGAATGCATGGATAGCTCATTGCAAAGGACGCTACCCAAGAGAATTTGCCACCCCAGAAAGATTACGATCCCCTATACTTAATGATGACCAGCTTACAATGTATGTTGAAACATATATGCCTGGTCACAATACGTATACTTCGGTGTACGGTTTTGAAAAATGGAATAGAATAGACAACAAAAAATTGGATTATTCGCGTGCAATAATCGACACAATTTTCATTGATCTGGATTGGAAAGAAATGCCAGAAATTGCTCTTTACGAAGCCAGATTATTTGAATTGGATTGCTACCATAAAGGAATCACACCAAGAATATATTTCACCGGGATGAAAGGGTTTGCATTATATCTAGACTTTGAACCGGTGGAGATCGAACAAGAATTTAAAAAACCAGTGATTCGGACATTCATAGAATATATCCGAGACACACTATCTCTAAAAACACTAGATTCTCAATGTGTGGATGGAATATCAAGAATATCAAGATTACCCAATACACTCCATAAAAAATCTGGACTTTACTGTATACCGTTAAGTAGAGATGAGCTGTGGCATATGGATGGAATACAGCACATACTGGATCTAGCAAAAAATGTCTCTGAAACACCAATTGTGGTGGTTAACAATGAAATCATACCGGAGATGTTGTTAAAAATTCAAGACATACTGAAAGAAACTAAAGTAGAGGTCACAGAAGGCAGGTCCACTGTACCCTTCATACTACCACAGAAACAACCGGATGAAACACCAGTCAGAGGAACGCCTTGCCTTGGAGTTATGGAAGTTATGTGTGGGGTACAAGAGGGGACACGGGATGTGAGCATGTGCGGGTTGATAGCTGGAATGAATATCCAAATGGGATTAAGTCCAGCTGAAATAAATTCAGCGTTGGAAAAGTGGATGAATACTTGCAATCCACCACTTAACTACACCGAAAGTGAACGCCATTATAAATTAACTGAAATTATGAATAAACAGTACAGACCATGTACATTCTTGATTCGAGCAGGAGTGCCGGCATGCAACACCTGCCCGATAAAAAGACAGAAGGGATAAATCATGAAAATGGATGAAATAATAACTGCAATAAAGAAATGTGTTGATGACTGGTTAAGCAAAAAACACATCGGCTGCTTTTCTTGGGTTGACGATGGATTGGGAGCTTACATCAAGATAAAAGATTTCAATTACTTTTTCCATATATTATGGATTAAAGATTGGAATGAATCTAATCGTGAAATACCAATGGCAGAGTTTGTGATAGCCTGGACAACAGAAGAAAATGTTAGACAGGTATGTGCTGCAATAAATAAATGGAATTCTTAAAAATAACTAAATAATTTTTTTAAAATTTAATTCGAATAACCGGAGGTATCGAATGAATCACATAATATTGTCAAGAGGAAATATTAAAGGAAAAGTGGTGAATGTTTCGTTAAGGCCAGTAGAAGATTGTGGAAACTGTGAGTACTGTAAAGATAAATGCTATGCTAAAAAAGTATATAGATTAAGGCCAGTTGTGAAATACGCATGGGACAACAATTCTGATGCATTTAATGCAGATCCATTCAGTGCTTGTGAATCAATCATCGAACAACTATACATATCAAAACCAATTAAGTTATTCAGGATCCACGTATCAGGTGATTTTTTGAATCAAGAACATCTTGACTCATGGAATATTGTTGCCGATCAATTTCCACAAACAAAATTCTTGGCATTTACTAAAATGTTTGACCTGGATTATTCTGCAATAAAAAAGAACATCCAGATCGTTTATTCAATGTGGCCTGGAATGCCTGATGACAATGTGCCGGATGGACCGCGTGCCTGGGTGCAGGACGGTACAGAAACAAGAATACCTGACAATGCGATTGAATGTGATGGACAATGTCACAAATGTGCAAAATGTTGGGGTTTGAGAACAAGAGATGTTGTTTTTAAGATGCATTAGAGAAATAAACGAGCCCCCGCTCTGATGAGCGAGAGCGGGGGCTCTGAGAGTAAAAGGAATGATAGAATATGGTTGAATACACAATAATATGGGAAATTAACCTTGAAGCAGATTCCCCAGTAGAAGCAGCAATAAAAGCATTGGAAATACATCGAGATCCAGAATCACTGGCAACAAATTTTATAGTTGTGAATCAAGAAACCGGTGAAGAAGAGGACGTTGATTTGGGGAATTGACAATGACAAACAAAAAATCCGAATACTACGGACCGCTGTGGGACTGGAAAGCCATGATGCATGACAAATGTGCTGAAGGACCTGAAAATATGGATGGAATATCATCCTGTTATCTACCTGGTGGAGTACTCATACACAGAGGTCGTACCTGTGATGGCTGCCGATATAATGGACCACGAAACCTATACTGATGACATGGACCTGCCCACACTGCAGCCAATGGAATAGTATTCCAAACGATAGAACCTGTCATCGTTGTGGAACGCCACAAAGGGGAGTGACAACACGCTGTGACATTTGCAACATAGTGTACCCAGATTGTGAACCACTTTCATATATAAGACGTGGAGTATGGGCCTGCAGAAAATGTAAAAAGAACATAGAATCACATGGCTAAAATACCAAGAAGAATAGTGCAATGTATTGGAAATTAACCTTGAAGCAGATTCCCCAGTAGAATGTCACGGTAAGCGCAATAAATGTGGAAAATGCTGGAGCTTACGATCAAGAGGATAAAATCATGAAACCAAAGACCGGAAAATTAAGAAGATCCAAATTGGGTTGGGTCTATAAATGTGAGGACTGTAAAACTTCATATCCCGAATTTATTCCAGGTAAAGAACTGGATGAAGGACTGGCCTGGTGCAATGGACATCAGATAACATTGTGTCCTTGGTGTAGACCGGACTCACAACCATGGAAATGGGGTAGAGGAATATAATGGCTGCACATAAAAAAAAGCCGAGAAGAGTCGTGCAATGTATTGGATGTGGTGAAAAACACATCGAATACGAAGGTGAAAATATTAATAGTTCACCATGCTGTGACAGGGCATTACGCCTCTGTCCTGGTGAATTAAAATAATCTTTTTTTTTCAATAAAGTCGGTGTGGTTGAGCCTAACTGACGTTGAAATATCAAGAGGAATAAAATAATGACACAAGATCAAGGCGGATTAATGGCTCTTGCAACAGAGCTGGAACGGCAGATAAATTCAAGAATGGATATTGTAGTGGATTCGAGAGAATTGAGAGCAGTACCAGATCCAGACGGGACTGTAAAGTTATCAGTGCCGATACCGAATCAGGAAAACAATATGCCACAGATGTTTCCCATGACTGACTTCGCACACGCTCAGATAGCAGATAAGATGGGGATCCCGAAGAAATACTATGACACAATGCGAAATGGACATCAAGATCTACTCTCAATAAATGTCAACGAGTGGATTGGAAATAAAGAACGAAGATTGATCAGGGTGTTGGACGGCAATGTAAGGGCTTTCTTATCAGACAGATATCGAATTCTGGACAACCATGACCTGCTCTTCCAGGCTCTCGAAACATTCAAAGATGTTGGCGCACTGGTCCACAGAGCAGACCTCAGTGAGACAAACATGTACGTAAAGGCAATTGTACCCCACACAATAGACGAG
>Ga0307375_10004328_pt1 | contig 13586 bp, 15 predicted proteins | sample TR1MG_FD_202531 | JGI IMG/M metagenome (GOLD analysis project Ga0307375, IMG submission 202531) | Soil microbial communities from Risofladan, Vaasa, Finland - TR-1 | ecosystem: Environmental > Terrestrial > Soil > Coastal area > Acid sulfate soil | place: Finland: Risofladan, Vaasa | collected...
TCGAACCAGCGACCTCTTCCGTGTCAAGGAAGCGCTCTAACCAACTGAGCTACGCGCCTGCTACCAAACCAGAAGTAGTTTATCAGGTACGGGATTGCCGGGAAAGCGAGGAGTTGTTCCGCCTGCGCGCCGCAGGAGTACCATTTGTTAGGTGCCGATCGGTTCCATTCGGCACCAGGTGGAAGAGCTGGCGTGCCGTTTCCGTTTTTTGCCCGTCAGACATGCGGCTAAGGAACGCGAGCCGGAGCGAGGAGGACAGGGACCGGCATTCGGCGTGTGCAGCGCCGGTGGAGTCTGCCTGTTGAACGAGTTATGACCGACGTTGCGAACCACCGCTTGAACCCATTCCGCACCGCGCCCAACCTGCTCTCGCTGTTGCGTATTTGTCTTGCGCCGTTCCTGGTTTCCGCCATCCTGGAGAAGCACTTCGAGGTCAGCTTCATACTCTTCCTCGTGGCTGGCCTCACGGACGCGCTGGACGGCCTTCTGGCCAGGCTGCTGAAACAACGCACCATGCTGGGGCAGTACCTTGACCCCGTCGCCGACAAACTGCTCCTGAGCACGCTCTTTGTCGTGCTCATGTACGAGGGGTTGATACCGATGCGCGTCACGGTCATGGTCCTTGGCCGCGACGTCGGCATCCTGTTGGTTTCAGCCATCTTGTACGCGGCGGCGGGTCGGCGGGAGTTCCATCCCAGCGTCTTTGGCAAGCTCAACACGCTTGCCCAGGTAACGGCTGTGGCCGTCGTGCTCCTGCATCAGCTCACTCAGGCGCCTTGGGTGGTCATCCTGCGCCCGGTTGCGTTGTACGCCACCATGCTCTTCACGGTGGTATCCGGCTTGCACTATGCCTGGATCGCGGCGCATCCCCCTGCTGCTGCGCATTCCGGCGAACACATCCACAAATGAGCCAATCGCGCACGACCCCGCTCCTTGCTGTCCACTTGGAACCAGCCAGGCAATTGCTGCCTCTGGTGCGGCAAAAAGGCCGTTTTCGGGGAGGTTATTCGTCGTCTAGGGTATCTTCCGTTTCGGCTTTCTCTTCGATCACCATGTCGTGAAGCTCTTCGGAGTCAAAGACTTCGCCACACTCCAGGCATTCGAGGAACTCAGAGTCCTCGTGCCGGGAGACAATTCTAACCCTAGGGTGTTTACAGGCGCTCGCCATCGCTTCTTTATCGGTTGGATTGAAATGCTCTTTTCGCAAATTGTATCGGCCTTTTCGTCTTTTTCAAGTGACAAATTGGAGAATCGGGCTCCTTTCTTAGGCGGCGGAGAGGGTGACGGCAATCGGAATGCCCAGGCGGGCTTGAAATGCGGACAGAATCGGTCGTATACTGAATGCGGACCGAAGAAGTCGCATATTCCATGCTCAAGCTCAGCAAAAAAGCCGACTACGGGTTGATGGCGCTCAAGTACCTCGCCGAGCATCCGGAGACCACTGCGCTCAGCGCGAAGGATATTGCCGACGCCTACGGAATTCCGGCGCAGTTGCTGGCCAAGATTCTGCAGCAACTCACCCGGTCCGGCCTGCTCAAGTCCCACGCCGGCATGAACGGCGGCTATGCTCTTGCCCGCGAAGCGCGAGCGATTTCGGCCTACGAGGTGATTCATTCCATCGACGGGCCATTTTTCATTACTTCCTGCACCAAAGGGTCCAAGGGCTGCGATCTGACGCCCAGCTGCACCATCAAGGAACCTCTGGCGCGGGTGAACGAAACCATTGCTGGAGTGCTGAAGAGCATCAGTATCCAGGACCTGGCTGAGCAGGAACACCCGGCAGGGCAGGCCCGCGAGGCCAGTCCGCTGGTTTCCCTAACGCCTTAATGCAAGATCCTATCCTCCGCCGCCGGCGGAGACGAAGTGAGGATGGAGACCCGAGATGAGTACAGTTGCCAGCCAGTTGGACGTGCCCGCAGGCGTAAGCCTGCCGATCTACATGGATAATCACGCCACCAGTCCCATGGACCCGCGGGTTCTGGAGGCCATGATGCCGTTCTTCACGCAGAAGTTTGGTAATGCCGCCAGCCGCAACCACTCGTTTGGCTGGGAGGCGGAGCAGGCTGTGGATTTGGCCCGCCAGCAGATTGCCAGGCTGATTGGCGCGACGGCGAAGGAGATTATCTTCACTTCGGGCGCAACGGAGTCCAACAACCTGGCCATCAAGGGCATTGCGGAGATGTACCGCGAGCGCGGCAACCACATCATTACGCAGGTGACCGAGCACAAAGCGGTGCTGGATACCTGCAAGCGGCTGGAAAAGTACGGCTACCGGGTGACCTATCTTCCGGTGAAGGCCGACGGTCTGATTGACCTGGAAGACCTGAAGCGCGCCATCGACGACAAGACGATTCTTGTAACCATAATGGCGGCCAACAACGAGATTGGCGTGCTGCAGCCCATCCGGGAGATTGGCAAGATCTGCCATGAGAAGGGTGTCATCTTCCATACGGACGCAGTGCAGGCCGTGGGCAAGGTGCCGGTGAACGTGATGGACGACAACATCGACGTGCTGTCGCTCACCGCTCACAAGATTTACGGCCCCAAGGGCGTGGGCGCGCTCTATGTTCGTCGGCGCAACCCCCGGGTGCAGATTGCGGCGCAGATTGACGGTGGTGGGCACGAGCGTGGCATGCGCTCCGGAACGCTGAACGTCCCCGGCATTGTGGGTCTGGGCAAGGCCTGCGAGATTGCCATGCAGGAGATGGATACTGAGGCAGCCTATCTGCGCGGACTGCGCGACGGCCTGAAGGCGAAGCTCGAAGCAGAGCTGGACTACATCCACGTGAACGGCTCCATGGAGCACCGGCTGCCGGGCAACCTGAACGTGAGCTTTGTTTATGTGGAGGGCGAGTCGCTGCTGATGGGCATCAATGACGTGGCGGTTTCCAGCGGTTCGGCCTGCACCTCGGCAACGCTCGAGCCCAGCTATGTGCTGAAGGCTTTGGGACTGGGCGACGATGTGGCGCACAGCAGCATTCGGTTTGGATTGGGCCGCTTCAACACCCAGGCGGAGGTGGATTACGTGGCCGCCAAGGTGATTGACATTGTGAAGAAGCTGCGCGAGCTTTCGCCTCTCTACGAGATGGTGAAAGAGGGCATTGACCTGACCAAGATTGAGTGGCAGGCACACTAAGTTTGGCAATTCAGCAACGGCGGGCCGGCCTGCCGAATCTAACCAGTAGACGCGGCTTCCCCCGCGGAAGGAGATTGAACGATGGCGTACAGTGATAAGGTCGTTGACCACTACAGCAATCCGCGTAACGTAGGCACGCTCGACAAGAGTTCCAGCGAAGTGGGCACTGGCCTTGTGGGTGCTCCGGAGTGCGGCGACGTGATGCGTCTGCAGATCCGCGTGAACCCTGAGACGCAGGTAATCGAAGAGGCGAAGTTCAAGACCTTCGGTTGCGGTTCGGCCATTGCCAGCTCCTCGCTGGCCACCGAGTGGATCAAAGGCCGCACGGTGGAGGATGCCCTTGAGATCAAGAACACCGATATCGTGAAGGAGCTTTCGCTTCCGCCGGTCAAGATTCACTGTTCGGTGCTGGCGGAGGATGCGATTCGCGCAGCCATCGGCGACTGGAAGAAGAAGAACGGCGTGGCGGAGACTGCGGACGCAACCACGGCTGCGCACTAAGAGCAGCTTTTAAGACAGGCGATCATGTCGAACATGGTGACAATCGAATCCAAGCCCGGCGAGGGCGCTTCGGTCGCTCCGGCTGCGGCCAGCCCAGCCGCCGGTCAGGGCCTGCAGGTGACTGCTCGTGCTGTCCAGCGCATTCGCGCGGCCATGGCCAAGGAGAGTATCTCGCCCACCGAGGGCGGGCTGCGCCTGGGCGTGATGGGCGGCGGCTGCTCGGGGCTTTCGTACTCCATTCAGTTTGATACGCATCCCCGCGAGCGGGACCGCGTGTATGAGTTCGACGGCGTGCGCGTCTTCGTAGACCCCAAATCGTTTCTTTACCTGCATGGTATGACGCTGGACTATGAAGAGACACTAATGCGGCAGGGCTTCAATTTCATCAATCCGAACTCCTCGCGCTCCTGCGGCTGCGGTTCTTCGTTCTCTTAGTAGTTCCGGCGGCTGGAGTTCGTTATGTTGAAACAAATTGATTCGGCGGTGCCGGTCGCGTGCTGGTCCTGCTCGGTAGCGCAAAATGAGTCCGAGCTGTTCTGCTCGCACTGCAGCAAGATTCAGCCGCCTCCGGGCGGGGATTATTACACGGTCTTCGGACTCACTCCGCAGCTGGATGTGGACCTGGCCGTTCTGGAGCACGAGTTTCACCGGCTCAGTCGCAAGTTGCATCCGGACCGTTTTGCCCGCGCAGCGGAGATTGAGAAGCAGTGGAGCCTGGCGGACACGGCTCTGCTGAATGATGCCTACCGCACGCTTCGCGATCCGCTTCATCGCACCGAGTATCTGCTGAAGCTGCATGGAGCGGAGATTGGCGAGGAGCACGCGGGCAAAGATCGCGGAGAGGTCGGGAAGGATCCCTCCCGCGTTCCAGCGGACCTTCTGGAAGAGGTCTTCGAGCTGAACATGCAGTTGGAAGAGATGCGCATGGCGCGCAAGGTGGGCGAAACTGACGCCGATCTGCAGGCCAGCCTGGAGCAGGCCAAGCGGAAGTTTGACGGATTGCTGGTCGAGGTGGACCAGGATCTGCGCACCCAGTGGAAGGTGTGGGACGAGGGTGATGGCGCGGCACGGCAGGCAGCACAGAAAACCATGGTGGCGCTGCTCGATCGCAGGCGCTACCTCAGCAATCTGGTCCGCGACGTGACCGAGACCTTGGGAGTTTAAGCGAGAATCATGGCGGATGGACGCGTAGTTGGAATCGATTTGGGAACCACGAATTCCCTGGTCGCATACATGCAGGGCGATGCGCCGGTGGTGATTCCCGGCGTGGACGGCTCAAACCTGGTGCCGAGTGTGGTGGCGCTGGACCCCGTGGCTGAAGGCGGGGGGCGGCCGACCGTGACGGTGGGCAACAGCGCGCGGCGCGCGTTGATGGAGACGCCGGAGCGCGTGATCTATTCCGTAAAGCGGCTGATGGGGCGCGGTCTGGAAGAGGTTCGCGGCGAGCTCAAGTATTTTCCGTTTCGCCTGGCAGAGGACGCGGAAGACGGCGAGGTGCCACGGATCCAGCTGGGCGAGATGCGCTTTACGCCGCCGGAGATTTCCGCCTACGTGCTGCGCCAGCTCAAGCGGAACGCGGAGCGCTTTTTTGGCGAGCCGGTTACGCAGGCAGTCATCACCGTGCCGGCGTACTTTAATGATGCGCAGCGGCAGGCCACCAAGGATGCGGGTCGCATGGCCGGCCTGGAAGTGCTGCGCCTGGTGAACGAGCCCACGGCGGCGGCGCTGGCCTACGGGCTGGACCGTGCCAAGGAAGGGACCATCGCGGTCTACGACCTGGGCGGCGGAACTTTCGACATTTCCATTCTGAAACTGCGCGACGGAATCTTTGAGGTGCAATCCACCAACGGCGATACGCACCTGGGCGGCGACGACATCGACAACCTGCTGCTGACCATTGCGCTGGACGAGATTCATGCCGAGCATGGCGTAGATCTGCGCCGTCATCCGGCCGCCGTACAGGTGCTGCGCAAGGCGGCGATTGAGGCCAAGATTCAGCTTTCCAGCGAACTGACGGCGCGCTTTGATATCGAGCTGCCCAACGGCGACCGCTACCAGCGCGAGATGCCACAGACGGTGTTTGAGCAGCTGATTGAGCCCATTCTGGAGCGCACGGCCGGGCCTTGCCGCCAGGCAATGACCGATGCCGGCATCCAGCCGGAGCAGGTGGATGAAGTGGTGATGGTGGGCGGATCCACGCGCATCCCCGCGGTTCGCAGGCTGGTGGACGAGCTGTTTCACCTGGCGCCGCGCGGCAAGAAACCCCACATTGAGCTGAACCCGGACGAAGTGGTGGCCCTGGGCGCGGCGGTGCAGGCAGACATTCTGGCCGGCGCGTCCAAGGCAACGGAAGAGATGCTGCTGCTGGACGTGACGCCGCTCTCGCTGGGCATTGAGGCACTGGGCGGAACGGTGGCGCGCATCATCCAGCGCAACTCCACCATTCCGGCTTCGGCCACGGAACACTTTACCACCGGTGTGGACGGGCAGACCAACGTGGCCATCCACGTGGTGCAGGGCGAGCGCGAACTGGCTTCTGACTGCCGTTCGCTGGCCCGTTTTGATTTGAAGGGAATTCCGCCGATGAGTGCAGGACTGCCGCGGATTGAGGTGAAGTTTCTCATCGACGCCGACGGAATTCTGCAGGTTTCCGCGCGTGAGCAGCGGAGCGGCAAGGCGGCGAAGATTGAAGTGAAGCCCACCTACGGCCTGACCGATGAGCAGGTGGAGAGCATGATTCTGGACTCCTTTGACCATGCCGAGGAGGACTTTGCCAAGCGCCTGTTGATTGAGGCTCGGAATGAAGCCGAAACGATTCTTTCCGCCGTGGAGCGTGCGCCGGAGAACGCCGCGTGGCAGCAGTTGAGCGCCGAGGAGCAGGCTGCGATTTTTGCTGCTCGCGACCGGCTGGCCGCCGCGAAGACAGGCGAAGATGTGCCCGCCATTCGCGAGGCGACGGTTGCCCTGGACCAGGCTACGCGCCGCTTTGCGGAGTTGATGATGGAGGCGGCAGTCAGCTCGGCCATTCGCGGCAAAACCATGGACGCAGCCGGCGAGGAGATGGGCGAAGAGTTGACCGCGCCACATCCCATGGCTCCGGCGGAGTTCAAGTAACAGCAGTTCAGCGGACCGCGAGTCCAGAAGTCAGTGCCGAGGAAGCGACGATGATGAGCGAAGCAAAGACGACAAACATTGCGCCCGAGAAGCTGGTGCGCGTCACCTTCCAGCCGGAGGGCAAGACGGTCGAGTTCGAGTATGGCACGCTACCGTATGACCATCATGGCAAGCCGATGTCGTTCCTGGATGTGGCGGAGAACTTCGGTATTTTCCTCGACCATGCCTGCGGCGGCGTCTGCGCCTGCACTACGTGTCACATCTGGACGAAAGAGGGCACAAGCGGCATCAGCGAGGCGGAGGACGAGGAGCTGGACCGGATGGACATGGCTGCCGACCAGCAACTGAACTCGCGGCTGGGCTGCCAGGCGGTGATTATGGGTCCGGGCGAGTACGTGGTGGAGATTCCCAAGTGGAACCGAAATTACACGTCCGAAGGCAAGCCGCTGGCCCTGGCGGACCCGAAGTAGAGGGCCTCTGAGCCTTCCGCACCCGTTTCAAGAAATCCGTTGCCAGAAAATTCGTTGCAAGGAGCGATGGCTATGCCGCGCGAAATCCTGTGGACCGATGTCGAAGAGATCGGCATTCAATTGCAAGAGAAGTTTCCGGATGTGGACCCGCTCACGGTCCGCTTTACCGACCTGCTTCGCTACGTGACCGAGCTGGAAGGCTTCGCCGACGATCCGGCCAAGTCGAACGAGGCGCGGCTGGAGGCCATCCAGATGGCATGGCACGAAGAGTACGAGGACGCGAAGTAACACGCTTGCAGTAAGGCGCTTCTTGCCCGGCCGGAACCAGAGCCTCAGTCCCGTTCCCGGCCCTCGCTCCAACCGAACGCGTTGGTGAAGTGATCGATCTGCCGCGGCTCGCCCGGCACCAGGTAGACGCTCATCACGTCAAATCGCACAGGCGGCGGCAAGGGCTGTGGCAACTGTCGCACATAGCGGCGCGCCAGCCGCCGCAGGATGTTGCGCTTGTGCTGGTCGACGGCGGACTCGGCGGGCCGCTCGTCGCGCGCGGTGCGTGTCTTCACCTCGATGAAGCAGAGCATCGGTCCCTGCCAAGCGATGAGATCCACGTCGCCGGGCACCTCTCCGGACGACCAGCGCCGCGCCACCACGGTGTATCCGTTGCGTCGCAGGTGGAAGAAGGCGGCATCTTCGCCGTCGAGCCCGGTGACGAGATGTTGCGGAAGGCCTGCGCGACGGCTTCGCCGGCGCGTCCACGCATCCAGGCGAGCGACGGACTTTTCCAAAAGATTTAGCCGGAACGCTTCCGCGAATGCCATGGCACCCATTGTGCCGTGGTTGGCGCCAACGTGCAAATGCCGCACCCGAAGGCGCGGCATCTGCACGTTGCGAGGGGTGCGGAGTTCAGGCCGTGGTTGCGGCCAGCTCGCCGGCGAGGGCGAACTCCTTCTCCGCCTGGGAGAGGGCGTCTTCCAGAATATCGAGCGCCACGGTGGCCTCTTCTTCTCTGAGCACCAGCGGAGGGCAGAGGCGGATGGAGGTCTCGCCGCAGCCCAAAATCATGAGGCCGCGCTCAAAGGCCAGTGCCTCCACGCGGTTGCGCAGGGCGCTTGCGGGCTCGCGAGTGCCCTTGTCTTTCACCAGTTCCACGCCGATCATGAGGCCGCGTCCGCGCACATCGCCGACGGAAGGATGGGTCTTCTTCCAGGTGTGCAGCCGGTCGAGGATCAGGCCGCCCACGTGTGCTGCATTGCCGATGGCCTCGCGCTCGAGAATGTCAATGGTCGCAATCGCGGCGGCGATGGAAACGGGGTTGCCGCCGAAGGTGGAGGCGTGGGAACCGGGGACCCAATCCATGACTTCGGCACGGCTCATGCAGACGCCCAGAGGCATGCCGCTGGCGATGCCCTTGGCCATGCAGATGATGTCCGGCTCCACGCCGGAGTGCTGAATGGCCCACCATTTGCCGGTGCGGCCAGAGCCGGACTGCACTTCGTCGACAACCAGCAGAATGCCGTATTTGTCGCAGATGGCGCGCAGTTCGCGCAGGAAGTTGGTGGGGGCTACGACGTAGCCGCCCTCGCCCTGAATGGGCTCGACGAAGATGGCGGCGACTTCTTCCGGCGCGAGGATGGTCTTGAAGAGTTTCTCCTCGATGTATCGGGCGCAGCCGAGGGCGAAGGCCTCTTCTTCCTGCGGGCCGCCGGTGCAGCCGCGATAAGCGTAGGGATAACGTACGTGGGTGACGCCGGGAACCAGCGGCGAGAAGCGGCGCTTCTGCTGCGGCTTGGAGGCGGTGAGCGACAACGCGCCCATGGTGCGGCCGTGGAAGGCGCCGAGGAAGGCGATCACATGCTGGCGGCCGGTGTGATAGCGGGCGAGTTTCAGCGCGCACTCAACGGCTTCGGCGCCGGAGTTGCCATAGAAGACCTTGTGCGGGCCGGGCATGGGCGCGACGGCGGAGAGCTTGGCGGCGAGGTCGGTGAGCGGCTCGTTGTAAAAATCGGTGCCGGAGATGTGGATGAGCTCGGCCGCCTGCTTCTGGATGGCGGCGACGACCTCCGGGTGGCAATGGCCGGTGGAGGTGACGGCGATGCCGGCGGCAAAGTCGAGAAACTCGTTGCCGTCCACGTCGGTGACGCGAAGGCCGCGGCCGCTTTTGGCCACAAGCGGATAGGAGCGTGTGTAGCTGGGCGAGATGTAGCGGATATCGGCTTCGACGGCGGCCTTGGCCCGGGGTCCGGGCAGAGGACAAATCAGCTTGGGTCCGTACTGGGCGTGCATTTCTTGCTTGGTCATCGTGGTCACTCCTCGGCAGATTCGTTTGTGCGGCGTGGGCCCCGGAAAAGGTTGGCTGGAAGGGGGCGAGTCCGCGGACCCCGGCGGTCAGGGGTCATCCAGTTCCGCCGGCCCGGCAGGGCAAGCGCAAGCAGGCAAGGGTCTTCGGCGGAGTGGTGCTAGTCGCCGCCGAAGAGGCTAGGTCGCGTGCGGGTGGGCAGCACGCGCAGGTGGCGGCGCGGGCAGATGCAGCGCGCACGGGAGCGAGACCAGCGCTTGGCGACTGGTACCGGCAGTCCGTAGCATGCGTGCTTGTGCATGGAAACCCCGCTGGCTGGAGGATAGCACGCGACCCAGGCGCTTTGCCACGCTGAGGAAGGGCGGCAAATGCGCGATGCGGCCGGAAGCAGCGGCCAGGTGGCCTTACGGAGTGGGCTTTACGTCAAAGGCGGAAGCGGGCACGAGGGCCGCCGGGGTCTCGCCATCCAGGGTCACCCTGCCCTGCTCAAAGTCCGCCAGATCGGCGTGGTCGGTGGCCATGACCATCCAGCAGACGGCGCCTTTTCTCAGCACGCTGCAGGTGATTTCGACCGTGTAATGCGACTCCGCGTGGCCGATGGCTACACCGTTGACGCGCTCAATCCAGAGGCTGTGCGAGCCGAGGAAGTAGGAGCCGTAGTCGGGGTCTGACAATACAAAGGCCCGCTTGAAGTTTGTCATCGCGCCTTCGGCAAATCCAGGCAGGTCCTTGTCTGTGATCGGCTGGCCGAAGCAGGATTGGGGAAGCTGCACGACGGCGACGATGGAGGCCGGGTTGCCGTGGCGGGCGGTGAGCGCAATCTGCACGCACTCGATGCCCTTCTTTTCTGCCTCAGAGGTGGCGGCCTCGGACTGGCTCTGCTTGACGTCGGCAAGCGAGGACGGCGTCTGGACCACCGTCCAGTCCGAAGGCAGGCTGTAACTGAAGCCGAGGTCGCTGGTATGGGTTTGCGAGGCGGGAGCCGGCGCCTGGGCCAGCACGGAGACGGCGCAAAGGGCGAGCAGCGGGAGAGCGTAACAGCGGTTCATTCCGGGGCAAGTCTAACATGACCGGCGCTTGGCACGGTCGGCTCGGGGCAGAGCGCCGGGCTAACGCAGCAGGAGCACGGAGACCGAGGAGGCGATGCCGGCCAGGGCAAAGGCCATGCCGAGGTACCAGTAAATGCGGCTGCGGGTGAGCAGCGTGACGGAGGTGATGACGAGGCCGATTTCCAGTAGCGCTTCGCCGAGGTCAAAGCGGTTGGCGCGGGCTTCGGCATGGTCCACGCGGGCCTCGAGCGCTTCCGCCTTCTGCTGCTCCTCTTTCAGTTCCGCGGCCCACTTGGCCTGGTGGTCCGCGTAGGTGCGGGCCAGACGGGCGGCGGCGGCCTTATCCGTGACGGTGATGACGCTGAGCATGTCCGCGGTAAGGAAGGTGTTGTTGGAGCGGATTTTCTTGGCCTGGTAGAGATTCCACTGGTCGGTGGCTTTGTTCTGGAAAAGCACGGCCTCAGTGTGGGTGCGATGGCCGAGAACGGTGGTGACCGCGACCAGCACGGCAAGCACGCTCATGGTGAAGGCGACGGGGCGCATGGTGGATTCATGTGCGCCATGTTCGGCGTGTTCGCGGAGTTCGTGTGCTTCGTTGGCTTCCATTGCGGAATGCTCCTGACAGCGGGCGCGGCGGGTGGGTTACTTGCGCTTCCAGCGGACGCCGTCTTTGGAGTCTTCCAGAACAATGCCATTTTCCGCCAGCTGGTTGCGAATCTGGTCGGCGCGGGCAAAGTTGCGCTGCTTTTTGGCCATGGTGCGCTCGGCGACTAGGGCTTCGATTTCCTCATCCGTGAGGGACTGGGCGGCGAGCAGTTCCGGGGCCACTTCGCTCATTTTGCCGGCCTGCTCGGCCCAGGCCAGGGCGCGGCGGGTGGGTTCGGCGTCGCGGTCTTCCAGGACGTCAAAGACGGCGTCAAAATCTCTCAGGACGGCGAGGATGGCCTCGCGGTCGCCGGCCAGGAACTGGCCGCGGTCGATGGCGGTGTTGGCGGTGCGGATGAGCTCAAAGATGGGCGCGCGGGCTTCGGCGGTGTTCAGGTCGTTGGAGAGCGCGGCCATATATTCGGCCTGCGCCTTTTTCGCCCCTTCCTGGAGAGCGGGATTTTCGCCGGCGGCAAGGGTGGTCTGCGTCAGCCGGTCATGGAAGGTGCGGAGGCGCTCAATGGCGTGGGTGGCTTCCGTGAGGCCGTCAAACGTGAAGTTGAGCTGGTGGCGGTACGGCACGGAGATGAGTGCGAGGCGGATGGCCGAGGCCTTGTAGCCCTTGAGGAGCAGGTCGCGGAGGGTGTAGAAGTTGCCTTCGCTCTTGGACATCTTGCGCCCGTCGACCAGCAGGAAGCGGACGTGCATCCAGTGGCGCGCGAAGGGCTTGCCGGTGACGGTTTCGCTCTGCGCGATTTCGTTTTCGTGGTGGGGAAACATGAGGTCTTCGCCGCCGGCGTGCAGGTCGAAGCTGTCACCCAGGTATTCCATGGCCATGGCGGAGCACTCGATGTGCCAGCCGGGCCGTCCGCGTCCGATTGCGGTGTCCCATGCGGTTTCGCCAGGCTTGGCGGCCTTCCACAGGGCAAAGTCGCGGGCGGAATCCTTCTCATACTCGTCGACGTCGACGCGGGCACCGTCTTCCATGCCGCTGAGGTCCTTCTTGCTGAGCTTGCCGTAGGCGGGAAAGGCGGAAAGGCGGAAGTACCAGCTTCCATCTTCGGTCTGGTACGCGGCGCCGACGGCGGCGAGGCGCTGGATGAGATCGACCATGCGCGGAATGTGCTGGGTGGCGCGGGCAATCTGCTCCGGGTGCTCGACGCGGAGGGAATCGAGATCCTCAAAGAAGGCGTCGACGTAGCGCGGCGTATATTCGCTGATGGGGATGCCGGCGGCGGCGGCGTTGCGGATGATCTTGTCGTCCACGTCGGTGATGTTCATGACGTGGCGCAGGCGAATGCCGGTGAGCTTGAGGAATCGGCGGAGCACGTCCACCTGAAGGAAGGTGCGGAAGTTCCCGATATGCCCATAGTCGTAGACGGTGGGTCCGCAGGCGTACATGCGCAGGACGTCTCCGTCCGCGGGGACGAGTTCGTCCAGTTGTCCCGAAAGGGTATTGAAGAGGCGGAGAGGCATGGGTCTTGAGTTGAGCCTGTTGCGAGCCTGGGTACGAGTTTGCGGGCGGTAAGCGCCTTGCTCCCGGACTTCTAGATTGTAGCAGCGCAACAATATGGCCGCCGATTTGCAGAATCCTGAAGCTCCGCGAGCACCTTTGCTGTATAGATGGAGTGAGGTTGATTTGTTTCAAACGGTTCGCAGTCCGATGGAACCGGACGTTCTGGCCCTGCTATGCGATCCGGACTCGCGGTATCCCCTGGAGATATCGGACGGCACTCTTCGCAATACTGCCCTGGGCAGGGTATATCCCATTCGCCACGGGATTCCGCTGTTCGTGAGTACGGTGGGCGGCTCCAACTTCAAGAATCAAATGTTCTATGACCGGATTGCGCCGGGATACGACCTGGCCAAGTGGGTGCTGGAGCGGTTCGGCAACAGGCCGGATGCGCGGATGGAAGTGCTGGGCGAGCTGGAAATAAAGCCCGGAGCGCGCGTGCTGGAGGTCGGTGTGGGGACAGGCGCGTTCCTGCAGTATCTGCCCGCGGATGTGGAGTTTTTCGGCGTGGACCTTTCCTGGGGGATGCTGCGCGTGTGTCAGCGGAAATTGAAGCGCTGGGGGCGGCGGGCGCACCTGTTCCAGGGCGAAGCCGAACGGCTGCCGTTTGTGGGCGAGGCGTTTGACTGCGTCTTCCACGCAGGCGGGTTGGGGCAGTTCGTGGACCAGAGGCGGGCCATCCGCGAGATGATCTGGGTGGCGCGGCCGGGCACGAAGATTGTGATCGCGGACGAGGCGAAGGCGCGCGGGAATGGGCCCGGCAACGGCGCGGACGTGAGCCCGCTGGAGCTGGTTCCGCCGGAGATGGAAGACGTGAAAGTGCGGGAGCTTGCCGGGGGCCAGATGTACTGCCTGACGTTTC